>LNAP01000259.1_pt1 | contig 59430 bp, 66 predicted proteins | sample 602601 | NCBI WGS metagenome assembly LNAP01 (sample SAMN02440304, study PRJNA202911) | soil metagenome | biome: Subtropical and temperate rainforests or woodlands; isolation source: soil samples (1 kg each in a 20% v/v slurry with milli Q water) were... ...
GGCCCCGGTGCCGGGTCCCTGCGCCGCGTTGAGCGCGGAGCGCAGCGGCAGGCCCATCACCGGGTCCGGCACCACCTCGATGCGCTCCCGCGGGAGCCGCATCGACACCAGCAGGTCCGCGGACTCCGCATCGCGGACAGACACATACCGGCAGCGCTCGAACACGTGCCGGATCCACGGATCGAACGCCCGCCGGTTCACCGGGCCAATGCCTTGCGAATACACAAAAGCAGGCTTCCCCAGCCATTGGGCCAGCTTGATAATCGCCAAATAATAAGGGATGGATTTGGCGCTGGTCGCATCCTGCAGCAGACTTCCGCCGCCGCTGATCAAGCCGTCGCTCTCGCGGATCGCGTTCCAAACCGCTGCAGGCCTCATCCGATGAACCGCTTTAACGCCATACATCCTGCTCGTGTGCTCCGGATTCGCCGAAAGCACGATCGGTTCGATCCGCACGCCCTGCGCCGAACCCTGCTCCTCCAGAGCCAGAAGAATCGACTGCAGCACAGCTTCGTCGCCGCTATTGTCAAATCCGTAATAACCGGATACAACTATTCGTTGATCAGAGGTGCCCACCGCTTCCAACTCCTTGACGCAATCTCCCATGCCGCGATGAGGATCAATCCGATCACAATGCCGAAGCCGAGCCCGTACGCGATCCGAATGGCCGAAATGTGCACGGGCGTATGCAGATGCGCAAAGGTGTCCACAATGGACAATTGACCGATAACCCCGGCAAGCAGTAAATATACCGCTTGGCGGTATTTAACCGCTAAATAAGCGCCTAACAGAAACAGCGGATGCGCAAGCAGGAATTCTTTTGTTCGCGGACGCACGCCGAGGGTACTTTCCAGGAAAGAGCGGAACAGCTTCTCCACCGTTGAGGCTTGTCCTTCGTTTCCGGTGCGCGATAAATAATAGTAAACAGCCGCAAGACCGACTCCCGCCGCGACAACCCAAAGTACGCTGATGTAAGAGGAAAGCATCTTTTTGACTTTCAACAGCTTCTGCCTATGCGATAATTCCTCGCTGAAGAACAACAGGTATAAGGCCACAATCATGATCGGAAGCAGGTGCAGCGCGCTAACTCCTCTGAATTGCTGGAGGACCAGGAAATAAGTGATTTGATTCAATAAAGCGATGACATAAACCACACCGACCAGTGAAATGAGCGAGGTTTTTACCAGCTGCAGGAGTGCGTAGCCCAACGCAGATCCTGCCTTTGCGGCTTGTCCTGCACGAATCGAGCGAACGGCTAGCATGACCGCCAAGCTTGACGCGCAGATCGCCACCCCGAGGGCAAGACCCTGCGCATACAGGCTTGCGGACAGCTCATGCAAACCGATCGCCCCAAGCAGCCCGACAACAAATACAAAGAGACATACTCCCGGCAGGAAGTAAGCGATCGTCAAAGCAATCATGCTTACGCCGCCTAATAAAATAAACACACGGGCGATCTTCTGCCAGTTAGTCGTCTTGAAATCGAACGGTTTCGCCGTACCTAACGTAAAGCCGGCCTTTTCAATCCGCGCAATCGCGCCGTCTTTCCCCTGCAAGCTTTGATACAGCGCATTCAGCGGATCGAGAATCATGCCTTTGTCCGGATTCTTTACCGGCTTGGCGTTCAGAAACACCATGCGGATATTCCGGTCTTTCACAGCCAGGACGAAACGATCCGCCACGCCCAGGATTCGCTGCTCCAGCTCATCCTTTTTCACCGGCTCCGTCAGCTTTTCCCCGTCTTTTTCGGTAAACGAATGCAAGCGCACCACATTAAAGTTGATATCTTTGGCGAGTGTGCTGAAGCCCTTTTGCGGCTCTTTGAGCAGCTCGATCGCAGCGAGTCCGATTCGATGCTTATTCAGCAGCTGCGCCATCTTTTTCAAATTGGCCTGCGACTCTTCGCTCGAGCCATCGGTATAACCCGGTACAGCATCCCCATCCACGATAATCCGGGTCACGCCCGCTTCCTTCAGCCGGTTAAGCAGGCTGTCCATATCCTGCGCGTTAAAATTCCTGCGGTTTGAAAGCCTGACCACGATTTGAAACCCTTGTTCCTTCAGCAATTGCAGCGTCATCGGGTCCGGGTCCATCGCTTTGATGGAGGCCTCGTCCATGCTCATCTCAATGACCATCCCCGGTTGATTCCCTATCGTCCAGGGCCTGGTCCGTACGTTCAAATCGGCAAAAGCTTTCTCAATCATCGGCTGCAGCCGCTGCTGCGTCTCCCGGTCGGCGAACAGCAGGTACGTGAAATTTTCGTTCGGCGCTCCCAGCTTTTGCGTTATTGCCACGACTTCATGGGAGTTGAACAGCTCTATTCGGCGGCTTGCCTCTAACTCGCCCAAGGTCGATTCATACACCGCCATTGAACGGATGCCTGCGGTTTTCATCTTGTTCAATTGCTCCATCACAAAATCGCGAGGATTCGTGCGGACATCCGAAATATCCAGCAAATCTCGATAGTCAAAAACAAATTCCGTCTGTTTAGCCGAGGTTTCCGTCTGATGTCTCGTAAAAACGAGCGGCAATGCGCACAAAAGACCTGCAATGACAAACCACCAAAGCGCTTTACGAATGATTGCGTTACCATTTCGATACCACTGTGCCAAGCTGTTCACTCCTGTTCTGCTGCCTATACGCGGCTTAGCACGTATTGAACGAGTCGGTTTAACTGCTCCGATGCCCGGGAACCGGAAGTTCCCTGCACGGCAAAATAAAACTTGATCTTCGGCTCGGTGCCAGAGGGTCGAAGACAGAACCAGGAGCCGTCAGCGAGCTTATATTTCAGCACGTCCGCTATCGGCAAACCATGTATTCCCTTCGAGTAATCCTCGATCTCAGTCACCTTCTCGCCCTCAATGTCGACGGGCGGAGCATTTCTCCAGGCTTCCATTATGCGATTCATTTGCTCAACCCCATCTTTGCCTTTGAGCGTCTTCGACTCCAGTTTCTCCAGAAAATGCCCATGTGAATCATAGAGCTCCTGAAGAACGTCGTATAGCGTTTTGCCTTGACTCTTATAGTAGGCCGCCGCTTCGCAGATCAGCATAGAGGCAACAACGGCATCCTTATCTCTAGCGTAATTTCCGGCCAAATAACCGTAACTCTCCTCGTAGCCAAACAAAAATTCATGCTCTCCCGTCTTCTCATATTCGGTCATTTTTTCACCGATATATTTAAATCCGGTTAACGTATCTAATACAGTTACACCATAATGCCTTGCAATCACTGCTCCCATTTCGCTCGTTACGATCGTTTTGATCACGACTCCGTTTGCAGGAAGCGTTCCGCGCGTTTGCATGCTGCCGAGTAAATAATTCACCATAACGGCACCCGATTGATTGCCGGTAAGCACAAAATATTCTCCGCCTGCATCCTTCACGACGGCGCCCATCCGATCGCAATCCGGATCAGTTCCGATAATGATGTCCGCATTCCACGCCTTCGCTTGCGCAATCGCCAAGGTAAAGGCTTCCTTCTCTTCAGGGTTTGGCGATTTGACCGTGGAGAACTGCGGATCAGGCTGCTCCTGCTCGGCCACTACTTGAACCTGTTCGAAGCCGATGGCCTTCAGGGCGTTGCGCACCGACAAATTTCCCGCCCCATGCAATGGCGTATAAACAATACGGAAGTCGCCGCTCACTCGCTTCACCACATCAGGGTTTTGACTAATCGCCGTAACGGCCCGTATGTAAGCCTGGTCGATCTCATGCCCGATCCATTCGAGTAAACCACGCCGCTCGGCCTCTTCTCTGGAAATCTTCTTTACTTTATCAAAAGAATCGATGCCGTCAATAAGCCTGGTCACCCGCTCCGCATGTTCGGGAACCAACTGTCCCCCGTCTGCGCCATACACTTTATATCCGTTGTACTCCGGCGGGTTGTGACTGGCGGTAATGACAATGCCCGATGTCGCCTTCAGCTCCCTGACGGCGAAGGACAGCTCCGGGGTAGGACGTAACGATTCGAACACATAAGCTTTCAGGCCGTTCCCGGCAAAAACCAAAGCTGCCTCCAAAGCGAATTCGGGCGACATATGGCGAGAATCATAGGCGATGACGACGGATCCCGAGTTCGAGGCAATCTCCAGCACATACTGAGCCAGACCTTGCGTTGCGCGTCCAACCGTGTAGAGGTTCATTCGGTTCGTGCCGGCGCCGATCACGCCCCTTAGTCCGCCAGTGCCAAATTCCAAGTCCTTATAGAAGCGGTCTTCGAGCTCTTTCGGATCGGCGGCGATTCCTCTGAGCTCTTGCTTCGTTGCCTGGTCGACGGCCGCAGCCTCCAACCAGTGTTGATACAAGGTTTGAACCCGGTTCGAATTCGCCATAATCGGTTCTCCTCTTCTCTTATTTATCGGCAAGGGCAAACATAAGCTCACCCTCGGCTACAACCTTATCGCCTACTTTGGCAACCGCTTGGCCCTTTCCGATCATTCCCTTGAGACGAGTGATGTTGACTTCCAATCGCAGCGTATCCCCCGGTACCACCTGTCCGCGGAAGCGGAAGCCGTCAATTCCGGCAAAAAAACCCAGTTTCCCTCTATTAGCCTCCAGCTTTAACATGGCCACTGAGCCTACCTGGGCCAATGCTTCCACAATCAGCACCCCCGGCATCACCGGGTACCCTGGAAAATGGCCTGTGAAAAAGGGCTCGTTCATCGTAACGTTTTTGATACCGACCGCTCTTACTCCCTCTTCCACTTCCAGGATGCGATCGATTAACAAAAAGGGAGGGCGGTGCGGAATAATCTCTTGAATTTGGTTAATATCCAGCATAAGCAATGATCTCCTTCCAAACCTGCATAAAATACCAGGCTGTAACTTACAATAACGTTGTCCTCTCACGAACTGCAGTAGTGAGGGTTCATATAAGGGAGCTTATGTATCGGATCGGTCAACTGTGGCAGATTCATACATATGCTCTTTTTTCATGAATGATTCGGATTTGCTTTTCGTTTATTGAGGATGGCGAACTGGATGATATAAATGACGGAAGTCATGAAGGAAACAGCGATGACGAACCATAGGTAAGGAACGGCGAAAGGGAATTCGTAAATAATCAACAGAATCGCCAAATAATACAAAACCGTTGTCAATTTCCCCATCGCATTAGCCGGTACGGTCTTTTTGCCGCGAAAAAGGAAAAAAGCCGAGCCGACAATCATGCCAATATCCCGAATAAACATAACAGCCGCCGCTTGCCATGGGATCATTTGCGATATCAGCAAAGAAATAATGACAGCGATCATCATCGTTTTATCTGCGAGCGGATCGAGCATAATGCCCAGCGCCGTAATCTGTCCCCGCGAACGGGCTAAATACCCATCCAAAATATCCGTCAGCCCCGCTAGCAGCACTATGAGAAACGCCGATTTCGTATAGCCTTGGAAAAAAACAAGAAGGTATATGGGTATGAGGACGAATCGGCACATGGTTAATATATTCGGTAAATTCATGACACCTCTCCCTTATCTTCTATTTGCTGCCATGAACCTTCATTTATTATACCGTTCCTGCCAAAAAAATAAAACTCCCTGAATGGGAGTTGATTAATTCGCAAAGACGAGATCAAATAGATGCTTCCACGTGCTAATGCTGAGCATTTCCGAAGCAGGCTGATCCCCCACCTCTACATATCCAATCCATAAGCCGACCGCCAAGACTATTACACATAGAGCGGGAATACGAACATATTTGAGTATCATCAAAGTCACCTTAAGCCACTTTGGACGAGCTTCTTTCTTCGTAGAAGGCTTTTCTGACATGGGGTTTTTCCCTCGCTTTCCCCGATCAGCCGCGTAAATTGTTGGCCAGGTTCATCATCGTATCCGACGAGGTAATGGCCCGGGAATTTAATTGAAAAGCGCGCTGCACCATCACAAGCTCCGTCATTTCATCCGACAAGTTCACGTTCGATTGTTCTAAAAATCCCTGCATCACCTCAACGCGATCGGATGCATTGGCAGGAGTGCCATTGACATTTTGCAAAATGTCCTGCGTATTGGCGATTCCTGCCGGCAAGCCGAACAAATTATCCCCTATTTCTCGCAGCAGCTGCGGCCTTACGACGCGAACGAGTCTAATTTGCCCTACCGTGATGGGGGGTGCGCTGTGATCGATTTCATTATATGCTTGAATTCTGCCGTCTTGAGAGATCTGCGGGCGGAAGTTGTTTGGAATCCGAATCGGATTGCCGTTAGTACCCACCAGGAGATGTCCGTCCTTCGTTGACATCATCATGGAGCCATTGCCGTCAGGAGTAAGATTAAAAGCGCCGTTTCTTGTCCACGCCGGCTGAAAAACCTGGTTTCCGTTATCATCCGTTGCGCTTACCGTTACCTCGAACAATCCGTCGCCCTGTATAGCAAGGTCGGTTACGTTACCCGTCGATTGAATCGGACCTTGGGCCATGTTATTCTGAATTTGCACCAGCTTGGAGCCCCATCCTTGGTTAAATCCAAGCGGCGATAACCGTCCCTGCTGCCGGAACGCTTCGGGCTGTCCTTTAATATTTGTCAGCACATCCTCAAAGGAGGCTTCCTTTTTCTTAAATCCAACGGTGTTAACATTGGCGATATTATTGGCGACCATATCCAGTTTTTGCTGCAAACTGTGCATGGAAACGGATGAATTGATCATCGAGTTGTTCATCTGGGCTCCCCCTTCGTAAGCGTATGCTTGCTATACTCTGCCGATCTCGTTTGCGGCTTTTTCCATGCTTTTATCGTAATATTGGATGACTTTCTGATTCGCCTCATAGGCGCGCAGTGCGGACATCATATCGACCATGGATTGAGCGGGATCGACGTTAGACCGCTCTATATAGCCCTGGCGAACCTCCACTTGATCCCCTGGGGCGACTGCCGTAATGGTTCCTTCATCGCCCGGGTACACTCGGTACAAACCGTTTCCTTCCCGGATCAGGGAATTCGGGTTCTCCGCTCTGGATAGCAGCATTGCGACCGGCAGCCCATCGACGCCGAGTATCGGTTGTCCGTTTCCATTTAGAAACTCTCCTGTATTCGTTACCTTGAAATTGCGGATAGGTTCTCCCGCAGCTTGATCTACAAGCACGATCGGTTGTTGGTTCCGGCCTAGAACCACATTCCCGTCAGCGTTAACCAACCGCCCGGTAGGATCGACGGTAAATTTCCCGTTCAGCGAATAACGCTGCTCCCCGGTTGCATTTATTACAGTGAAAAGGGCTTGCGGTTGATAGATCCGCTCTCCATTTTCATTCACGTACTTGCCTGTCCCATCAAAAGGGATGCCCGGTACCTGGATGTTGGATACAAGAGCAAAGTCATAAGGATTTTGCGTTTCCTGCAGGTCCCCCTGTGCATGAATGGAGATGTTCTCCTCGGCGAACACGCCCAGATGCAGCTTTCCGACTGGAGCAGCCGCAACACCCCCTTCTCCGCCTCGTATTCGGGATATGAGCATCTCGGGAAAAGAGCGGGAGAGCGCATTCCCCTGCTTAAAGCCGGGAGAGTTGATGTTGGAAATGTTGTTCGTAATCGTATCATGTTTCCGCTGTTGGGAAATCATTCCCGATGCAGCGGTATATAGTCCTCTTAACATAGGCTGCTCACCCCTATACCAGCTTGCGCTTAGTCACTTTATCCAAGTTGTCCAGCATAATGCCCGTTCCCTTGACGACACAATGCATCGGGTCCTCGGCGATCAACACCGGCACCTTCAGTTCGTCTGCAAGCAGCTGATCCAGTCCGTGCAGCATCGCTCCCCCGCCCGTGAGAATGACGCCCCTGTCTATAATATCCGCAGACAATTCAGGAGGGGTCCGTTCGAGTACGCTCTTCGCCGCAGTGACGATAGACGACACCGGATCCCACAGCGCCTCTTGTATTTCATTCGAGTGGATGCTTATGGTCAGAGGAAGCCCCGATACCATATCTCTTCCGCGAATATCCAAATGCTCATTGCGGCTGTTTGGATATACCGTTCCAATTTTCACTTTAATGTCTTCGCTGGTCCGTTCGCCAATGAGAAGCTTGTACTTATTTTTGATATATTTGGTGATCGCAAGGTCAAACTTGTCCCCTGCGACCTTAATGGAAGAGGAGGTGACGATGTCTCCCATGGATAACACAGCTACATCTGTCGTCCCTCCGCCAATATCGACTACCATGTTCCCGCTTGGCTGAAAAATATCCATGCCCGCGCCAATCGCTGCCGCTTTCGGTTCCTCTTCCATGAATACTTCTTTGGCGCCGCTGCGCTCCGCCGCTTCACGAATCGCCTTTTGTTCAACGGATGTGATGTTCGCAGGCGCGCAAATCAGTATTCTCGGATGCGAGTACCATCTTTTTCCGCCCACTTTCTCTATGAAATACTTCAGCATTAATTCCGTAATTTCAAAATCGGCGATCACTCCATCCTTCAGCGGACGAGTTGCGATAATATTGCCGGGTGTACGCCCGACCATCCGGCGGGCTTCCTCGCCGACGGCAAGTACTCGCTTCGTGTCGCTTTCAATGGCGACCACCGATGGCTCATCAAGAACAACGCCGCGTCCTTTGACATGTATGAGCACATTAGCAGTGCCAAGATCGATTCCTATATCTTTACTTAACATTCCTGCTTATCCTCCCTAAACCAACCGTCCATCCCTAAAAAAGAATCGGCGCTTCTTATATAGTTCCAATTATACGCTAAATTCGATGTAAATCCAGCAATTCCTCTTTTTATGTGTAAATTTCGACAAAATCAATCATAGGAAGCGTAAGGTGCGGACGGAGGACTAGGATTTGACGGCAACCAGGGATTCCGAAGACTTAGGGCTCTTGGTCTTGCGGTATTTGATCTTGGTGGCTTCTCCTCCCCTAAGGTGTCGGATCGATTTGTGATACTCCAGAATGTGCTTCACCTGGTTGGCCAGATCCGGATTGATTTCCGGCAGTCTCTCCGTCAAATCTTTATGCACCGTACTCTTGGAAACGCCGAATTCCTTCGCAATGGTGCGAACCGTGTTCTTCGTCTCGACAATGCAAGTTCCGATCTTAATGGTTCGCTCTTTGATGTAATCGTGCAATCCCCTCGCCTCCCAACTCGAGATAGTTTGGTACATTATATGAGGGGCAGGGCTATATATTCTACGTAACCAAGCCTGACAGGCTGAATTGGTGCATTTATTTTCAAAAAATTAGAAAATCGACATGAACCTGATTCCCATAGGGGGCATACGCTTTAGTCGACTAACGCACGGATCGAGAGGATTATTTCTCGTCCCTCTGTTCATTATCCCTCTCGCTCAGGAGAGGAACTAGTGTAAGTCCCTTTTGTCTACTCACTACAGAGACGTTCATTTCATTTAGACACCATTTTACTTGAAATGAGAACAAGTGTTTGTTATAATGTGTAATATAAATATAAGAACATTTGTTTGGTGGTGATGTTTTTGGATCAGGGGTTTAGCTCATTGGAACATTTTCAGCAGCAATTCGGCACCGAAGAGGCTTGCGCCGAGTATTTGTTTCTTTCCAAGTGGCCGGACGGCTTCTCTTGCCCGCGTTGTGGGCATCGTCATGCTTCCAGGATTGGTACCCGCAAGTTGCCGCTTTTCGAGTGCCACGATTGCCGCCACCAATCGTCGCTTACCTCCGGAACCATCATGGAGGGCAGTCGCACCGATTTGCGCAAGTGGTTTACCGCCTTTTTTCTCGTCTCCCGCACCGAACGCGGAACGAGCGCTGTCGAGCTAAGAGAAATCATCAGCGTCACTTACAAAACCGCCTGGCTCATCCTGCGGAAAATCCGCCATGCCATAAGCCATGCAGAAGGCCAAACGTTTCTATCGGGCATCGCTCGGGTGAACGCAGCCGTCTACGGTAAACCGCATAATCCCACTATTCATCGGCACCCACAGGAGCAGCCGCTTCTCGTCGGCGCATCGATCAACGATCAAGGCGAACCCATTTATGTCAAAATAAAGCTGGTCCCGGATTCGCATATCAGACATCGTCAGGTTCAGCACTCTGGGACGCGAGATTTTGCCGACCGTAATGTAGAGACGCTAACTACGGATATTGAATTCGTGACTGGCCGTTTTAGTCCCCTTCGCTTTCGCTCTTTACTTCATTTAGCTTCTAAAGCAAGTCAATGGATCAATGAGACGTTTCACGGACTAGGCCGCAAGCATCTGCAGACTTATTTAGACGAGTATTCTTTTCGGCTGAATCTTTCACTTCGCAAAGTGCCGATCTTTCTCGAATTGACACGTCTGTGCGTTGCAGCCTCCCCCGTCTCCTACTCGACTTTAACGAGAAGGGTCGCTTTAAATCGCTTAATGCGGGACAAGTATCTGTAATATGGGCTTGTGTTGCGAGTAAGAAGCGGATAAATTGTTCGGATATCCAATATAAACTCTCACCTGAGCGAAGGGGATAATGGATATAGGTAATGTAAACGCAAAGGAACCCAAAAAAAACAAAAAACCTGACGAAAAGCTCTCGCCAGGTGTTCAAGTCAAATATTTAATTCCCGTTCAATAAGGTTTCCGGATTAACCGCTGCGCCATCTGCTCCCTGTCGAACTTCGAAGTGAAGGTGAACGCCTTCTTCCTTCTCCAGCTCATTGCGGCCGGCGTTGGCAATGACGTCGCCTTTTTTCACCTCGGCATCCTTGGTTACTTTGACATCAGCCAAGCTTTGGTAGACGGTAACCAGACCGTTGCTATGCGTAATCTCAACAAGGTAGCCAACTACCGGGTTTTGCTCTACAGTCGTTACTTTACCGCTAAGAGCAGCCAATACTTCAAAAGTCCCGCCGTCATTTTTCTGCCAATCGACGCCAACGTGTGGAGTGAGCGTATCCCCGTACTCTACCATTGCAGCTTGTCTGACTTCGTTAGAAGCTTTGCTGTCATAGAAAGGCAGAGACATGGTCACTTCATCCTTGTCCTTGACGGGCCATTGCATCGTCTCGGTTTGAGCCGTTACCGTCAGTGCATCAGAGGATGCGGGCTTTTCGCTTACGTTGCCGTCATTCGTTACCTTAAGGCCCAAGTCTTCCTCGCTGACGGTTTTCTGTCCAGTGTCCTGGAAGGCCCACATTAAGGTTAAGATAATTGCCGCTGCCGCCATGTACGTTGCAGGAAATACCCATTTTTTAGCTAGCAACCTCTTCCACGGAGATGGGACGCTTTGTACTCCTTGAACAGTTTTAGGAGCCTCTTCTTTCGTTTGAAACTTTTGTTTTTGATCATTCATGGTTATCACCTCAATAACCATTCTTGACACTTTTAAAGGTTTTATACTTGATAAAAACTATTTTTATAGAATTTCTTTACAATCCTGGCAGTATACCGGAGGCTTTGGAAATAGCAATGCCTTTATAGTAGTAGGCTACGATTTCCTCCGCTTTTTTTCCTTCTTTGGCCATTCCGTTCGCTCCATACTGGCTGAGCCCTACACCGTGCCCATACCCGTATGTCGTGAATTCAATCTTCGTTCCGTCCCACTTCCAATCGAACTGCGAGGATGCTAGTTCAAGCTTCTCTCTAACCTCCCGCCCGGTTAATGTTTTACCGCCGACCGACATCTTTTTAATACGATGGCCCGTCGTCCATTCCAAAACTCGCATTTCTTTCGACCGGCCCGACGTTGGAGAAATCGTGGAAATCCCTAGCTTTTGCGCAACTTCCTTGGAGCTCAGGGCAGTCGTTACTTTATACTTGGGAGATTGCTGAACATCCCAGGGGCTCGCTACGCTTCGCAAATAAGGGATAGATTCAGGCCAATAGTCCTCCGAGTTTTCGGTGTACCCATTGCTAGTGGAAAAAAAGGTGGCGTAGATCGGTTTATTCTCGTAAGTAAGAATCAAATCCTTAGTCTCTTCTACCGCGCGGTTAATCTTGTCCATGTTAACGGGATACGATTCGCTGCCCCACCTTGCTTTCAGTTCTTCTTCGTCCGCATAGGCTTGATGCGCGATCGTATCTGTAACCCAGGCGTTCTTCACCGGAACATTGCTGAAATCCTGTTCAATGATTCTTCGCACTATATACGTTCGAGAGGCCATGGCCTGTGCTTTCAAAGCCTCGAGCTCGAACTCTGCCGGCATTTCCGCCGCTATTACGCCCCTGACGTATTTCTCCAGGGGAACTGTCTCTACCTTTTCCTGCCTGCTCAAATACACAGGAATCATAACGGATGGCACTGCGGATTCGCCGCTAGAATTCGGCTGCACGATATAGGATGACTCGGCGGCATCAGGAATTTTCTTCACTAGCAATGCGGGGACCATCATAATGACGGTCATGAAGGAAAACAAACAGACAATCACCCATAACAGGACACTGGGATTGAACCTAGCTTTCTTTATCAACATATCCGGTGCCTCCAACGTCTAGCAGAAATTCAGGCTACATCATCTTATGAGAGGGGATGCTAGAATAGAACACAAATAAAGCCGGCTTCCGAGGGAAACCGGCTCCGTGTCGCAGGTCTTTATGCGAGGGTTGGCTGTACAGCGAAAAACCCTATTTCAGGCTCTTTCTGCTCCACATCCTGCGGTTCAAGGCGATGAATATCGGCGCCTAAGGATCTCAGCGTGTTCGTGATGTCCACGTAACCGCGATCGATGTGATGAACCCCGGTAATTTCACTTTCTCCTTCGGCAACCAACGCTGCGAGGATCAAGGCGGCCCCGGCCCGAAGATCTGTGGCGCATACCTTAGAACCCGTCAGCTTTGAGTTGCCGCTAATAATGGCCGTACGGCCATCCACTTTGATTTGCGCATTCATATTCGTGAACTCTTCTACATGCATGAAGCGGTTCTCAAATACCGTCTCTGTAACCAGGCTTGTTCCGTCCGCCACCATCAGCAGCGCCATCATCTGAGATTGCATGTCGGTCGGAAAACCTGGATAAGGCAGCGTCTTCACATCCACTGAACGCAGCTGTTTTTCGGCTTGTACCCGAATCCCGTTCTCATCTTCTTCGATACTCACTCCCATTTCCTGCATTTTGGAAATGACAGGGCGAAGATGATCCCCTATTGCACCTTCAATGTACAGATTGCTCCCGGTAATGGCTGCTGCAATCATGTAAGTACCCGCTTCAATTCGGTCAGGAATGACCGTATGTACGACTCCCCGAAGCTTCTCTACCCCTTCGATCCGAATCACACCAGTTCCCGCGCCGCGAATAACAGCGCCCATAGCGTTTAAATAATTAGCCAAGTCGACGATTTCAGGCTCTTTAGCCGCATTCTCGATTACGGTCGTACCATTGGCAAGCGTAGCAGCCATCATAATATTCTCGGTTGCGCCTACACTTGCAACGTCCAAATAGATTTTGGCTCCTTTCAATCTCCCCTTCACCTTGGCTTCAATATAGCCTTGGCCAAGCTCGATTTCTGCGCCCATTGCCTCGAAGCCCTTAAGATGCTGGTCGATCGGCCTTGTGCCGATGGCGCAGCCCCCCGGAAGCGATATTCTGGCTTGTCCCAGACGCGCAAGCAGCGGTCCCATAACTAGAAAGGAGGCTCTCATTTTCCGTACGAGATCGTAAGAGGCTTCACAGGTGTTGATCCGTTCGGCTTGTACCCGAATCACTTCGTTCTTGTAGCTGACGGTAATGCCCAAGCTCTCCAAAACCTTGTTAATCACAAGCACATCATCAAGGGGAGGAGCATCCTGGATGACGCTTTCTCCTTCTGAACCCAGAATGGAGGCCGCAATAATCGGAAGAACGGCGTTCTTCGCGCCGTTAATTCTAACACTGCCTGCTAACTTTCGGCCACCGCGGACGATAATTTTGCTCATCATGGTCCCTCCGCGAACTATTTTTGATTAGTGTAGCATCGAAGCATTTTATTGGACAACTGCGATATATTGGCAGATCACGTTCTCTGCGGCTCATCATAAGATTCGAAGCGAAAATCCCGTTTAAAGCCGTTGTACTATCCATTGTTGACAAGAAAAGTGTGCATTATTCGGAAAGCACTCCTAAAAAATGCGATTCAGACCCACGGAAAAGCTGAGGTACTGCATAAAAAAACTAGCTACCAAATGCCCCAAGGCGATAGACAGCAAAATTTGCAGCATTTTAGCGGGCGCGCTCTTCGGTCTCTTCAGGAGGACGTCAAAGCGGAATTCCTGCAGCGCCCACCAGGCAAGAGCTATACACAGCAGGTAAATAGCGATATTTACAGCAGCGATATACGGAATGGCCAAATTTAATTGCTCTAAGCCTGGCATGCCTTCTCCTCTTTTCGATTATCGATTATCGATTCAGCACCTTGGCCAGCAGAGTGACGAACTCCGCACGAGTAGCCTGCTGATCAGGTTTAAAGGTTTCGTCCGGATACCCGCTCACCCAACCGTCCGCCCACATCTGCTTCAGAATTCCGACACCCCAATAATCTTCGCTTACATCTTTAAAGGGCGAGTTGCCTCTGAATTTGCCGGCCATCTTCATACTTCTTGCCATCATGTTGGTCATTTCCATTCGGGTCAGCGCGCGATTCGGCGCAAACGTGTTATTCGGATAGCCCTCCACCAAACCGTTTTGTTCCGCTTTGGCTATATAAGAGTAGAACCAGTGATTGGTTCCCACATCGGAATAGCTCAATTGCTTTTGCTTTGTCAGATTAAAAGCGCGAACAAGAGCGGCCGCAGCCTCCGCCCTCGTAATTAGACGATCGGGGGCGAATCGGTAATTTCCATAGCCCGTGAGAATCTCTTTGCCGGTTAATTCCGTAATGGAACCTGCCGCCCAATGCCCGTTGATGTCGATATATCCGGAAATCAGCGGCGCGCTCTCAACCTGAAGGTGATAAAACTGGTTAACGAAGGCCTGGTCGCTTTGCAGTTTGATGAAATAAGTTCCTGCGGGGAGCGATTGTTCTGCATATAGAGCATTTTGCCCGGAATCATTCGTGTAGAAAGCCTTTTCGTTCATGGAACTGTTATATATGTGAATAGATAGGGTTCGATTGTCCGGTATGTCGGTAAAACTGAACTGGGCTACGCTTTCTTCGTTCAGCCGAAATTCAAACCAATCGACGTCGCCGCTTGTATTAAATACACCCTCATAGCTGGAGGACATACTCGCAAAAGCAGCCTGGTACGATTTATCATTAGGTTCGTTCGGATCCAGAAGCTTGGGGGTAAAATCAATGGAAAGCGAATATTCACCCATGATGGGCTCCGAATATTCCTTCACATTGCTGATGCGAATGTAATATTCTCCAGGTAGTACGTCCATTAGAGAGCTTACCTCTGTCCCTCCATCTCCCGATTGATCGATAATGATCGCTTTTTGCCCTTTTTTCTGAAAAAGAACTACCGGGTCTATTCTAGCGGTATCGACGGAGGATTTCAAGCGCAGCATCCCGGAATGCTGCAGCGACAGAAGGAACCAGTCCTGATCTTCCTCCTGATGCAGCGTCCCGCGAATCGTTTGGCTTCTCTCAGGCAGGACAAAGGCCATATATTGCTTGTCGTTATCCTCAAAAGGATCGCGGTAAATGTGAAAAACGGTCTGCAGGGAATAGGACAGCGGTGTTTTTCGAAGTCGGTCCGCTGTCTGGAGCATGATATAGGTCTTTCCCTTTTTAACCTGCAGGCTGATGGGATTGCTGCCGCTGGTGGAATATAGTTCGCCTGTTCCATTCGCTTCTCCGCCAGTTCTCACCGTGATTTCCGAACCGTCAGCCGAACGTATTTCCAGATCAACAATGCCGTCATATGGGTTTTCCAGGGCAAACCACTCCCGATCTTGTGCTGCACTGAACTGAGCGTGTACTAGAGCATCCACTGGCAGCGTCTTGGCCTGTTCCCTGCTGTTATTCGGCTCAAACGGGTCTTCCAGGTAAGGACGCGATAAAGCAAGGTCCGCTCTTAGCAAGCCGTAGCCTGTCGTTTCATCCCAACCGGGCGCATCCAGATCTTCCGCCGTTTGCAGAATCAAGCTGCGAATTTGCCAAGCCGTCATTCCAGGGTACTTGCCACAAGCCAGAGCAGCCGTTGCCGCCACTTGAGGGGCTGACATGGAGCTTCCGTCCATGTACTCGTAGCCGCCGCCTAGCGCCGTTGTGAAAACTTCCCATGGCGCTACCAAGTCCAGCTCCGGGCCATAATTAGATCGAAAGTCAGCATGCTTGTCAACGGTGGAACCGCCCACGGCAAGCACTGTGGGATAAGCCGCCGGATATTTAACACTTGTACCTTCGTTGCCTACGGCAGCAACTAGCAGAACTTGATGATCTTCCGCGTATTGAACGCTTTCGGACAAGGAGTCGGAATATTTGTTTAAACCGAGCGATAATACGACAATTTTAGCGCCATGGTCAACGGCATAACGAATACCCTCGCTAAGCTTGGCTTCCCCGCCAGTACCATCAGCCTCCAGCGCCTTGATGGGCATAATCCGGGCGTTCGGCGCAATACCGGCAATGCCTTTGTCATTATTGACTGAGGCTGCGATAATCCCCGCGACATTCGTGCCATGCCCATTATCGTCCATTGGCTCCGTTCCCGGTTGAATAAGATTGGTACCTTTCACAAGCTTGTTCACGAGATCCGGATGTGTAAGATCTATTCCCGTATCCACAACCGCAACCACGATTGTTGAATCGGCAGCTGGGGCAGCCGCCCAGGCGGCATTCATTTGGATCTGATCCAAATAGGTTTGTTTGACCCTCATCGGATCTTTGGAAGGCGGATAGGCCGCTGTTGCAGAAGAAGGATTTATAAGAAAACCGACAAAAATGGTTATTGCGACGGCGATTAAAAAAAGGGGTATTTTTTTCATAGTTAGAGATCCTTCAGTTTTAAATAGTGATTTTACATACTTCTTGTATCTTAGCACGATTCCCTATAAAAATAACTGAAAAAGGATCCAAAGTTCCAGTTTTCACAAAAAAATCACACAAAGTGAAAAAAATCTCCCCACGTCGTTTGACGAGGGGAGATTCTTCAAAACACTTTGCTGGTTACTTACATGATAACCATATCTTTAGCGAGGCTGAATATACTTTCGATCCATTTCAGCACAAGCTGCGGGAAGAAGCCCAGCACTACGCCCGCTATCGCGCATAACCAAACGGTGATGCCTAGCGGCAGCGAGATCTTTACCTCCGGCGATTCATAACCGCTTCGCATGAACATCTGCCTTACGACGCCGAAGTAGTAATAGTAGGAAACGACGCTCGTACCGATCATGATGGCGCCGAGCCAATATTTCTGTGTTGCCATCGTGCCGAGAATGATGTAGAGCTTACCGAAGAATCCGGCGGTAACCGGAAAACCCGCCAGCGACAGAATAAGCAGCACCATCGCAAGCGCTGTTAACGGAGCTCGGTAGTAAAGTCCGGCGAAACCGCTAATCTCATTGTGTCCCGTGGATTGTTCAATGATCATCAGAACGCCAAATGCCCCGATATTCATAAACAAATACGCAATCAGGTAGTACATAAACTCGGAGAAGTTGCTGTAATGAACGAGTGCATAGTGTGTAGCGATAGGCGCCAGCAAATATCCCGCGTTGGCAATTCCAGAATAGGCTAACAGCCGCTTCATGTTGCTTTGTTTCAGAGCAATAAAATTACCGGCGATCATAGCGATCGCTGCAAGCACGGATAGCGTCAGGAAAACATCGCTTTGAAGCGGACTGCCCTGGAAACCGCTAAAGCCGAACAGCACATAAATCATGCGGAATAAAATTGCAAAACCCGCTCCTTTGGATACGACTGCCAGGAAGGCTGTCACCGGAGTCGGAGCCCCTTGATACACGTCCGGAGCCCAACTGTGGAATGGCGCGGCTGCAATTTTGAAACCGAAGCCGGCAATGAGCAGGAAGAAAGCCACATAGACGAGCGCTTCATAAGATTGAAGCGAGCTTCCCAAAGCTCCGGCGATTTGTGTTAAATTCGTTGAGCCTGCCAACCCGTAAAGAAACGACATTCCGTATAAAATGATCGCCGAGGAGATCCCGCCCATGACGATATATTTGAACGCTCCTTCATTCGACTGCTGATTTTTCTTGCGCATGGCAACCAGCAGATAAGAGGTAATGCTTAATAGTTCAAGACCTACGTACAAGGTGATGAGATCGCCTGAGGAGGCCATGATCATACCGCCGAGTACTGCCGGCAGCAGGAAGTAGTAATACTCTCCGATATGCGGAATATCATCCCTCTTCACATAACCCAAGCTCATGAGGGTGACGAGCGCTGTTCCCGTCAGGAACACAAGCTTCATCAGATTGCCGAAATCATCGACCCGGTAACTCTGGTTTAACAATTGAATAGCTTCTTCAGGGTTCAGCTGGGCGATCACAAAGCCAGCCGAGACGATGAGACTTGCTAGCGTTAACCATCCCAGGAGGCTGCGGTTGGCCGTTTTCGGCAAGAACAGGTCAAGGATTGATAAAACCATCGCCGCTGCGACTAACGTAAGCTCGGGGAGTAGATGCATTAAATCTGCTGCATGGAGTCGAAGCTGTTCCACCGGACTACCCTCCTATCTTCCCGGCGATAATGCTTTGGATCATCTGATCAAAGCCGCCTATGGTTTGCTGCAACGGTTGGCTGAGCACGCTCGGGTATATGCCGAGCAGTAGGATAAAGGCCACCAGTGTAATCATCGGAATCGCTTCAACCAACCGGGCATCGCGGATTCCCTGCAGTCTTTCCTGTATCGGACCGAACGTGATGCCCAGCACCCCCCGCAATACATATACAGCGGTCAGGATGATTCCGAGCGTACCGATCACCGTGTAAATTTTCATCGTTTCGAATAAACCCAGGAAGGCAAGAAACTCGCTGATAAAACCGGAAAGACCAGGCAGCCCCAGAGAGGCCATACCTGCAATCAGCAGGATTCCGCTCATGAAAGGCACAGCCTTGGCAAGGCCGCCGAGCTTATCGAGCATTGTCGTTTCCGTCCGTTCATAGATGCTTCCCACCAGGAGGAACATCAAGGCCGAGATGAGACCGTGCGAGATGAGCTGGAACACAGCTCCTTGCATCCCCGTTACGTTAAATGCGGCTAACCCCAACAAGACGATTCCCATGTGGCTGATACTGGAGTAGGCAAGCACAAGCTTGAAGTCCTTTTGTACCAAGGCCAGGATAGCGCCATAGACGATATTAATAACCCCTAATAACGCAAGCACCCATGCCCATTGCTTCGCTTCCGCCGGAAAGAACAGGATGCCGAAGCGGATAAGCCCGTACGCTCCCATTTTCAGCAGAATGCCGGAGTGGATCATGACGATGGAAGGATGAGCTTCGGTATGCACCTTCAGCATCCACGTATGGAAAGGGAAAATCGGCAGCTTAATACCAAACGCCACCAGAAGCATAATAAAGAGCGTCCACCTTAATCCGGTACCCAGGTAAAAAGGATTTTGCGGGTCCGCCTGATTCACATACGCATTCGGATCCACGAACAGGTTTTGCGTGATGGTTTGAATATCTCCGCTGAAATATACGGTGAATTCATTCTGTGACGGAACCTGTGTAAATCCGGCAGTGCTTGTTAGAATCAAGAACGCGATCAGCATAATCGCCGAGCCCAATCCGTTGTAGATGAGGAAACGGTTCGCCGCTTTTTCCCTGTTCATGTAACCCCATATTCCAATTAGGAAAAAAGTTGGAACTAAGGTAACTTCGAAGAACAGGAAGAAGAGAAACAAGTCCTGAGCCATGAAGACGCCGAACATCCCGGTCTCGAGCAGCAGAAACAGAATGTAAAATGTCTTCCAACGCTTCTTGATGTGGACGGAAGCAAGGGCAGCCATCGTCGAGATGAGCGCCGTCAAGAATACTAACGGAAGCGAAAGACCGTCAACCGCCAACGAATATCTGATCTCGAAGAAGAACGAGGTCAGCCCCTGGAGCACCTCGTGGTTCAGCGGAATTTCGATCCACTTGAGCGATTCCTCATACTGCAGCGGATCCGCTTGCGTATGGTAATCGACGTACAGCCAAGCGGACAGGATAAGCGGAATCAAGGTCGTAATGATCGCAATTGTCTTGATAAGCCTTCCATTGTCTTTCCGAATAAACAGCAGAACCAAAATCCCTAGGAGAGGAGAAAAGGCGATAAGGCTTAAGATCGGTATACTATCCAACATGGATGAACCTCCTTCCCGCTAAGGCCAATGCAAGAATGACCAGACCAAGCAGCGTGATCAATCCGTATGTCTGCAGTTGGCCATTTTGCAAACGGGATCCAACACGTCCCAGACCCACAACGGTTGCGGTGGCCAGACGGACCATTCCATCAATAATGTAGTCGTCAATCAAGTTAAGCACGACACCGATCCCGCGCAATGGCTTTACAATGATCGTATCGTAAATCTCATCAATGAAATATTTTCGATTCAGCAAGGTGTACAGCCAGGGCAGCTTTCCGGAAATGACATCGCTTGGAACTGTCCGTTTCAGATACATCAAGTAGCCGAGCAGAATTCCTAGAAGTCCGGCCAGCGTAGACAAGAGGATGACTGTCCAATGCACCGACTCTTCGTGTTCATGGCCGGTAAGCCATGTGCCGAACCAAGGGTTAAAGGGTGTTTGCAGCAATCCGGCAACAACCGCCAGCACAGCTAACACAATTAACGGGAAGGTCATGGAAAACGGCGATTCATGCGGCTCTGCATCTGAACGGCTTTTGCCCATAAAGACGAGGAAGAAAAGTCGGGACATATAGAAGGCAGTAAAGAAAGCGGCGACAACGCCAATCCAGAATAACAGCTGATTGTGGTCATACGCCTCTGCCAAAATCGCATCCTTCGACCAGAATCCGGAGAAAGGCGGAATTCCCGATAATGCAAGCGCGCCGATCGCAAATGTCCAGGTCGTGATTTTCATTTTACGGGCCAGGCCGCCCATCTCATGGATATTCTGTGTATGTACGGCATGAATGACGCTGCCGGCGCCTAAGAACAGCAGAGCTTTGAAGAACGCATGTGTAAAAAGGTGGAACATCCCCGATGAATAGGAGACTCCGATTCCTAACGCCATCATCATATAACCGAGCTGGCTGACGGTGGAGTATGCCAAGATTCGTTTGATGTCGTTTTGCGCGACCCCAATCGTAGCGGCAAAGATGGCGGTGAATCCTCCGATATAAGCGACCACGAGCAATGCATCGGAAGATGCCTGGAAAATGTCATACGTTCTGGCTACGAGGTATACCCCTGCCGCAACCATCGTAGCGGCATGAATAAGCGCTGAAATCGGCGTCGGCCCTTCCATCGCGTCCGGAAGCCATGTATGCAGCGGGAATTGACCGGATTTACCAACAGCGCCTATAAAAATCAGGATGGCAATCCAGGTAACAATGGTCGGATCAATTTGACCAACCGTAAAGACGTTATGGATAGAGCTGAAATCGAGCGCGTGGCCAGGCATGTACCAGAATAAGAGAAGGATCCCGATGAACAGGCCCACATCCCCGATCCGAGTGACGATGAATGCTTTTTTCGCCGCAGCTTTTGCCTCCGGCTTGTGGAACCAGAAGCCCACGAGCAGGAAAGAGCATACGCCAACAAGCTCCCAGAAGATGTAGAACTCCAGAATATTTACCGATATGACAAGCCCCAGCATCGAGAATGAGAACAGAGCAATGTAACCGAAGAAAACGTTGATCCGTTCGTCTCCATGCATATAGCCCTTGGAATAAATATTTACAAGCAAACTGACTAGCGTCACGATAACAAGCATTAACGCGTTCAAATTGGTGATCTCAAAGCCCATGTTCAGCGTATAGTCTCCGACTTTCAACCAGTCAAGCTTATCCCAGGTGTAGTCTTCGACGCCTCCCCCGAGCCTTTCCATAAAAATCAGGACAGCCAGGACAAAAGATGCAGCCATAGCCGTGATGCTGATATAGATTCCCAGGTTTTTCATTTGGCGTCCCATTGCCGTAAGCGCTAGAAAAGCAAGCAGCGGAAACAGCGGAATGAGCCATGCGTACTGTGAATAAACCGATACCATGTTCCTTTCAGCCTCCTAGCGCTTCATAGAATCCATTTCATTGACATTCGTTGTTCCTTTGTTTCGGTATAACGTGATCAGAATCGCAACTCCAATGGCTGCTTCCACAGCAGCAATAGTAATATTAAACAGAGAAAAAATCTGTCCGGTTAAAGCGGGATGATCGCCTAATTTGGAGAAAGCCAACAGATTCAGGTTCACCGCATTAAGCATCAGTTCGATCGACAAAAGCACAATCACTCCATTTTTCTTGGTTAAAGCTCCGTACAGCCCGATACAGAACAAAATAGCCGCCAACGTCAGATAAGGACTGATAATCGAACCCATCCTTACTCCTCCTCTCTTTTGGCGATGACGATAGCTCCGATGAAAGCTACGGTCAGAAGGACCGACATAATCTCAAAAGGAATTACATGCTCGTTATAGAGCAGTTTTCCGATTTCAAGCGTGTTGTCCTCTCCAGGGTTAAATTCCCCGGGGGTGTAAGTAGCGCTTTGAATCGCATAAAACAATATTCCAAACAGCGCTAACGTGCCTACAAAAACAAGGCCAGTGTGCCAAGGACGCTTCGGCTCCTCTTCCTCGCCCTGATTGTGCTTGGTCATCATAATTCCAAAGATCATCAGGATGGATATTGCACCGGCGTAGATCAGCACTTGCACGAAGGCTACGAATTCCGCATGCAGAATCACATAAAGTCCTGCCATGCTGATGAACGTTAGCGCCAGAGAGACCACCATGTGAACCACTTTGGTAAAATTAATCATAAAAATTGCCCCGCCGATAGCCAGAAGCGCGAAGACGAAGAACACCCAATTCGTTCCGCTTGATAAAAATTCGCCTAAGCCGCTGAACATCCTATTTAGCGCCTCCTTTAGGCATTGCGGAGTTGTTCTCTTTGCGAATATGCTGATTGTTCTCATGCAGCCATTCCATGTTCTTGAACAAATCGTCCCGGCTGTACGTGCTAAGCTCGAAGTTGTTGGTCATCACGACCGCTTCCGTCGGACATACTTCGGTACACAGATCACACAGAATGCAAATTTCAAAATTAATGTCGTACGTATCGATAACCTTCCCTTTTTTCTCCGGGTCCGGGTTCGGCTTGCCGGTCAGGGTAATACACTCTGTCGGGCACACCTTCGCGCACAGGTTGCAAACTATGCATTTTTCCGGATCAAAATATTGAATACCGCGGAAGCGGTCCGGCATTTCAATCGGAACGTCGGGATACGCGTAGGTCACTTTTTTCTGGGTCATGCTTTTTAAGGTAACGCCTAAGCCTTTCACAATGCCCTTCACAACTCATCACCCCATGGTTCTTAAGATATGATGCTCATATAAATCGCCGTCACGAAAATGTTCACCAACGCTAACGGCAACAGCACTTTCCATCCCATTCCCATCAATTGATCGACCCGAACCCGCGGCAGTGTAGCGCGCAGCCAGAACAGGAAGAATACAATGAATGAGAACTTGAGCAGAAACCAGATGATGCCCGGCACGAAATCAAGGAAAGGCAGCGGCGCATCCCATCCTCCCAGGAATAAGACTGTTGTTAAAGAAGCAATGGCAAATACATAGACATATTCAGCCAGCATGAAAAATGCGAATCGGAAGCCGCTGTACTCGACGTGATAACCCGCAACAAGCTCAGACTCGGCCTCTGGAAGGTCAAAGGGTGTACGGTTCAATTCGGAGACTCCTGCAATGATAAACACGATGAAACCGATGATTTGCGGGAGAAAATGCCAATGCCAGAAGCCTCCCAGTTGATTTTCCACGATCAGCCTCAGATTTAAGGTGCCGCTGAGCATGATCGTCCCTATTACGGAAATGACTAGCGGGATTTCATAGCTGATCATTTGCGCAGCAGAGCGCATGCCGCCGAGCAGCGCGTACTTGTTATTGGAGGCCCATCCCCCCAGGATAATGCCAATGGTGGAGATCCCGGAAAGCGCTACATAATACAGAAGGCCGACATTCAAATCGGCATTGAATAAACGATCGGTAAAGGGAATGGTTGCGATCACCACAAAAGAAGGAATAAACGTAATGACCGGAGCCAGGATAAAAAGCTCCCGTTCCGCTTTTTTCGGAATGGTGTCCTCTTTGATGAGGAGCTTGGTTACGTCCGCTATGCTCTGCAAGAGCCCTAGCGGACCGACCCGGTTCGGCCCGTGCCGCATCTGCATCCATCCGATGACCTTTCTCTCGAAATAGATGGCGTAGGTTACAAAACCAAGGACGATCATCAGCATCAGGACGCCTAATAAAAGTAATATCGTAAAGTTGGCTAGTGTAAGGGATTCATGCAAAAGATCCATGATTAGCAGTCAACCTCCCCGACGACAATGTCAATTCCACCAAGAATCGTAATCAGGTTCGTCATCGTCTCGCCTACGAGCAGCTCCGGCAAAATCTGCAGGTTTACAAACGATGGTCTGCGGAATTTCAAGCGATACGGCTCCTGTTTGCCGCGTGAAATAACGTAACAACCGATTTCACCGCGCGGCGACTCAATGCGAGCGTAAGCTTCTCCTTCTGCAGGACGAATGACCCGCGGCACCTTGGCCATGATTTCTCCTTCAGCCGGAAACTTCTCCACAGCCTGCTCAAGAATGCGCAATGACTGGCGGATTTCCTCCAAGCGAATCAAATATCGATCGTGGCAGTCTCCGTTATGAGTAACCGGCACATCGAATTCAAAACGGTTATAGATGCTGTAAGGCTGATCTTTACGCAGATCCCAGTTCACGCCGGTGCAGCGGAGGTTCGCGCCGCTCAGCCCGTAAGCAATTGCAGTCTCTGCACTGTACTTGCCGACTCCCTTGATCCGGGCGAGGAAAATTTCGTTGCCGCTAACCAAATTGTTGTATTCGTCCAACTTGTCGCGCATATAAGGAATAAATTCTTTTACTTTCCGGATCCATCCTTCCGGAGCATCCCACTTTACGCCGCCTACGCGCATGTAGTTATAAGTAAGACGGGCCCCGCAAAGCTCATTGAACAGATTGATGATGATTTCGCGGTCGCGGAAAGCGAACAGGAACGGGCTCATAGCTCCTATGTCGAGCAAATAGGTGCCCCACCAAACCATATGGCTCGCAATGCGCTGAAGTTCCATTACGATCAAGCGGAGGAATTCCGCCCTTTCCGGAATCTCGATCTGCATCATTTTTTCCACGGCGTGCACGAGCACGTAATTGTTCGTCATGGCCGAGACATAATCCATGCGGTCCGTATAAGGAATGATTTGTGTGTAACTCAAATCTTCGGCGAGCTTCTCCGTGCCTCTATGCAGATAGCCCATGACCGGGATGGCTTCTCTGATGATCTCGCCGTCAAGCTTGACGATAATGCGAAACACCCCGTGAGTACTGGGATGCTGCGGTCCTACGTTAAGCAGCAGTTCTTCTGTCCGTAACAAAAGCTACACCTCCGGATCCAGCGGTTCATAATCTTTGCGCAGCGGATGGCCGACCCAGTCGTCGGGCATCATAATTCTTCGAAGGTCCGGATGCCCGGGGAAATCGATACCGAGCAGATCAAACACTTCTCTTTCATTCCAATTGGCTGTCTGCCAAACCGGTGTAACGGAAGGAATGGAGGCCTGCTCGCGGTCTGTTTTCACTTTTACGCAGTAGTCCTTCTTAGACGTTAAGGATAGCAGGTGGTACGCCACTTCCAGGTGCGTTTCTTGGTCAACGCCCGAGAGATTCCTCAGGTAGTCGCATTTAAGCTCCGCATGCTCCTTAAACACTCGCGCGGCGTCCGCCCACAACGTATTTTTAATGATGACATAAGGAAGATGGGAATCTATCTCGTTGATAAAAGCTTCCTCCACCACGTCTTCGCTTACGCTCTCTTTGAGAATCTGTACAAGGCGGTCGAGCAGCGGCTGATTCGGCGACGGCTCCTTGGGCGCTGCCGGCTCGCCATCTTCCGCCGTCTTGGCCGACCTTCCGCGCGCGCGCGCGGCTCGCGCTTCCGCCGCTGCCTTCGCCTTCGCTTCCTTCTCAGCATCGCCCGGCCCTTTCAGCTCCGCCGCCGGCGCATCGCTCGGCTCGCTCGTCGTCTGCGCTGCGGGGCTCGCCGCCTGGTTCTCGGCGGCTTTCTCTACGGCAGCCTGCGTCTTCGCGCTCAGCGGTGACTCGCTCGCCTCTGCCTCAGGCGTCAGCTTGCCCACTTCCGCGGCAGCTTCCGCCAACTCCGGCGACGCCTCAGCTCCGGCTCCGGGCTTGCTGGCCGCAGCCTGTTTCCCCGCCGCATCAACCGCCTTATTGTCGGCGGTCTCAACAGCTTCGACTGCAGTCCCGGTTACTTTTGCCTCATCCTTTACTAGATTCGTGTCAGGCCGACCTTCATGCTTTTTCTCATCGCTCATGCATTGGTCACCTGCTTCCCTGTCTTCGCCTCATAGCGAATCTTCTCCTGCAGCTTGTTGATCCCATAGATCAGCGCGGCGGGATTAGGCGGACAGCCGGGAATGTAGACATCCACCGGTACAATCTGGTCTACGCCTTTCACTACAGCGTAAGACTTCACATAGGGACCTCCTGCCGTCGCGCAGGAACCCATCGCGATAACCCACTTCGGCTCCGGCATCTGATCGTACAATCGGCGCAGCAAAGGAGCCATTTTCTTCGTTACGGTGCCCGCTACAATCATGACGTCAGATTGCCGCGGAGACGTGCGAAAAATGACCCCAAATCGGTCCAAGTCATAATGAGAGGCCCCGGTCCCCATCATTTCGATAGCGCAGCAGGCCAATCCGAATGTCAATGGCCAAAGCGAGTTGCTTCTTGCCCAAGCTTTAACCTGTTCCAAAGTCGTCATGAACACATTGCGGTTCAACTCTTCTCTTTCTTCGGGACTAATCGAGCTTAAATTGAAGTCCATTGCAGCACCTTCTTTTTCCAAGCGTATAGTAATCCTATAGCAAGTAAGAATATAAAGATACACATCTCTACAAGCGCAAACAGCCCAAGCTGATTGTACGCAACAGCCCATGGATACAAAAATACAGTCTCAACATCAAAAATGACAAACATCAAGGCAAATAAATAATAACGGATATTAAAACGAACTTGCCCTTCGCCTACAGGTTCATTCCCGCTCTCATACGTAGTGTACTTCGACTCAACCGGCTTATTCGGACGCAGCAGTTTACCAATCGTAAGCGCAGCTATAGGCAGAAAAATACCCAGACCCAGAAAAATCGCTACAATGACATAATTATTCATGTACAGCATTCGTATGTAACCGCCTCCATTTTCGATCTATTTTACTGAATTTAACCTTGCACGTTGGAAATAATCACCTTAATAATTATATCAAAAACGATTATTCGCGTCGACGACTAATTCTTTTGACCCGCAAAGTCTAATTTTTCCATGTTTTAGTTGATTTATTCTTAGTGCAAAAAGGACCAGCACGGGAATGCTCCCATGCTGGTCCTTCTTAATTGTTATCTTTTTCTTTCGTACACCTCGATACGACTCATCGCTCTTTGCAGAGCGCGTTCCGCGCGGCGGAAATCAACCTCGTCCTTACTCTGGGACAAGCGCTTCTCCGCACGTTCCTTCGCCGCTCTCGCGCGCTCGACATCGATATCGCCGGGCAATTCGGCACTCTCCGCCAGAATGACTACTTTATCTTTACGCACTTCCATGAAACCGCCGTTCACGGCGATCGTTTCGCTTTTGCCGTCCTCGTGCTTTACGGTCAAAGGCGCAATGCGCAAAGGAGTAACGAGCGGAATGTGATTCGGGAGAATACCAAGCTCTCCTTTAGAACCTTTAGCGATAATCATACGAGCATCTTGGGCGTACACTTTGCGTTCCGGAGTTACAATTTCCAAAAGGAAAGTACTCACGTTCATTCCCCCTATGCGTTCGCTTTACGCAAACTGCCACATCGTTAGGGCATGCTGAGTCAGCTTGCATAACTATTACAGGTTCTTCGCTTGTTCTACCGCTTCTTCAATCGTACCTACATAACGGAATGCAGCTTCCGGCAGTTCGTCGTGCTTGCCTTCCAGAATTTCCTTGAAGCTGCGCACGGTTTCTTTAATCGGTACGTATTTTCCTTTGATGCTCGTGAACTGCTCGGCAACGTGGAAAGGCTGGGACAAGAAAACTTGAATCTTTCTTGCACGTTGAACTGTCAATTTATCTTCATCGGAAAGTTCGTCCATACCCAAGATGGCGATAATATCTTGAAGCTCTTTATAGCGCTGCAAAATCTTCTTCACGCCTTGAGCTACATCGTAATGCTCTTGACCTACAACAGCCGGAGACAAAATACGAGAGCTGGAAGCTAACGGGTCAACCGCAGGAAAAATCCCCATTTCGGCAATTTTACGATCCAGGTTAGTGGTAGCGTCCAAGTGAGCGAAAGCCGTAGCGGGAGCCGGGTCGGTATAATCGTCCGCAGGCACGTAAATCGCTTGAATGGAAGTAACGGAACCTTTTTTCGTAGAGGTGATCCGTTCCTGCAGTTGTCCCATTTCCGTAGCCAGCGTAGGCTGATAACCTACCGCAGACGGCATACGGCCAAGAAGTGCGGAAACCTCGGAACCCGCTTGGGTGAAACGGAAGATGTTATCTACGAACAGCAGAACGTCTCTGCCTTCTTCATCACGGAAGTACTCAGCCATAGTCAAACCGGAAAGAGCCACGCGAAGACGCGCTCCAGGCGGTTCGTTCATTTGTCCGAACACCATCGCGGTTTTATTGATTACGCCGGAATCTTTCATTTCGTGGTACAAGTCGTTACCTTCGCGAGTTCTCTCGCCGACACCGGCGAAAACGGAGATACCGCCGTGCTCTTGTGCGATGTTGTTGATTAACTCTTGAATCGTAACCGTTTTACCTACGCCCGCACCACCGAAAAGACCGATTTTACCGCCTTTGGCATAAGGAGCGAGCAGATCAATAACCTTAATGCCGGTTTCCAGGATTTCCGCTTGCGTGGTCAGTTCGTCAAAAGGAGGAGCCTGACGGTGAATCGGACTCAACAGAGTCCGGTCCACGTCACCATTGTTATCGATCGGCTCACCCAGTACGTTGAATACACGACCCAGGGTTGCCGCGCCAACTGGTACGCTGATAGGCGCGCCTGTATCGATGGCTTCAAGGCCTCGAACGACACCGTCTGTTGTGGACATGGCCACGCAACGAACCAGATTATCACCCAGATGAACGGCAACTTCAACCGTCAGGTTGATATCTATTTCGTTTGCAGACTCGGCTTTCTTTTCAATTTTAATCGCATTCAGGATATCAGGCAGTTGTCCACGTTCGAACTCAATATCGACAACTGGTCCTGTAACGGACACAATGCGTCCTTTGTTCATGTTTGTCCCTCCTTAGAGCTTCTCGTAAAAAAAGCTTTCTTCGTCAGCCAATGCTGAGCTTTTCGTGAGAAAAGCTTTCTTCGTGTGTCATTAAAACGATTAGCCCTGCGCGTTCGCCCCGGCAACGATCTCGGAGATCTCTTGCGTAATGGCTGCTTGACGCGCCCGGTTGTATGCCAGCGTGTAAGCGGAAATCATCTTGGTCGCATTCTTTGTTGCGTTTCCCATAGCGGTCATACGCGCTCCGAATTCACTCGCCTTACTTTCCAGAACCGCGCTGTAAATTAGCGTTTCCGCATATTTGGGCAGTAAAACTTCCAAGACCCCTTCTGCAGACGGTTCGTACTCGTAACTGGTGACAGCAGCTGTGCCGGAAACTTCTTCGAGCGGAAGCAATCTCTTCTCGACCGGCGTTTGTGATATCGCATTGTTGAATTGGTTATATACCAGGTATAAAGCGTCATAGGTTCCGTTTTCAAAGTTGCTTACTGCCGCTGCGGTAATCGCTTTGATATCGGCAAACGTAGGAGAATCCGGCAATCCGGTCACCTCTTCCACAATCGGGATTCCCCGCTTGCGGAAGAAGTCTCTGCCCTTCCGGCCTACGACAAACACGGAGTATTCATCCGCGGATTTATGACTGGTTCTGAGCGTATTCATGACTTTACGAAGCACGTTAGCGTTATACCCGCCTGCAAGGCCGCGGTCGGAGGTGATGACCAGATATCCGGTTTTCTTAATCTCACGGGTTTGCAGCATCGGATGCTTGATCCCCTTGGTGCCTGCAGCGATGCTTGCGATAACTTCCTTCATTTTGTCCGCATAAGGACGGGAGGCGTGCGCGCTCTCTTGAGCTTTCCTCAGAGCGGATGCCGCAACCAGCTCCATCGCTTTGGTGATTTGCTTCGTGTTTTGAGTGCTTTTGATTTGGCGCTTGATTTCGCGCATTCCTTTGGCCAACTGTTTCACCACCTTGGGAGCTTTTCGTTAGAAAAGCTTACTTCGTAAGGACCAACTCTGAGCTTTGCCAAGGCAAAGCTGCAAAGATAGAGGCAAAAAATGATCGCTTCAAACTTTTTGCCGTAAATCTAACCATTTTGCCATAGCAAATCTTCTCATTACATATAGAACGAGCTTATCGTTTAGACGGAAGCGGCGAAGCCTTTTTTGAACTTGTCGATCGCCTCGGTCAGTGCTTTTTCGTTGTCGCTAATGAGGTCTTTGGTGTCGCGGATGCTGGCCAAGACTTCAGGATGGTTCGAGTCGATGAAGGAAAGGAATTCTTTCTCGAATCGAGTAATATCCTCAACCGCTACATCATCCAGGAAGCCTTTAACGGCGGTGTAGATGCTCACAACCTGCTTTTCAACCGGCAGCGGCTCATTGACGCCCTGCTTCAGGATTTCGAGGGTGCGGCGGCCGCGGTTAAGACGCGCTTGGGTGGATTTGTCCAAGTCGGACCCGAACTGTGCAAACGCAGCAAGCTCGCGATATTGGGCCAGATCCAGACGGAGTGTGCCCGCAACCTTCTTCATTGCTTTGATTTGCGCGGCTCCCCCTACGCGGGATACGGAGATACCGACGTTAACCGCAGGACGCTGACCGGAGTAGAACAGGTCGGACTCCAGGAAGATCTGTCCATCGGTGATGGAAATTACGTTCGTCGGGATATAAGCAGAAACGTCGCCTGCCTGAGTCTCAATGAAAGGCAATGCGGTTAAGGAGCCGCCGCCGAGCGACTCGTTCAGCTTCGCAGCGCGCTCAAGCAAACGGGAGTGCAGGTAGAAAACGTCCCCCGGATAAGCTTCCCGACCCGGTGGACGGCGCAGCAGCAAGGAAAGCTCACGGTAAGCAGCCGCTTGTTTGGAAAGATCATCGTAAACCACGAGCACATGCTCGCCTTTGTACATGAAATACTCGCCCATTGCGCAGCCTGCATAAGGAGCCAGGAACAGCAATGGAGCAGGCTCGGAAGCACTTGCAGTTACGACAATGGTGTACTCTAAAGCGCCGTTGCGACGAAGAGTTTCCACAACGCCCGCAACAGTCGATTGCTTTTGACCAATGGCAACATAAATACATTTCACTCCGTTGCCTTTTTGGTTAATAATTGTATCGATGGCGATAGCGGTTTTACCTGTTTGGCGGTCGCCGATGATCAGCTCGCGCTGTCCGCGTCCTACCGGAATCATCGCGTCGATCGCTTTGATACCGGTCTGCATAGGCTCATGCACGGATTTACGCGCCATAACGCCCGGTGCAGGAGATTCAACAGGACGGAATTGAGTGGAGTTAATCGGTCCTTTGCCGTCCAATGGTTGTCCGAGCGGGTTCACAACGCGTCCCAGCAGCTCTTCGCCAACCGGCACTTCCATGATACGTCCCGTACGGCGTACTTGATCGCCTTCGACGATATCTGTGTAGGGTCCCAAAATTACGATACCAACATTGTTTTCTTCGAGGTTTAGAGCCATACCTACAACGCCGTTGGAGAATTCAAGCAGCTCCCCGGACATTACGTTCTCTAACCCGTGCGCACGAGCGATACCGTCTCCAACTTGAATAACGGTACCTACGTCCACCACTTGCATATCGGATTTATAGTTCTCAATTTGCTGTTTAATCAGCGTGCTGATTTCTTCAGGTCTGATACTCAACGAACCTCACCCCTATTCTTACAGTGCTTGTGCTTGATTTAACGATTTGGCCAGGCGATCCAGCCGGCCTGCTAAGCTTCCGTCATAAAGGCGGTCGCCGATTCGCACTTGAATGCCGCCGAGCAGCTTAGGCTCGATCACGGTTTCTACACGAATGGTTTTGCCTGTGATTGCGCTGAACTTTGCTGCGATATCAGACGCCTGAGCTTCATTCAGAGCCGTCGGCGAGTACACCGTAGCGCTCGCTTGGCCCAAAGCATCGTTGGCGATTTTCACGTAATTCAGAACAAGCGCATTTAAAATATCTTCTCTGCCTCTATCAATCAAAATCCGCAGCGTGTTCCACACCGGCTCGGAAACTATGCCCTCGAAAATCTGCTTCAGCAGGTCCGTCTTAACGGAAGCCCCGATGTTCGGATGGTTCAGGAACTTCTGCAGATCCGCATTGTCCCCAATCGCACTAACTACAGATTTCAGCTCTTCCTCGACTTGAGAGATGGATTCCTTCTCCTTCGCCACCTCAAAAAGAGCTCTGGCATATCGCTTCGCTACGACGATGTCACTCATAGGTTGCCTCCTACCTTTTTGAGGTAATGCTCAACCAATTCCTCTTGGGACTTCTCGTCGATTTGTTTCTCGATAATTTTGGAGGCGATCAGTACGGACATCGCGCTCACCTGGCTGCGAAGAGCCGCAACCGCTTTGTTCTTTTCACTTTCAATATCTTTAAGAGCCTCGTCTTTCAGGCGGTTCGCTTCCTCACGCGCTGCATGAAGAATGTCATCCGCTTGCCTGGAGCCTGTTTGTTTCGCTTGCTCAATAATGTCGTAAGCTTCTTTACGAGTTTGTTGAAGAGCTTGCTTTTGTTCCTCTAACAATAGTTCTGCTTGCTTACGGTTATTATCAGCCGTTTGAATTTGATCCTTGACCAATTGTCTGCGCTTCTCCATCATGCCGAACAAAGGGCCGAATGCAAATTTCTGAAGCAGCAGATACAAGATTAAAAATGCTGCGATTTGTATAAAAAACGTGGACCATACGATATGCAAAAACCGTCACTCCCTTCTGATAGCATAGGCAAAACGAAGGCGTGGAGGCTAGGCCGTCCGCGCCAAAGGATATCTTAGGCTTGGCCCATGAAGATAAAAGCAAGAACCAAAGCTACGACCGGCATTGCCTCTACCAGACCTACCCCGATAAACATCGTTGTTTGCAAAGTTCCCCGAAGCTCAGGTTGACGGGAGATACCCTCCAAAGCGCGACCTACGATCAAACCGTTACCGATACCTGCACCAAGTGCTCCTAAACCGAATACTACGCCTGCTGCTACTAATGCTAAAGCTCCCATTGAGAAAATCCTCCCTTAAATTGAATACTATATTTTTTATTAGTTGACTCGAGACTTCCCGAGGTAAGTCTTACTTCTAGTGATCCTCTTCATGGATTAAAGTTTGCGAAATATACACCATCGTCAGCATTGTGAACACGAATGCCTGAATCGCCCCGACAAACACACTGAAGCCCTGCCACAAAAAGAGAGGCGCAATTCCAAACCAGCCTGCCCCAATAATGACAGAAATCATGATTTCCCCAGCATAAATGTTGCCGTATAGACGAAAAGCGAGAGTTAGCGGTTTGGATACCACTTCAATTAAATGAAGAGGAAACATAGCGCCTTTATACTCAAAGTAATGGCCAAAGTAATGCTTGGTATTTCGGGTTATCCCCAAGTAATGGCTGAGCACAATGACGATAACCGTCAACGCTCCCGTCACAGCGATATCCGCCGTTGGCGATTTCCACCAGACGACGTGATCTTCGGTCACAATCGAGAACGGTAGTCCCAGCATGTTTCCAATAAAGATGTACATGATAAGCGTGAGACCCAATGCAATAAATGACTTGCCATGCTTGGAACCGATGGTGCTGCCAATAATGCCTTCTACAAACTCAATGGTCCATTCCATGAAGTTTTGCAATTTCGAAGGATTCGTAACAGATGCTTTACTGGCTCCAGAGATAGCAAGTATTAATACGATAATGCTGGTAACCGCGATCATAATTAGTGCTGCCAGATCGAAATGAATACCAAACAGGTCAAGCTCTGGTGCATGATGTTCCATGTTTTCCATTTTCACCCCTTTCATCAAATGGAATTACTTCTTTGACCTTTTACTTGAAAGAATACCCAGTACGAGTGTTGCCAATTGAGTAAAAAAGTATCCGGCAATGGTTGTGGATAAAGCGACGTGCTGCGGATACCGGACTGCAACAAGCCCCGCCAAAGCTGCGATGGCAGCTCTTGTTAGAAAGCCCAGGTTCACCTTGCGACCTTTTTGTTCTAGAACGGCAGCCGTAAACTTATGAATTTTCCAAGCGAGGTACCTTGCATTAATCATGCTGGCAATTGACCCCAGCATAAGCCCTGCGGCGTACACCCTGTAATCCACGAGCAAAGCCCAAGCGGCCAAACAAAAGGATAGAAAGAATAAAAATACATTCTGAACCGTTTTCAGATGGGCCGAGAACTCATCCATTATAGCCCTCCGTACCGCTTAATCATAAGGTAGATACTGCAGACTGCTGCCGTGAGTCCCAGTAAAAATCCGCCGAGCACCCATAACTGCCCGCCTAATAGATGACTTAACCAATCACCAAACCAATAACCGGCCAAAAGGCATACTACAAGATCAACGCCAATTGCGCTGGTCAAAGCGAAGGCTCGCCATGGATTATCGTTGGATTTGGGCTGTTTCATCGCAACCTCCTGAGAATCCTTATTTATTGTATCGAAGCCATGCGAGTTTTGTCAATTGAGCATTCTTAACCATTGTCTCTTCCTAAAATCGCTAAAGCCCTTGCCGCTCTAGGTTTTCACGATCATCAAACCAAACAGTGCGACTGTACACTGTGCCGTTTGTCATGATTTTGTCACGGATGGAAGGGCTCCGGGCGTTCCGCAGACTTGCCGAAATGATAAAGAATCGCCTGCACGATGCGTTTGGAAGCTTGACCGTCTCCGTAAGGATTGGCGGCATGGCTCATTCGCTCATACAGCGCCTTGTCCGTCAGCAAATTATGTGCGCGCTCGTATACCTTCACTTCGTTCGTTCCGACAAGCTCAAGGGTCCCTGCTTCAATGCCTTCGGGACGCTCGGTCGTTTCTCGTAACACAAGTACCGGTACGCCGAAGGATGGCGCTTCTTCCTGCAAGCCTCCCGAATCTGTCAGGATCATGTGCGCATGCGGGTAAAAGTTGTGGAACTCAAATACGTCTAGCGGTTCGATCAGCTTGATTCGAGGGTGGCCGTCCAGAATTTCGCGGGCAGGCTCTTTCACAGCAGGACTCGGATGAACCGGATAGACGATCGCTATATCCTCGAATTCATCCGCCAGCCTGCGGACAGCCCGGAAAATTTGTCGGTGCGGCTCCCCCTGCGCTTCCCTGCGGTGGGCGGTCATCAGAATCAACCTTTTGCCTTTGGCCCATTCCAGCACCGGATGATCGAATTGCTGCTTGACTGTATATGGAAACACATCGGTTACCGTATTTCCCGTCACATAAATGCTGGAATCGGCTTTGTTCTCCTTGCGCAAATTACCCGCAGACCACTCGGTCGGGGCAAAATGCAGATCCGATAACACGCCGGTCAGCTGGCGGTTCATCTCTTCCGGATACGGTGACAGCTTGTTCCATGTGCGAAGACCGGCTTCCACATGACCCACCTGGATCTGCTGTATAAATGCAGCGTAGCTGGCAACGAAGGTCGTGAGCGTGTCGCCGTGGACAAGAATCAAATCCGGGTTCGCATCGCGGAAAACCGGCTCCAGTCCCTGCAGTACCCGGATCGTAATTTCATTCAATGTCTGGCGGTCTTTCATCACATTCAGATCATAGTCCGGTTTAATACGGAAAAGCTCCAGGACCTGATCGAGCATTTGCCGATGCTGCGCGGTGACGCATACGATCGATTCGATTTCCTCCGGATGCTTCTCCATTTCCAGAATGAGCGGAGCCATCTTAATAGCCTCGGGCCTTGTTCCGAAAATAGTAATGATTTTCAATCGATTCATCCGATTATCTCCTCTTCCTTATACCCCTTATTTCGTACCGAACAATCGATCCCCGGCATCTCCAAGCCCCGGAATTATATAGCCGTGATCGTTCAGATAATCGTCGACAGCCGCCACATAAATATCGATGTCAGGATGCGCATGGTGCACAGCCTTAATTCCTTCCGGCGCGGCTATCAGACACATGAGCTTGATTTGGCTGCAATCTCTTTTTTTCAATACCTCAATCGCCGCATTGGCGGACCCGCCCGTAGCCAGCATGGGATCGATGACGATCAATTCCCGTTCCTGCACATCGGTCGGAAGCTTCACATAATATTCCACCGGCTGAAGCGTGTCCGGATCGCGGTACAGGCCGATATGGCCAACCTTCGCTGCCGGAAGCAGCTTCAGAATCCCGTCCACCATCCCCAGCCCTGCGCGAAGAATCGGGATGAGTCCCAGCATTCTACCCGAAATGATGCGGCAATCCGCCATTGCTACAGGGGTTTTGACCTGAATATTTTCCAGAGAGATATCTCTTGTAATTTCATAAGCCATCAAAGTGGCGACCTCATCGACGAGCTCGCGGAGATCCTTAGTTTTCGTATTCTCGTCCCTGATGTACGTTAGCTTATGCTGAATAAGCGGATGGTCGCAAATAAACACTTTCCCCATATATGTCCCCCTGCCGTCATAATGTGATGATGAGCTGACAAAACCTCAACCATTATATCACATGTTAACCAACTTATCCTCCTGTTTAAACGAAGGGGTTTGAAGAATAATAAAGCGGGGGGATCTGCCTAATTGGAACCATCAAAAAATAAGACCGACTGGGAGAAGTCGGTCTCTACAAGCTGGCTTAATGAATTAATAAGCGAGTGTCGGATATAGCGGATACTGGTCGGTAAGGTCTCTGACCATGCCGCGTACCTGTTCGTGAACGCCTGCATCCGAAGGGTTCTTCAGCGTAAGAGCGATAATCTTGGCGATTGTCTTCATAGCGTCTTCGCCCATGCCTCGGGAGGTTGCCGCTGGAGTACCCACACGGATGCCGCTGGTGACAAACGGGCTGGTCGGATCGAAAGGAATCGCGTTCTTGTTAACCGTGACACCCACTTCATCTAGCAGATGTTCGGCATCCTTACCGCTGATGTTAAGGCTGCGCAGGTCGATGAGCATCAGGTGGTTGTCGGTTCCGCCGGATACGAGGTTGACGCCTTCCGCCGTTAGGGCTTCCGCCAGGGTCGCGGCATTATTGACGACGTTTTGCGCGTAGGTTTTGAATTCCGGTTGGAGCGCTTCTCCAAAAGATACGGCTTTAGCGGCAATTATGTGCATTAAAGGGCCGCCCTGGGAGCCGGGGAATACAGCTTTATCAATGGCGGGAGCCCATGGCTTGCGACAGAGAATCATACCGCCGCGAGGACCGCGGAGCGTTTTGTGAGTTGTCGTGGTCACAAAGTGCGCATGCGGCACCGGATTCGGATGCAGACCGGCTGCAACGAGACCGGCGATGTGAGCCATATCGACCATGAACAACGCGCCTACATCGTTAGCGATTTGACCGAGCGCCTCGAAGTCGATGATTCGCGGGTAAGCGCTGGCGCCGGCCACGATCAGGCGAGGCTTATGCTTGAAAGCCGCCTTACGGACTTCGTCATAGTCGATGCGGGAATCTTTCTCGCTAACGCCGTAAGCCACGAAATTGTAAAGGATACCGGATGCATTCACCGGGCTGCCGTGGGTCAAGTGGCCGCCGTGGGCCAGGTTCATACCCAGGATCGTTTCACCAGGTTGAACGGCCGCCAAGTAAACAGACATATTTGCTTGAGCGCCGGAATGAGGCTGCACATTGGCATGCTCAGCGCCAAACAGCTCCTTGGCGCGGTCGCGGGCGATGTCCTCGACAATGTCGACGTATTCGCAGCCGCCGTAATATCTTTTGCCCGGATAACCTTCTGCGTATTTGTTCGTCAGCACGGTGCCCATAGCCTCAAGCACAGCCTGGCTGACAAAGTTCTCGGATGCGATCAGCTCGATTTTGTCTCGCTGGCGTCCAAGTTCCAAATTCATAGCTTCTACAATCTTGGGATCTTGCTTACGTAAAAAGTCCGTCATCTCGGTTCCTCCTCAGTATCTATCCATAATGAACCATCAGCAATCTTCTGTTTTTTGCTGCTTGCTTGCCTCCCGGGCAGCATCAAGCGTATAAACGGCCCTGGAACCGCCGATCAGCTTCGGCCTCGTGAAGGCCATAGTGACATGAGCCTGTCCGATGGCCCGAACCGGCGGCCTTGTCGGTACGGCCACCTTGCGGAGATGCATGCCGATGAGCGTATCCCCGATATCCATCCCGGCGTGCGCCTGCACCGATTCCACGACCACAGGGCTTTCCATTTGCCGATACGCGTAGGCGGCCATCGAGCCTCCCGCTTTCGGCACCGGAACCACCGATACCGGCTCCAGCAGCGGATAAGCTTGAAACAGCCTTTCTTCGACCACAAGGGCGCGATTCAAATGCTCGCAGCATTGAAAAGCAAGGAACAATCCCTGCTCGCGAGCTACCGTTAAAGCAGCGTCAAAAATATGTCGGGCAACATCCATCGTACCCGAGGTGCCGATGCGGCGCCCCAACACCTCGCTCGTACTGGTTCCTATAACTATCAGTTGGCCCGGCTTGAGCCCGCCTGCTTGCACAAGCTCCCGCAGGTTACTCTCCACCGCCGGAGCTATGGAGAAGAGCAGGTCTTCTTCCATCGCGTACACCTCCTCTTAAGGATGAAGCGTAAAGCGGTCTTCCAATCCTTTGACTTTATTGACGCGGTTTAGATGGCGTACTCCTTGAGAGAACTCGGTCTCCAGCCAAACCTTGACGATTTCCTGCGCGACCCCGGGTCCGATGACTCTCTCGCCCATCGCCAAAACATTGGAATCGTTATGTTCCCGCGTCGCTTTGGCAGAGAATAAATCATGAACCAGAGCACAGCGAATGCCGGGAATTTTGTTAGCGGCAATAGTCATCCCGATGCCTGTCCCGCAGATTAGAATTCCTTTGTCCGCTTCCCCGGAAACCACCTGCTCGCATACGGTTAACGCATAGTCCGGATAATCGACCGAATCCTCGCAGTTGCAGCCGAGGTCGACGACCTGATGACCCAAAGATTCAATAAAGGGGATAATGACGTCCTTCAGCCTGTACCCGGCGTGGTCAGCGCCCATAGCAATTTTCATAGCAAGACTGCTCCTTTGCAGAGTTTTGTGCCTTTATTATATCCCAAACCGACCCAGATACGAAAAAAAGAGCAGGACGCGCTGCTATGCGCGTTGCTCTTTTGCCCAGGCGACCGGCCGTATAGCTCGATGCTCCATTGTGGTTGCGCCCACTTGTCGCCAGTTACATCGAGTCTTCTTCGTTACTTGTATATTAACGCATTCGACTTCTCCTGTAAAGATAGCTCAACTCTGATGTTTCAGCTTTTCGATCAGCTTTCTCAGGCACTGTTCAATTTCTTGGGCCGTGATTCTGTAAATCTCCAGAGACCCGCCAAAAGGATCGGAAATATCCATATCCGGAATTTGATCGGCAAGCAGCTCGATTCGGCGCCAATCCTCTGCGGAGATCGGCTGCCCCAAGGCTTGCTTCAACTGCATTTCAGCCTCGATCCGCCCTCTCTCCTCGATAGCGGAAAGCACGTTCGGGTCGTTCTGAACATATTCTTTTAACGTAAAGGTTTTGTCCATCGCTTCGGGAAATTGTCCGATTACCATTCGCTTATGCCCGTTTGTCATCGTCAGAATGAGATCCGCCCATACCGCCAGATTTCGTCCAATCGAATTCGATACGATCTGCCCCTGAAAGCCCGCTTCTTGCAGAATTTTCCGGCTGTTGAAAGAAATCGCCCCTCCGTCAAAAGCGGATACGCCTGCTGAACGGACCTCGGCATGTACATTCTCTTGTTGCAGCATCATGCGCAGCATGCCCTCAGCGAGCGGGCTGCGGCAAGTATTCCCTGTACACACGAAAAGAATACGCATCATGATCGCTCCTTCCTGCCTACCGGTTGATGAAATGGATATTCTTCTATTTTACCACATCAGAACAGAATTTTAACCCCAAACGCAAGCAATATCATGCCTCCAAACGCTTCGCCGTATTCGCCCGCCCAATGCCCGACTCTTCTGCCGAGCATCAGACCGCCAACGGACATCAGGCCCCCGAAAGCGCCGAAAATTAAAACCGTCAGGACGATGTCTGTGGCAAACATCCCTAGCGATACCCCGACGGAGAAGGAATCGATACTTACGCTAAACGCAAAAACAAACAGACCCCATAACGTACGGTGATCGAAAGATTGCACGGCCCCTCCCTTAAGAGAGCTATAGACCATATGCGCTCCGAGCAAAATAAGCAGAGTTCCTCCCACTGCTGTTGCCACATTGCCAAGCAGCGAGCTCACATATTGCCCCGTAAACATACCGAAAAGCGGCATGATGATATGGAACAGGCCGATCACCATGCTGATTTTTAAAATATCGAGCAGCCGGATTCCCCTCATGCCGATTCCGAGTCCGAGGGAGAAGGCGTCAAGCCCCAGAGCCATGGCCATAATGATGATCGTGAGAAGCTGCCCGATCACATAAGATGACGAGAGCATGTCGTAGGAATCCCCCTTTGTCCGCGTTACTATCTCAAGATATGCGGACAAACCGGGAATCATGCTAGATCTGTGCGATCCGGTGGCCGGCCGCCTTCTCCAGCCGGTTCATGACGGCGAGGCCGATTCCTTCCCGCGGACATGTTTCCGCTAGAATGTAGCTGATGCCTTTCCGGTCAAAAAGCCGCAGCGCGGCATAAAGTTCATGCGCGATCGTTTCCGGTGCGGACAGTCTCCCGCAGGGAATGACGAGATCCGCTGCATACCAACTTTGATGCTCTTGAAAAGTCAGCACGCCGGTCGTTTCGCCGCGTTGTTTAGCGGCGGCGAGCTCACGGCGAATCCACTCGGCAGCGCGCTCCGGCGAAGCCGATTCGACCAATTGAAGCTCACCCTTGGGAGCATAATGCGCATACTTCATTCCCGGTGCGCGGGGAGTTTCCGTTCCGGCAATCTCTATGTTCGAGTCCGGCTTGCGGATGACGGTGTCGGGAAGGGTCGCCTGAAGCTGTTCCGCGGTTACGCCGCCAGGCCTTAGAATGTATAGGCCGTTCTCCTTTAGCTCAACTACCGTAGATTCCAAACCGACGCCGGTCGGTCCTCCGTCCAGGATGCCGCCGATCTTGCCTTGGAGATCTGCGGCCACGTGCTCGGCATGGGTCGGACTGGGCCTGCCCGAACTGTTGGCGCTCGGAGCGGCTATAGGGCAGCCCGCTTCCTTCAACAGCTCAAGGGCGACGGGATGGTCGGGAATGCGTACGCCCACCGTATTCAGCCCGGTTGTGACAAGGGGGGATACGGCTCCGGGGAGAACGGGCAGGATAATGGTCAGGGGTCCTGGCCAGAAAGCGTCCATAAGACGCAAAATAGTCTCATCGGGAGGAGCGACAAGCCCTGCCAACTGAGACTTTTCTGCGATATGCACAATGAGCGGATTGTCCGACGGCCGTCCTTTGGCGATAAACACCCGCTTCACCGCTTGCGTTTGCGTGGCGTCCGCGCCTAGCCCGTAGACCGTTTCGGTCGGAAAGGCTACCGTTTCGCCTCGTTGGAGCAGCTGAGCCGCTTCTTTGATCGCCGGGTTATTCGAGCCGGACAAGCCGCTTGTGCTTGCTTGTGACGGAAGGCCGTTAGATCCGTTATGATCCTTGTTTGCTTGCAACGGATGGTCTTTAGATCCGTTAAGTTTCCAGTAGATTGTCACTTGGCTTCCATCCTAACCTTGAACTTTGTCGGATTCGATTAATTGAACCAGGAGAAGCATTTTTGCAGCAGATCCCACAGGAAGAATCGCACCTCCGGTTTGACGCCCTTGGCAGAATTGCCCTCGGACTGTCGGCCCTCCGCTTGATCAGCGTCTGCCTTATCGTCGTCCTTGACTTTTACCGCTGCTGTCGTTGCTACCGCCTCGCCGGATACGGAATCCACGAAGCAAAGCGGAGGGAACAGCACGCACCACCAATTTTGACCTTTCGCTTCACCGATTGTAACTCGCAGCGCTTCATAATCTCCGGCTGGATATACCTGGTTTCCATACATTTTGGTAGGAAAAGGAACGATGCCTAATTCTACCGTGTGCTCATATCGATAACCGCGCTCCGCGATCATACGGCCTACCAGCTGATGGAGCTCCGGGAGGCGCGCGTTCACGACTGCCCTCGCTTCTTCAATTGTATGGGGACCCGTGACCCACTCCTGCATCCTGGCTACGATCGCATCGCGAATCTCGCGCTTCAGCGCTTGGTCCTGCGCGGTGTCCGAGTTTGCCAGAATCCGCAAACGAATGGATTCTTGCGGAATAGCCGGCGTAATAACGGCCGCATTCGTGCGGTTGGATTCCCAACAGACAATCAACATGATAAGTGCAAAAGCAACGATCAATAAATGCTTGAATGAATGACGTTTCACCATGGATAAAGCCCCTTTCCGATCCCTTGTACGGTTAAGTATGGGCGGAAAGAGGCGATTTTAAACCTATGAATCTATCTTTTTTCTCTTAAAGCTATCACATGTCTATCGATGCCCGCGAGATCCAGTATGAAACGGATCGAGCTCCAGTCGGCAATGCCGCGGAGCATCGCCGCCACCGCATCGGCCTGGCCGATGCCGACCTCGAGCCCGACCAAAACGGGCAGTTGAGGCAGCTGAGGCAGTTGGCCGATCATGCGGCGGTACAGGTCCAGTCCGTCCGGACCGCCGATGAGGGCGAGGTGCGGCTCATACAGCCGCACCTCGGGCTGCAGCGCCGGCACGTCGCCCGCCGGAATGTACGGCGGGTTCGACACCAGGATGTCGACAGACAGCCGGCGCGCGATGTAGGGCTCGAGGAGGTCGCCCTCGAGCAGCGTGATCCGCTCGGCCACGCCGTGGCGCCGGGCGTTGCGCTCTGCCATCTCCAGCGCCGCCGCGGAGATGTCGCTGCTGTACACGCGCCACGACGGGCGCTCGTGCGCGAGGGTCACCGGGATGGCGCCGCTCCCGGTGCCGACGTCCGCAAGCAGCGGAGCCGCCTGCGGGAAAAGGCGCGAGCCCTCGCGGAGAATCGTCTCCACGAGGAGCTCGGTCTCCGGACGCGGGATCAGCACCGCCCCGCTTACAAACAACGGAAGGCCGAAGAACTCCTGCTCGCCGGTAATATACTGCACCGGCTCGCCCGCGGCCTTCCGCTCCACCAGTTGGCGCCACTGCGCCGCCAGCTCGGGCGGCAGCTGCTCCTGCCAGCGGAGGAGCAGCTCGGTCCGGCTCCAGCCCAGCAGGTGCTGGAGCAGCAAATCCACACAAGCGGCGCTCTCCGCCACACCCTGCCTCGCTAAAAAAGAAGAAGCCTCCAAATAGGCTTCTCTTATCGTCAGCGCGCTCACATCGCTTGCTCCCCTCGCTCAAGCAGCTCCGATTGGGTCGCGATCGTAAGTGCCGACACGATCTCTCCCATATCGCCGTTCAGCACGGAATCGAGCCGATGCAGCGTCAAGCCGATGCGGTGATCAGTGACGCGGCTTTGCGGGAAGTTGTACGTGCGAATTCGCTCGCTGCGGTCGCCCGTGCCGACCTTGCTCTTCCGCTCGCCCGCATACTTTGCTTCCTCTTCTTCCCGCATCTTATCGAAAATCCGGGCGCGCAGCACCTGCAGCGCCTTCTCCTTGTTGGAGTTCTGCGATTTGCCGTCCTGGCAGGTCGCAACAATCCCCGTCGGAATGTGCGTCACGCGCACGGCCGACTTCGTCGTATTAACGGACTGCCCGCCCGCACCGCTGGAGCAAAACGTATCAACGCGGATATCGTTGTCGCTGATTTCGATTTCCACATCTTCCGCCTCCGGCATCACGACCACTGTCGAAGTCGAGGTATGAATCCGTCCGCCGGATTCCGTCACGGGAATCCGCTGCACACGGTGCGCCCCGCTCTCGTACTTGAGCTTGCTGTAGGCGCCTTTACCGGAAATCATGAAAATAATTTCCTTGAAACCGCCCAAATCGTTAAGCGCAGTATCGAGCACCTCAATCTTCCACCCCTGCGCTTCCGCATAGCGGGTGTACATCCGGTACAAATCGGAAGCGAACAACGCCGCTTCGTCCCCTCCCGCCGCTCCGCGAATCTCCACGATGACGTTCTTGTCATCATTCGGATCCTTCGGCATCATGAGGATTTTCAGCCTTTCCGCCAGCTGCGCAGACTGCTCGGTCAGCTCTTCAATCTCCATCTTGACCAGTTCGCGCATCTCGTCGTCCAGTTTTTCATTTTGCATAGCTTTAGCTGACTCCAGCTGTTCCGTCACGCTTTTGTATTCGATGAAAGCATCGTAAGCTTCCTGCAAATCGGATTGCTCCTTCGAATACTCCCGGAGCTTTTTCGTATCGCTGGTTATATCCGGGTCACACAACAGCTCGCTTAATTTTTCATAGCGATCCGCCAGTGCCTGAAGTCGATCTAACATTTTGGATCACTCCCTTACCAGATTAGTTTATACATTAAATCGGAAATGCATGACGTCGCCGTCCTGCACGATATATTCTTTGCCTTCCAGACGCAGCTGCCCTTTTTCCTTCGCCGCATTCATCGTTCCGGCATTAACAAGATCCTCGTAAGAGACCACCTCGGCGCGAATAAAACCCCGCTCGAAATCCGTATGAATCACACCCGCCGCTTGAGGCGCCTTAGTTCCTTTGCGAATCGTCCAGGCGCGAACCTCTTGAACGCCAGCCGTAAAGTAAGTGTAAAGGCCAAGCAGCTTGTAAGCCGCCTTGATCAATCGGTTCAAGCCGGATTCTTGAAGCCCCAGCTCTTCCAGAAACATCGCCTTCTCCTCATCCTCAAGCTCTGCGATTTCCGACTCCACCTTGGCGCTGATCGGCACGACCTCCGCTCCCTCTAATACAGCAAAATCCTTTACCCTTTGTACATAAGGGTTATCGTCGGCAGCGGCCACTTCGTCCTCGCTGACGTTCGCCGCATACAGCACAGGCTTCATCGTCAACAGATGCATATCGCGAATAAGCAGCTTCTCATCGTCGTTCAGTTCTACGCTGCGAGCCGGTTTATCCGCATAAAGCGCATCCTTGATCCGCTCGAGGCATTCGACTTCCGCCGCATACTTCTTGTCTCCGCCCTTCATATTCTTGCGGGAACGCTCGATCCGCTTCTCCACCGAATCAAGATCGGCGAGAATCAGCTCAAGATTAATGGTTTCGATATCCCCAATGGGATCAACCTTACCGGAAACGTGTGTAATATTCTCATCCTCGAAGCAGCGAACCACATGCACGATGGCATCCACTTCGCGAATATGCGCAAGAAATTTATTTCCAAGCCCTTCCCCTTTGCTCGCGCCCTTCACTAATCCGGCAATATCGACGAATTCAAAAGCGGTCGGCACGACCCGGTTGGGCACTACAATCTCCACGAGCTTCTGCATTCTCTCGTCCGGCACTTCCACCACACCTACATTGGGATCGATCGTGCAGAACGGATAATTGGCCGATTCGGCCCCCGCCTGCGTAATTGCATTAAACAAAGTCGATTTCCCGACGTTCGGTAAGCCGACGATTCCTGCTTTCAAAGCCATGTAGCCCACAACTCCTTAGTTTCACTAAAAATTGATCCTAATTATTATATATTAGAAACTATACAATGTCATCTTCATTCCACGCCTTTGATCCCGCGGAAAAAGAAAAATCCGCCGCTATGGAGTGTCCAGAGGCTTTCCACTTGATTTTTAAGAATATAGGGGCGCATCTATGTGAAGATAAGAAAAAGACTGTTCCGGTCCGGGAGCAGCCTATTACCTCAATCTTGACTGGACAACCTATTTGTTGCTTTATTTTCACTTCTTATTATATTATAGCTATTTTCTGAAAACTTTTCAACTTCGCGTTGCCAGCCTTTACAAGACTGCGCCCAACTTTACTACCTCTTCACCGCCCTTGATTCCGGTGAAACGCTGTTCTACAATGAGAACAACACTTTCCACAGCAAATAGGAGTTATCCACAAGTTTATGCACAGGATGTTAACAACGAATGCGTGTTCGATTCGCAATCCACAAGTGGATAACTTTGCAGAAAGGAATGATCTACAAGTGGAGGAGCATATTGGTTGGATGAAGGCCGCCATAGGAGAAGCCCTTAAAGCTCAAGCTCTGCGCGAGGTTCCGATTGGAGCGGTGATCGTTCGCGATGGTGAAATCGTGGGAACAGGCTTTAATTTGAGAGAAACTTCCCTGGATCCCACAGCTCACGCGGAAATGATAGCTATTCGGCAGGCCAGTGAGCGAATAGGGGCTTGGAGGCTGTTGAACTGCCGGCTTTATGTCACCCTGGAACCCTGCCCGATGTGCGCCGGGGCGATCGTGCAATCAAGAATTCCTCAGGTGATTTACGGAACGGCTGACCCGAAGGCAGGATGTGCCGGTACGTTGATGAATCTCCTTCAGGAGGAACGGTTCAATCATCGCGTAGACGTAGTTAGCGGCGTTCTTCAGGAGGAGTGCGCAGCGATGCTGACGAGTTTTTTCCGGCAGCTGCGAGGGAATGGCTAATTGTTAAAAACCGCAGGTTTTACCAGAGGCTCTATACGGGAGACTGCCTTTTCTTTTTATCCTGTTTTTGATATAATACTTTTTATGCGCCCGTAGCTCAGCAGGATAGAGCGACAGTTTCCTAAACTGTGCGTCGCGGGTTCGAATCCCGCCGTGGCGCGTAAATCCTTTCCTACATTTAAACCTCAGAGACCCTCTACAATGCAATTCCAGTGGGGGGTCTTTATTTATAATCGGAATGGGGTTCGGAGTTCCGGAGAAAGGAGTCTGACTGTTCATGACGACTGCCAACGCTTCAAGGTCCTACCGGATTCCCTTATTCTGCGCCGTAACCTTACTCTTCTGGGCATCGGCGTACACGAGTGTCCCGATTATGGCGCCTTATGTGGAGTCTTTGGGCGGATCGCATCAACTGGCGGGGTGGATTGTCGGGATGTATGGCATATCCCAGATGCTTCTCCGGATTCCCGTTGGAGTGATGTCGGATCGTTTCCACAAACGAAAGCTTTTTATTACCTTCGGTCTTCTGTTTACAGGTCTTAGCGGACTTGGATTATGGATAACCAAAGACTTTACCTGGATTCTGCTTTTGAGAGCGCTGGCGGGTGCCGCTTCTGCCACTTGGGTCGATTTTACCGTACTGTTTACCAGCTATTACAAGCATGAAGATTCTACAAAAGCGATCGGAACGATCAGCTTCTATAATTCTCTCGGACAGCTGATCGGCATCCTTCTAGCAGGTTGGACGGCGGACAAGATGGGCTGGGAGTATGCGTTCCTGCTTGGGGCGCTGATCGGAGCCATTGGGTTGATCGGGTCGTTTTTTCTGGTGGAGCATTTCGAAGAACATACGCAGAAGATTACGTTACAAGGTATTGCGAATGTGGCAAGCGACCGCATGCTGCTTGTCGTATCGCTTCTGGCGATTCTCTCGCAAATATTAGCCTTTGCCACCGTATTCGGTTTCACCCCCGTCTATGCAACTTCGTTAGGCGCCGACAAATCCGACATGGGGCTTCTTACGTTTGTTTCCATCCTTCCCGTTGCTTTTGCTTCCCTACTGGGCGGGCGCAGATGGTCTGAGAAATTCGGCGAGAAACGTATTACAGTGTGGGGAACTGCTTTGGTGGGGATATTTACGCTGACGATACCATTTACCCATCAGCTTTGGCTGCTCATTCTCACTCAGGCAATCGCAGGCTTTGGAAGGGGTTTATCCTTTCCAGTTCTGATGTCGCTTAGCATTAAACATATGTCCTCAGATAAACGGGCGACAGCTATGGGTTTTTTTCAGGCGATCTATGGGCTCGGGATGTTCGTCGGTCCGGTGTTGATGGGGATTATCGGCGACTGGTTCAGCATCAGCCAAGGCTTTCTTATTCTCGGAGTCATCGGATGTGCAGCCGCCTGGCTCACTCAAGTGATCATCAATACTAAGGCAGAAACCCTTCTTGGCTGATCAAAATCTGTTCGCGGGCAAAATGCTGCTGCAACTGCTCGATAACGCTTAAATAGGCATCCTTCCGGTACCAATCGAGTAAATCCAAACGCCTATAAATTGTTTTAACGTCAAGCCTTTCCGTGCGCCTGCCCTGGCTGCCGTCACCCATGAAATAAGTGTCCACGCAAACCCTGCCGACGATGCCGGAAAGACGCTCTGCGAAAGACTCTGTGCATGGCAATAAAGGCGCCAAAGCAGCTTGGACCGGAATACCGGCTGCGGAGATCCGCTTTAAAGCTTCAAGCCTGCCTTGAATAGGCGGAGCATAAGTCGCAAATGCCTTGCGAATGTCTTCCCGATCGGTCTCTACGGTCATGCTGACTCTTACTCGGTTCCCTAAACGCTGAAGCAAGTCGATATCTCTCACCACCAACGGACTCCGCGTCTGCACAAACAAAAAGTCCGGCTGAAGCTCGGTCATCACCTCTAGCAAAGAGCGGGTGGCCTTTTCTTTTGCCTCGAGAGGCTGATAGGGGTCCGTGCTGGAGGACATGAAGATCGTCACCGGTCCTTTGGTTTTGGCTTTGCCCAGCTCCTTGCGAAGCAAGTCCGCGGTTCCTTCTTTAACATCCACCCAGGTACCCCAAGGTTCGCGGCGGAACAGCCCGACGGGCATTTGGCGAACATAGCAATATGTACAACCGAACGAGCATCCTGTGTAGGGATTTAACGTATGGCTATAACCCTTTAGAAACCCTGTGGCTGGATTCAGCAGCCGCTTCGGCTGCTTGCGTTGGATTTGCATGTATGGGGGGATCCTCCGTAATCTTGTATCATTCCATCATATTAAATTCTGTTACATTCCAACAAAGTCCTTCAAACTTTTCTATGTTGACTTGGGCACTCTGCGACATCAGCCTCAGCATGTACTTCGGCATGCTCGGAATGCTTGGCTCTAACGGTGCCGGTAAAACGACCCTAATCGAGAAAAAAGAACCCCGAAGGGTTCCTTTTGCCGGTGACGGTTGATCGTTTCAACTGCTCCGTTACTTTTGTACCTTTGGTAAATCTGCGTCTAAAACACGGTTAGTGTCTTTGGCACATCCCCTCCAGCCTTTATAACAAGCTATGAAAGATCTTCAAGCGATGAATGCTTCATTGTTTTTTCCAATGGAACTACACCTCTCTCTGATCACCGACAAGAATAATATGTCCGGTTGACGAATTTATATGCGCACTTCTTGAAAATAATTTTAATGTCCTTCACCGTGGTTTTTTCTTGAGTGGTTGCGGTTTTTCACTTTCTTGGAGCCCGATAACGGCTCATTGGTACGATCCCTGTATTCCTCGCGCTGCTCATGAGCTTGACTCAATCCTGCCGGCTGTGTTTTCGGTTTAGACATAGTATCGTCATCCTCCTTGTGATGATTACTCCGCGTCGTGGTTTAAAGCATCCTGATGGCGATGATCATTCGTTTGCTGCTGCACTTGCTGCGCTTGGTGGCTCGTAACCACTGTTTTATCTAGATCCTTGACGACATTCTGTAGGTTTTTATCGCTGCTTTTCTGCCTGGTCATCGTAAAATCCCTCCTGTGTCGTTAAGCGTGAGTAACTTCCTTAAGTGCTTGAGCACACTCATGTAGATGACGCACATAATCCTCGATCAATGTCTGAACGATCCCCGAACGCTCATCTATATGGGCCTGGCCTTGTTCCGCATCTACAAGCTCCACTTTAATCTCTCTGGAGTCTATATACTTTACTTTAAAATCAAACGTGTACCCCGTATGCCCCGCCGTCGTAATATGCACCCGCAGCGCCTGAGAATCCGCTTCATCTGCCCATACGCGGGCTTGATCCGATTTCTCCAAGGTATTCGGCAGAGCTGATTTCCACTCTTCCACCAGGCGGTTTTGATCAATGACCGGTTGGTCTGGTTTGCTCATTGTAACACCTCCACTCCTTTAAATTGCGGAGGCTGCAGTACTTTTATACACTTTCATCAGGAAACAAAAAAATCCAGATGCCCAAAACGATCACATAACTCATCATAGTAAAAAAGCACCCTTCCGGGCGCTTGGGACAAGCGGTTATGGCGGACTCTAAGACGGAACGTTGAGAGCTGTCTGGATGTTTTGCAAATCGAGCTGAATTTGCTCATTAACATTCCTCGGATGGTAGAAGCCCCGCTCCATCATGTACACAGAGATATTCTCATGAAGGGTGATGGCTTCATCCAGCTGCTTGGCCAGAACGGCTTTGATTTCCGGTGTGGCGGTTTCCGTTATGGCCATCGCGTAGTTTCTAACGCCGGTCTTGGCCGCGATCAGACAATCCATGGCAATGACTTGATCGGTCAGCGTGCTCATGCCGGTTAGATGCTCAAGAATCGTGTTCATGCTCTCATCTCCTATACCGTTGTCGTTCTGGACAGCAGCGCGCCGATTTCCTGCAGCTGTCGGGTCGACACTTGAACGTCTTGTTGTAAAATTTGCTTCAATGCTTCATCCGAGACTAACGCCTGCATTGTTTTGGACTTGGTCATGCAAACCGTCTTGAAGGCGGCGATTTCATGGAGCTCTAGCGTTTCGTGTAAGCCGAATGTCAGATTCATTAGGAATATACCTCCCGTTTCAAGTCAACGTTCACGGTTTCAGAACGACTTTGATGCAATTTTCCGTCTTGGTGTCAAATATCTCATACCCATGCTTCGCTTGATCAAGCGGCAGCACGTGCGTGATGATATCCCCCGGATCGACCTTGCCCTCTACGATCAAATTATACATATGCGGCATATAGTGGATCACCGGCGCTTGTCCTGTGCGGATATTGACGTTCCGTTGGAAAATGTCCCCGAACGGGAATGCGTTATACCGCGCTCCGTACACGCCCGTAACTTGAATCGTACCGCATTTGCGCACTGCTTGAGAGGCGATGACGAGTGCTCCCATGGCGCCGCCTTGAAGCTTCAAGCCCGTTGCTAAGAATTCCAGCGGGGTCATCTTCCCGTCCATCCCTACGCAGTCGATGACGACTTCCGCTCCGCCTTGAGTGATTTCCTTCAGGTGGTTGCCGATATTTTCTTCTTGCTCGAAATTAACGGTTTCCACTTTGTTCGTTCGTTTCGCTTGCTCCAATCGGTAACCGACATAATCGACGGCAATAACCCGCTTTGCGCCCTTCAGCCAAGCGAATTTTTGCGCCAGCAGTCCGACCGGACCACAACCAAGCACAATGACCGTATCCCCGTTCTTCACGCCGGCATTATCAACACTCCAATAGGCTGTCGTCATGGCGTCGGCAATCAGACACAGCTTTTCGTCTACCACTTCGCAGCTTTCCGGAATTTTGAAAGGTACGAAGTTGGCGTAAGGAACCCGCATGTATTCCGCTTGCCCTCCGGCATAACCGCCGGTCGTTTCGGAATATCCGAAGTATGCGCCCATGTCACCGTGCGGGTTCGAGTTGTCGCATTGGCTTTCCAGCTCGTTTTTGCAAAAGAAGCATTCGCCGCAGCTGACGTTGAACGGAATGATGACGCGGTCACCCTTCTTCACCTTGGTGACTTCGGGTCCGACCTCCTCCACGATTCCCATCGGCTCATGACCAATAATGAAGTTTTCCGGAAAATTGGGAATCATACCGTGAATCAGGTGCAGATCCGATCCGCAGATGGCCGTGGTGGTCAGCTTGACGATAATATCGTCGGCTTTTTCGATTTTCGGGTCATTGACCTCTTTAACCTGCACATTCTTGATGCCTTGATAGGTTACAGCCTTCATGCTTATTTTCCTCCGAGTGTTATTGATCCGGCGTCCGGTCAAACAGACCTTTGCGGGAAGTATCGTCCGGGAACAGCTTCATTTGGGCTATCTGAACGGTCGTTTGGGCGGAAAGCAGATCCAATTGGTACTGTTCGTTCAAATGGTACGGATGGAACCATCCTTTGTTTATCATGAGATGGGAAACTTCGTCGTGCAGGGCGATGGCTTCTTTGAGTTGATTGTGCAGGGTCGCTCTAGCTTCAGGGGAGGCCGTTTCCGTTATAGCAATCGCACAATTTCTTACCCCGTCCTTGGCTCTTATTAGAAAGTCCATGGCAAACGAGGTGTCCGCGAGTTCCGGCATGTTTGCCGAATTAATCGGATCTAAATAATCGTTATTCATCTCTGTCACCTTCAATTATTGGATTGGGGCCCTTGAGTAAAGGCTTTGCAGGTCGGATATCGCTTTAATGGATTGCTCCACGTCTTTCTGCATCAGCGCTTTAAGGTCTTGATCAAAGACCAGCCCTTGCATCATTTTCGACTTGAACAAGCAGATCGTCTTAAAGTTGAGCATTTCGTGAATTTCCATCGTTTCATGCGGCGCCAGCAGTTGTTGATTTACCATTCAATCACCTCCAATTGTTTAACAGCGCTATCTTTCCCTTAAAATTTAAGCTTATACTATGACTCGTTTTGTGAGCGGCAGATTTTGCTGGAGGCGTTATTCGTCCATTTTGGGTTACTAGACAACCTGGCTTTGACGCAGAGACGATTTATCGGTGTCTACGCAATTTGAACGAATACATGGTAATGAACAACTATGGTATATATGAAACAGTTACAAATCCGCCTTAAACGGCAAATCAAAAAGGCCACCGACGATATGCCGATGACCTGCGAAGAACTCTTGAACGCTATGAATCGTAAACCTCCAACGAACTCCGACCTAATCAGTTGCTCATTGTAGTCTATCCACAAGCTGTGAAAAAGCATCAAAAACGTTGATTTATATGTATGGCGGAGAGGGTGGGATTCGAACCCACGGAGGCTTGCACCTCGGCGGTTTTCAAGACCGCTGCCTTAAACCACTCGACCACCTCTCCATGAGGAGTTTCCATAGCGGAAACATCCATACTCAGTGACAAAAAGCATTGTAGCATATTTATCAGAATGTTATCAAGTTCTAATTTTTGTTTATGACTTTGACGTTATTCATATAAGGAATGAGTACGTCAGGAATAACAACAGATCCATCCGCTTGCTGGTAATTTTCCAATATGGCTGCTACCGTTCTTCCTAGAGCAAGTCCCGATCCATTAAGCGTATGGACGAACTCCGGCTTAGCTTTCAGATCCCGGCGGAAACGGATATTCGCTCTGCGCGCCTGAAAGTCTTCGAAATTACTGCAGGAGGAGATTTCCCGATACGTATTGCTGCTTGGTAGCCAAACCTCCAAGTCGTAGGTTTTCGCCGAAGAAAAGCCCAGGTCCGCAGTACACAAGCTAAGAACCCGATAAGGCAGCTTCAACAGCTGGAGCACCCGTTCCGCATGCTGAGTCAGCCTTTCCAGCTCGTTATAGGAATCTTCAGGCTTCACAAGCTTCACGAGTTCAACCTTGTTAAATTGATGCTGGCGAATTAATCCGCGTGTATCCCGGCCGGCAGAACCCGCTTCCGAACGGAAGCATGCACTGAAAGCCACGAAATTAACAGGAAGCTGCTCCACGGCCAGAATATCATCGCGGTGGTAATTGGTAACCGGAACCTCAGCGGTAGGAATCATGAAATAATCCGTATTCTCAAGCTTAAACACGTCTTCTTCAAATTTGGGAAGCTGCCCGGTACCGGTCAAGCTGTCGCGATTCACGATATACGGCGGCAGCATTTCTTCATATCCATGCTCATCGCTATGCAGATCCATCATGAAGTTGGCCAATGCCCGCTCCAGACGCGCTCCAAGGCCTTTATAGAAGACAAAACGCGATCCCGTCACCTTTGCCGCCGCCTCGAAATCAAGAATCCCCAGCTCCTGCGCGATCTCCCAGTGAGGCTTCGCTTCAAACGAAAAAGTTGGCGTTTCCCCGTTTCGGCGAACTTCAATATTATTTTCTTCCGATGCGCCTACAGGAACACTTTCATGAGGCATGTTGGGAATAGATAGCACGATTTGCTGAAGCCCTTCATCTAGTCCCCGAATCTCGTCGTCAAGTTCCTTAATCCGGTCGCCCACGACCTTCATCTCGTTGATCAGCCCGTCTGCGTTTTCACCCGCTTTTTTGCGCTGCGCAACCTCCTGGGATACGACATTGCGGCGGTTTTTCAACTGTTCCGCTTCTTGCAGAAGTTCCCGGCGCTTCACGTCTGCATCAGTGAATCTATTCAATTCTTCCACGTTTTTACCGCGGTTTTGCATGGCGGCTTGCACAGCAGCCATATTGTTTCGAAGTAATTTTACATCAAACAAGGAGACTCCTCCGTTAGCGCAAAATGGTTTGAAATATGGAAGAAAGCACCCTTACCCTAACAGGTACATAAGAGGTGCTTACACATCCATTTAAGCTTGACTTTTTTTCACCATGTCCAAGAAATATGCATGCATCCGATAATCGTCCGTCAGCTCCGGATGGAACGATGCAGCAAGCAAATGACCTTCCTGGGCGGCTACAATCTGGCCATTGTGGGTTGCGAGAACCTCCACTCGTTCACCCACACGTTCAATTAGCGGCGCCCGTATAAATACGGCTCTGACGTTATCATCAATCCCTTTAATCGGCAAGTCCGTCTCAAAGCTCTCCCTTTGCCGGCCAAACGCATTACGGGCTACCGTAATATCCATCAGCTTCAGGTGGGCTTCTGCTTGACCGACAATTTCCTTGGCGATCACAATCAATCCCGCGCACGTACCAAAGATCGGCCGATCTTGAGCGGCAAATTGCTGCAAGGCATCGATAAAACCGTATGTACGCATCAATTTCCCGATTGTTGTACTTTCTCCGCCTGGAATGATGATTCCATCCATATCTTTCAATTGCTCGATTCTCTTCACAACAACGCCTTCGGCGCCAGCTTGTTCAATTCCTCGTATATGCTCAGCCACTGCGCCTTGTAGGGCGAGGACTCCAATTTTGATCATTACCAACCGCGCTCCTGCATGCGCTGAGAAGCTTCCAGTTTGGAGATTTCGATCCCCTTCATCGGGGTTCCGAGGTTTTTAGAAATCTCAGCTATCAGCTTATAGTCAGTATAGTGAGTAGTAGCTTCTACAATCGCTTTTGCAAATTTTTCAGGACTGTCAGATTTGAAAATGCCGGATCCGACAAACACGCCGTCAGAGCCTAAATGCATCATCAATGCAGCATCTGCAGGTGTGGATACGCCGCCCGCGGCAAAATTCACAACCGGCAGCTTGCCTGTTTGATGAACTTGAAACAGCAACTCATAGGGAGCGCCTAAGTTCTTGGCTTCCGCCATCAGCTCATCCTCAGACATCGCTTGAACCTTGCGGATTTGACCTACCATCATACGCATATGACGGACAGCTTCAACAATGTTTCCGGTTCCCGGTTCGCCCTTGGTGCGGAGCATGGAAGCCCCTTCGCCGATTCTGCGCAGAGCTTCGCCTAAATCTCTTGCGCCGCATACGAAAGGAACAGTAAACTCACGCTTGTTAATGTGATACACTTCATCCGCAGGTGTCAGCACTTCGCTCTCATCGATATAGTCCACACCTAATGACTCCAATACCTTCGCCTCGACGAAATGCCCGATTCTAGCCTTAGCCATGACGGGGATCGATACGACCTTCATAACCTCCTCGACAACCGTTGGGTCAGCCATACGAGCAACTCCGCCAGCCGCGCGGATATCAGCCGGCACTCTCTCAAGCGCCATAACAGCAGAGGCACCTGCTGCTTCGGCAATTTTCGCTTGCTCGGCATTCATGACGTCCATGATGACGCCGCCTTTTTGCATCTCGGCCATACCACGTTTAACGCGCGATGTTCCAGTTTCCATCTTCCATATCCTCCTATACCCTTATGTCAAAATTATGCGGTTTCCCGTATGTTACGAATGTAAACTCCTAAACAAACATTTTACATCAAGGGAATGCAATATACAACCCATTATCTGGCCTAGAAAATTCCTTTGATTCCGCTAAAGATATCACCAAAGAAGTTTCCAATCGCCCGGAAAAGCAGACGAATCGCACTACCCTTCTCAACATCCTCTTTAGCGATAAGATCGATCGTCTGAGTCGTTCCTTCATAGGTGACTTTAGCTGTTCCAAGAGTGTCGCCTTTTTTGATTGGAGCTACTAATTTAGCCTCTTCGACCGATTCTGTGACGACCTGGAATTGATCGTCTTTCGATCCTTTTTTGACAACGAAGGTCGCCCCTGTTTTCGTCACCAATGGAACCTCCGTTCGAACACCTTTCTTAATGTTCACTGTTTTCAAAGAATCTATTTCCGCGTTGGCGTTTATGAGTAGTTTAATTTCATAGTTATTAAAACCGTAGTCGAGCAGCTTTCTGGATTCTTCAAATCGTTTAGGCTCCGTTTCCGTACCCATCACAACGCTGATTAAACGCATTCCGTTGCGTTCCGCCGTTGCCGTAAAGCAATAGCCCGCTTCCTCCGTATGCCCTGTTTTGAGCCCGTCCAGCCCCGGATAAGCGAACTTCCGGAAGTTCACATTGCTTTGGTTCGCTTCAAGCATCCAGTTCCAATTGATCATGGCAGATTTATCCGTTTCTCTGAGCTTTTGAGAAGGAATCTTCGTGAATTCAAGCACTTCCTTGTGATCATTGATGATATGATAAGCTAAAATAGCCGCATCGCGAGCTGACATCATCGTTTCGCCTTCGATTCCTGCCGGAGCATTTTTGCCGATATCAGCACGGGATAACCCGGTCGCTCCAATAAAATGAGCTTTCTCCGACATTCCCAGCTCTTTGGCTTTATCGTTCATCATCTTCGCGAAATTTTCTTCTGTTCCCCCGATATGTTCAGCTAGTGCGATGGAAGCATCGTTAGCGGAATAAATGGACATCGCGGAAAACATATCTTTCACTGAGAGCTTTTCTCCTTGCGCAATCAACTGTCCGGAACCGATCACATCGGCGGCATACTCGCTCGCTGTAACCATATCATCCCATTTAATTTTACCGCTTTTGATATTTTCCATGACAAGGTACTCGGTCATCATCTTGGCCATACTGGCTGGGGGTAAAGCTACGTCCGCATTATTTTCATATAAAACTTGGCCTGTGCTAGCTTCCATCAAAATAGCGGAATTTGCCTCCAGTTTCAAATCACCTATAGGTTCAGCAGCTTGTACCGGATGTATATGAAAAATAACGGATTGTACAAGCAAACTGGCACCAAGCACCAATGACAACTTTTTCTTCATCAAACTAAACTTCCCCACTTCTTCACACTCCCATGTTTTTATCACATTTTATTGTAACATACCCCCCAAGGCAAAAAAAGAAGACAAAGGTCTCATCCCTTTGCCTTCATTTACCTATGGTCGTCCAACCATTATAGCGAATAGTTCGGTGCTTCCTTCGTGATTTGGATATCGTGAGGATGACTTTCTCTCAACCCGGCCCCGGTAATGCGAATAAACTGGGTATCGTTAATCAATTCTTGAATATTTTTAGCTCCGCAATAACCCATACCCGAGCGGAGTCCGCCAACCAATTGGTAAACGGTATCCGCCAGCGGTCCTTTATAAGGAACTCGTCCCTCAATGCCTTCGGGCACTAGCTTGCTTTCATTTTCTTGAAAATAACGGTCTTTACTGCCTTCCTTCATGGCGCCTAGCGAGCCCATTCCACGATAAACCTTAAATCTTCTGCCTTGGAAAATCTCCGATTCACCAGGGCTTTCTTCCGTTCCCGCAAACAAGCTTCCGATCATTACCGCACTGGCTCCCGCCGCAATCGCTTTGACTACATCACCGGAATATTTGATACCTCCGTCAGCGATGACAGGCACGTTATATTGTCTTGCAACCTCAGCACAATCATAAATCGCCGTAATTTGCGGTACCCCGATTCCAGCAATAATCCGGGTTGTACATATGGATCCGGGACCAATTCCGACCTTTACCATAGAAGCGCCGGCTTCAATCAAATCGCGCGTGCCTTCGCCTGTAGCTACGTTGCCTGCAATAATCGGCAGCTCCGGGTATTCCCTTCTCAGCTTACGAACCGAATCGGAAATGTTAATATGATGACCATGAGCAGAATCCACCACGATGACATCGATACCGGCTTTCACCAATGCCGCAGCTCTTTCCATGATGTCTTTAGAAACTCCAACAGCCGCTCCGACCAGCAATCGTCCTAATGGATCTTTAGCCGCATTGGGAAATTGGATCGCTTTTTCAATATCTTTAATTGTAATAAGCCCTTTTAATACATTGTTGTCGTCAACTAAGGGAAGTTTCTCAATTTTATGCTTCTGCAAAATCCCTTCCGCTTGCTGAAGCGTTGTGCCTACAGGGGCTGTTACAAGTTCCTCTTTAGTCATCACTTCTTTGATCTTGATCGAGTAATCATGAACAAAACGCAAATCGCGATTCGTCAGAATCCCGACCAATTTATTGTCTTTATCTACAATCGGCACACCGGAAATCCGGTACTTTGCCATTAATTCCTCTGCATCATAAACGTGATGTTCCGGAGTTAATGAGAAAGGATTCGTGATAACTCCGCTCTCCGATCTTTTGACGCGATCCACTTCTTGAGCTTGTTGTTCAATCGACATATTCTTATGAATGATGCCGATTCCTCCTTCTCTTGCCATAGCAATCGCAAGCGCGGATTCGGTCACCGTGTCCATGGCCGAACTCAGAAAAGGGATGTTCAGCTTTACATTTGGCGACAAACTCGTTGTTACGTCAATTTCTTTACCGAACACATCGGATTTTCGGGGCACCAACAGAACGTCATCAAACGTTAACCCTTCTTTGCCAAACTTATCATCCCTCACAACGACAATCCTCCTTAGACAGGTTTATATTATTGCAATATTAACAAAAGCGCATTTTTCATGTCAAGAAAAACGTAAAATCGTACGATTAGTGTCACAAGGGGGTACATCATACATACCCTACATTCCCTTTATCTTCTCCTGCTTATTCATTTTAGTAAAAGTTTGAGGTTGTTCCGGATGTAAAATTATGTGTTGGGCACGGCGGTTCATTTATTATTCGCGACCATTCCGGTGCTTGAATCATCGTTTAAGCATAATCATTCCCTTCCCCTACTATTATTCAATATTCAAAGTTAGTTGACTTGTTATTTGTTGCATGGGGTTTGGTAACAAATCTGCAAAAAATCAACATCAATCTTTAATAGAATACATCAAAAAAAGAACCTTCCTGATTTACATCAAGAAGGTTCTCTGCATGTGCTTGGCAACGTCCTACTCTCCCGGAACCCTGCGGTTCAAGTACCATCGGCGCTGGA
>LNAP01002661.1_pt2 | contig 59395 bp, 67 predicted proteins | sample 602601 | NCBI WGS metagenome assembly LNAP01 (sample SAMN02440304, study PRJNA202911) | soil metagenome | biome: Subtropical and temperate rainforests or woodlands; isolation source: soil samples (1 kg each in a 20% v/v slurry with milli Q water) were... ...
GCTGGCCGCTGCTGTCAGCGCCTGCGCCAGCACGGCGCAAACGCCTGCCAAGCCCAAGGCGCCGGACGTAGCGGCGAACAACACCGATTGGTATCAGGTGCGTACCCAGAGCGAAGTAGTGGTATTTGACGACTACACCGTGTTCAGCCAGTACTTGAAAACCGGTCAGGCGCCTGTGCTCAAGCCGCTGGATAAAAAGGATAACTTCGGTCGCTCGATCATTCTTGGTCTGAAAGCTGAAGACCAAAACCTTGCGCTGAAAGACGTGGCTGCTGCGCGCTTTTTGGAGGTCAACCTGGTGCCGGGCAACCCGTTCTACGGTGAAATTCGCAAGGACGGCATCATCTATGTGTTCGCCCGCTACGGCGACATGATGGACATGTACAAAACCGGTGAGCCGACCTTCAGTTACACCGAAATTGGCGGTGGCCCAAATGGCGAGCGCGTGGTGTATGGCTTGATGAAAGAAGAGAAAAAGCCGGAGAAACAAATCGCTCTGTTCCACCAGAAGTACCCGAAATAAGCGGGGCTTTCTGGCGAATTAAAGGCGACCTTCGGGTCGCCTTTTTTATGTCTGCCCCAGAAGTTTGCTGGATAGATCCTCTCTTCGCGTAGGGCATTTCTCTTTTTGGCACCCTTGTTGCAATTCTCCGGTTACCTACCGCAAAGCGTCAAAAAAACTGCGGTCACCGGAGAAGCGTCATGAGTCAGGGTGTCGAGTTCAATCGCCTAATGTTGGAAATGCGCTCCATGCAAATGGAGGCCATCGCGGCAGCGCCGGCAGAGGTCGGTGCACCGAGCTTTTCCGACATGCTTGGTCAGGCGGTTAACAAGGTTAACGAAACCCAGCAAGTCTCCAGCCAACTCGCCGAAGCCTTTGAAATTGGCAAAAGCGGCGTCGATATCACTGATGTGATGATCGCCTCGCAGAAGGCCAGCGTCTCCTTCCAGGCTATTACCCAAGTGCGTAATAAGCTGGTTCAAGCGTACCAGGACATCATGCAAATGCCGGTCTGATCAGCCAACCCCGCGAAGTAGCAAGGTTTGGACCTGACTAGTGAGAGTGAGTTAAGAAATGGCAGAAGCAGCGATCAGCAACGTACCCGTCAAGGCAGACTCCAACGAGCCGAAGAAGCCGCTGTTTGGCTTGGCATTCCTGGAGAATCTGTCGCAGATGACCATGCTGCGCCAGGTCGGCCTATTGGTCGGCCTGGCCGCCAGCGTGGCCATTGGTTTTGCCGTGGTGCTGTGGTCGCAGCAGCCTGATTACCGCCCGCTGTATGGCAGCCTGGAAGGTATGGACGCCAAACAAGTGACGGAAACCCTCACTGCCGCCAATATTCCGTACACCATGGAGCCTAACTCTGGCGCGCTGCTGGTCAAGGCCAGCGATGTCTCCCGTGCCCGTCTGCAGTTGGCGCAAGCCGGCGTGTCGCCGCGTGATGCCAACGTCGGTTTTGAAATTCTCGACGGCGAGCAAGGCCTCGGCACTAGCCAATTTATGGAAGCCACCCGTTATCGCCGTGGTCTGGAAGGCGAGCTGGCGCGCACTGTTTCCAGTTTGAACAACGTCAAAGGCGCCCGCGTGCACCTGGCCATTCCGAAAAGCTCGGTCTTTGTTCGTGACGACCGCAAGCCCAGCGCCTCGGTGCTGGTTGAGCTGTACCCAGGTCGCGCGCTCGAACCAAGCCAGGTAATGGCGATCGTCAATTTGATCGCTACCAGCGTGCCGGAATTGAGCAAATCGCAAATTACCGTGGTCGACCAAAAGGGCAACCTGCTTTCTGACCAGCAAGAACTTTCCGAGCTGACCATGGCTGGCAAGCAGTTCGATTACAGCCGTCGCATGGAAAGCATGTTTAGCCAGCGCGTCGACAGCATTTTGGCGCCGGTGCTGGGCAATGGTCGTTACAAGGCCGAAGTGTCGGCGGATGTGGACTTCAGCGCGGTCGAGTCGACCTCGGAAATGTTCAACCCTGACCAGCCAGCGCTGCGCAGCGAGCAGAAAGTCAACGAAGAGCGTTCCAGCGCCGCCGGTTCGCAAGGCATTCCCGGCGCCGTCAGCAACCAGCCGCCAGGCCCAGCCAGCGCGCCGCAACAAGCTGCCGCCGGCGCGCCAGCGGCCCCTGGCCCGATTGCCGCTGGCCAGCCGCTGCTGGATGCCAACGGCACGCAGATCATCGACCCGGCCACCGGCCTGCCAAAACTGGCGCCATACCCGGCCGACAAACGCGAACAAGCGACGCGTAACTATGAGTTGGACCGCTCCATCAGCCACACCAAACAACAGCAAGGCCGTCTGCGGCGTCTGTCGGTGGCGGTGGTGGTGGATGATCAGGCCAAGATCAATGCGCAAACCGGCGAGGTCACTCACACCCCGTGGAGCGCCGCCGACTTGGCGCGCTTTACCCGCCTGGTGCAGGACTCGGTCGGCTTTGATGCGGCCCGTGGCGATAGCGTCAGCGTGATCAACTCGGCCTTTACTGCCACCCAAGGCGAAGAGATTGAGTCGATTCCGTTCTACACCCAGCCGTGGTTCTGGGATGTCGTAAAACAAGTACTGGGTGTGCTGTTTATTCTGGTGCTGGTCTTTGGTGTGCTGCGTCCGGTGCTGAACAACATCACTGGCGGCGGCAAAGGCAGCAACGCCCTGGGCCACGACGGCCGCGATGGCGATGTGGACCTGGGCGGCATGGGCGGTCTGGATGGCGAGTTGTCCGCCGATCGTGTCAGCCTTGGTGGGCCAGCAAGCATCATGCTGCCAAGTCCGTCCGAGGGGTATGATGCGCAACTCAATGCAATCAAGGGTCTGGTAGCCGAAGACCCGGGTCGCGTCGCACAAGTGGTTAAAGAGTGGATTAACGCCAGGCACGCCAGCCAAGCTAACCAAGGTCGATAAGGCCGCGATTCTGCTGCTTTCTCTCGGCGAAACCGACGCTGCGCAGGTGTTGCGCCACTTGGGGCCCAAGGAAGTACAGAAAGTGGGCGTGGCCATGGCGCATATGCGCAATGTGCAGCGCGAACAGGTTGAGCAGGTGATGGGCGAATTCGTCGACACCGTCGGCGACCAGACCAGCGTTGGCGTGGGCGCCGACAGCTATATCCGCAAAATGCTCACCCAGGCGCTTGGCGAAGACAAAGCCGGCAGCCTGATCGACCGTATTCTTCTGGGCGGCAGCACCAGCGGCCTGGACAGCTTGAAATGGATGGAACCACGCGCCGTAGCCGACGTAATCCGCTACGAACACCCGCAAATTCAAGCCATCGTGGTTGCTTACCTTGACCCCGACCAGGCCGGCGAAGTGCTTGGCCATTTCGACCATAAAGTGCGCCTGGATATCGTCTTGCGTGTGTCGTCGCTGAACACCGTGCAGCCCGCGGCACTGAAAGAACTCAACCAGATTCTCGAGAAACAGTTCTCCGGCAGCGCCAACACCTCACGCGCCACCATGGGCGGCGTGAAGCGCGCGGCGGACATCATGAACTTCCTCGACAGCTCGGTAGAAGGCCAGTTGATGGACTCCATCCGCGAAGTCGACGAAGACCTGTCGTCGCAGATCGAAGACCTGATGTTTGTGTTCGACAACCTCGCCGATGTCGACGACCGAGGCATTCAGGCGCTGTTGCGCGAAGTGTCCTCCGACGTATTGGTGCTGGCGCTCAAGGGCGCCGACGAAGCAATCAAGGAAAAAGTCTTCAAGAACATGTCCAAACGTGCCGCCGAACTGCTGCGTGATGACCTCGAAGCCCGCGGTCCGGTGCGCGTCAGCGATGTAGAAGGCGCGCAAAAAGAAATTCTCACCATCGCCCGCCGCATGGCCGAAGCCGGGGAAATCGTCCTTGGTGGTAAAGGCGGCGAAGAAATGGTTTAAGGCACAACATGGCCGAGCGAGCTGATCCGCGCCAAGGATGTCGGCGGCTTCACAAGCTGGGCGTTACCGAGTTTCGACCCGGAAAGCGAGCACCCAGCGCCCGAGCCAACCCCAACGCCTGCTGAACTTAACGCCCAGGCCGCAGCAGAACCTGAGGCCAACCAGCAGGGCGAAGAGGTTCAACTGGAAGATGTCAAACCCTTGACGCTCGACGAGTTGGAGGTCATCCGTCAGGAGGCTTACAACGAGGGCTTTTCCACGGGCGAGCGCGACGGCTTGCGCTCCGGCCAGGTTAAAGCCAAGCAAGAGGCCGACGCCGCCCTCGCGGCCAAGGTCGCCAGCCTTGAACTGTTGATGAGCCAATTGCTCGATCCGATTGCCGAGCAGGATCAGCAATTGGAAGTGGCTCTGGTCAATTTGGTCAGCCATATGACCCGGCAAGTGGTGCAGCGTGAGCTCAGCACCGACTCCAGCCAGATCCGCCAGGTATTGCGCGAGGCGCTGAAACTACTGCCGATGGGCGCGGCCAACGTGCGCATCCATATCCATCCGCAAGACTTCGACATGATCAAAGCCTTGCGTGATCGCCATGAAGAGACCTGGCGCATTCTTGAAGACGAAACCCTGCAGCCCGGCGGCTGCCGTGTGGAGTCGGAGCAATCGCAAATCGACGCCACCATCGAGACCCGCCTGGCGCAGATGCTCAAGCAACTGTTCGAACAACAACGTGAGCAAGCCACCTCGCCGGCCGAGGCGGATATTCAGATTGACCTGGACGCGGTGCCGGTCAGCACACCGCCCGAGACCCCGCATGAAGCTTGAGCGCCTGAGCTTCGTCAAACGCATGACGGGCTACAGCGAGGCCATTCAATTACCTGCCCAGCCGATTGTTGAAGGCCGTTTGCTGCGCATGGTCGGCCTTACCCTGGAAGCCGAAGGCCTGCGCGCCGCCTTGGGCAGCCGCTGCCTGGTGATCAACAATGGCAGCTATCACCCGGTGCAGGTCGAAGCCGAAGTGATGGGCTTTGGCGACGGCAAAATCTATTTGATGCCGGTCGGCAGCCTGGCCGGCATCGCACCCGGTGCCCGTGTGGTGCCATTGCCAGACAGCGGCCGCTTGCCCATGGGCATGACCATGCTTGGCCGCGTGCTCGATGGCACCGGTCGGGCTTTGGATGGCAAGGGCGGTATGAAGGCCGAAGATTGGGTGCCGTTGGATGGGCCGATGATTAACCCGCTTAACCGCCACCCGATTGATGAACCGCTGGACGTGGGTATCCGCAGCATCAATGGGCTGCTGACGGTGGGACGCGGTCAGCGCTTGGGTCTGTTCGCCGGTACTGGCGTTGGTAAAAGCGTGCTGCTGGGCATGATGACGCGCTTTACCAAGGCCGACATCATTGTGGTGGGGCTGATCGGTGAACGGGGTCGTGAGGTAAAGGAATTTATCGAGCATATTCTTGGCGAGGAGGGCATGAAGCGCTCGGTGGTGGTCGCCTCGCCCGCCGATGACGCGCCACTGATGCGCCTGCGCGCCGCCATGTATTGCACGCGTATTGCCGAATACTTTCGCGACAAGGGCAAAAACGTTTTGCTGCTGATGGACTCGCTGACCCGATTTGCCCAGGCTCAACGGGAAATCGCTTTGGCCATTGGCGAGCCGCCGGCCACCAAGGGGTATCCGCCGTCGGTATTTGCCAAGCTGCCAGCCCTGGTCGAAAGGGCCGGTAACGCCGAACGGGGTGGTGGCTCGATCACCGCCTTCTACACTGTGTTGTCAGAGGGCGATGACCAGCAAGATCCTATCGCCGATGCGGCGCGGGGTGTGCTCGATGGCCACTTTGTGTTGTCACGGCGTTTGGCCGAAGAAGGGCATTACCCTGCCATTGATATTGAAGCGTCGATCAGCCGAGTGATGCCATCGGTGGTCGATGCCGAGCATATGCGCAACGCCCAACGCTTCAAACAGCTATGGTCGCGCTACCAGCAAAGCCGCGATCTGATCAGTGTCGGCGCCTATGTGCCCGGCGGCGATCCGGAAACCGATTTAGCCATTTCCCGTCATCCGGCGATGGTTCAGTACTTACGCCAGGGGCTTAATGACAATGAAGGCCTGCAGCGCAGCAAAGATTTACTGGCAGCAGTGTTTGCACCAGCGCCACCGCGCGGCTGATACCCGGCGGCTAAAGGTGCGCAATTAAATGGCCGTGCAAAGCCGAGCGGCGCGGTTAGCGCCAGTGGTAGACATGGCTGAGGCCGAGGAGCGCGAGGCCGCGCGTAACCTAGGCAAATGCCAAACCTTGTTAAACCAGGCTGAAGGCAAGTTGCAGAGCCTGCATCAGTATCTCGCCGACTATCAGCAGCAGTGGATTACCGAGGGGCGCCAGGGCGTTTCCGGGCAATGGTTGATGAACTACCAGCGCTTTCTCGCGCAGCTGGAAACAGCCATCAACCAACAAAACCAAAGCGTGGCGTGGAATCGCAACAACCTCGATAAAGCTCGGGAAATCTGGCAGCAGCGTTACGCGCGGCTGGAAGGGTTGCGCAAGCTGGTGCAGAAATACCTGGATGAAGCGCGGGTGGCCGCCGATAAACGCGAGCAAAAATTGCTCGACGAGTTATCACAGCGGCTCTTGCAGCGTGAGCGCAATTGAATTCAGCTGCTAGAGTGTTGAATGCCTCAACCTTCTGTGTTGCCGGGCTTTTTTAATTCTGTGGTTCATTTGGGGTAGGGGAGCTTTCATGGCCATCACTTCATTGCCGTCTAGCGACGGGCAAGAGCTGACCATCCGTATTCAGGGACGTTTCGACTTCGGCGCACATCAAGCATTTCGCGACTCGTATGAACGGGTGAATATTTCGCCCAAACGCTACGTGGTCGATCTCGACCACACCACTTACCTCGATAGTTCCGCCTTGGGCATGCTGCTGTTACTACGCGACCATGCCGGTGGCGACCATGCGCAAATCAGCCTGGTGAACTGCAACGCGGATGTGCGCAAAATCCTGGCGATTTCCAACTTCGAACAACTGTTCAAGATTATCTAGGGTTTGTTAATCGTGGGCGCGCGCCTGTCCATCCTGATCGCCGAGGACAACGCCGCTGACCGCATGCTGCTGTCGAGCATCATCAGCCGTCAGGGCCATCGGGTGCTGACCGCCAGCAATGGGCTGGAAGCGGTGGCGATGTTCGACCAGGAGCAACCCGACCTGGTGCTGATGGATGCCCTGATGCCGGTAATGGACGGCTTCGAGGCGGCCCGGCGAATCAAACTCAAAGCCGGCGAAGCGCTGGTGCCGATCATCTTTCTTACCTCACTGACCGAGGGTGAGGCACTGGTACGCTGCTTGGAAGCCGGCGGTGACGACTTTCTGGCCAAGCCCTATAACCGGGTCATTCTCGACGCCAAGATCAAGGCTATGGACCGTCTGCGCCGCTTGCAGGCCACGGTGCTGGAACAGCGCGACCTGATCTCCCGGCATAACGAGCACTTGCTCAACGAGCAGCGCGTGGCCAAGGCCGTGTTCGACAAGGTGGCCCACTCCGGTTGCCTGGACGCGCCGAATATTCGTTACATGCAATCGCCTTTTGCCGTCTTTAACGGCGACCTGCTATTGGCCGCGTTCAAGCCCTCGGGCGGCATGCATGTCCTGCTCGGCGATTTCACTGGTCACGGTTTGCCAGCCGCTATCGGCGCCATGCCCCTGGCCGAAGTGTTTTACGGCATGACCGCCAAGGGCTATTCGCTGTCGGAAATACTTCGCGAGGTAAACGCCAAGCTCAAGCGCATTCTGCCGGTGGGCGTTTTCTGCTGTGCGACGTTGCTTAACATCAGTTTTCAGCGGCGCGTGGTGGAAGTCTGGAATGGCGGTCTGCCGGATGGTTACCTGCATCGCATCGCCACGGGGGAACGCGTGCCGCTGGTGTCGCGCCACTTGCCGCTGGGGGTGCTGGAGCCCGCTGACTTTAAAGACGCCTGCGAGATTTACCCGATGGAACTGGGCGATCGGCTGTTTTTACTCTCGGACGGCGTGCTGGAAACCTGTAATCCGGCTGACCAACTCTTTGGTGAGTCGCGCCTGCTCAATGTCTTTGCCGCCAATCGCCAGCCCGATCTGCTGTTCGACGAGATTCAGCTGGCATTAACTGCCTTTCGCGGCGAAGCGCAGGACGATATCAGCATGGTCGAGGTCTGCCTGGTCGAAGCGGACTCCCTGCCGCGGCCACCGCTGGCGTTTACCGACAGCCGGCAGACCAGCCCGCTGGATTGGGCGGCCAGTTTTGAGTTTCGCGCACAGACCCTTAAGCGTTTCAACCCGCTGCCATTTCTGCTGCAGCTGCTGCTGGAGGTGCAAGGCCTGCGAATGCAAGGCGGCGCCTTGTACAGCGTGTTGGCAGAGCTGTATTCCAATGCCCTGGAGCACGGCGTGCTCGGCTTGGATTCGCAGCTCAAATGCGATGCCGCCGGCTTTGCCACCTACTACCGCGAGCGCAGCGCCCGTTTGGCCAATCTCGACCAGGGTTACGTGCGCTTTCATTTGCAAGTAATGCCAGAGGGCAGCGGCGGCCGGCTGGTGATCAAGGTTGAAGACAGCGGCCCGGGGTTTGATGTGCAAGAGGTGATCGAGCGCCAACGCACTGCACAAAGCCTTTCAGGGCGTGGTCTGAGTCTGATTCGGCGGCTGACGGAGCGCTCCACTTGGTCGGACGATGGGCGTGGTGTCAGCGTAGAGTTCTCGTGGGGCGATCAGGCATAATCGCTGGCGTTCGCTCAGGGGGAGTTCCGGTGGCTGATATTCATCTCGACAATGCCGTGTTAGCTGGCTTGCAGGACATTATGGAAGCTGAGTATCCGCTGTTGCTGGATACCTTTGTGGCTGACTCCGAAGAGCGTCTGCGCCTGCTACATGCCGCCTTGGCCAATAGCGATGCCCATGACCTGCGTCTGGCCGCCCATAGCTTTAAAGGCAGCTGCAGCAATATGGGCGCGCCAATGCTGGCCAACCTCTGCAAACAACTGGAAGACGACTCGCGTACTGAAGTGCTCGCCGATGCGCCGCACGTGCTGGAGCAAATCGAGCGCGAGTTCGCCATTGTGCGCATCCTGTTGAAGTCCGAACGCCAGCGTTTCTCTGCGCGCTAAGCGCCATTGCTTGTCGTGCGGTGGGCACAGTACACCGCGCGAATCCGTTGTGCTCGCGGCGGTATTTCAACCCCCATACAAACTTGGCCCAAGCCTTGCTATCTCTTCTGCACGACCCACACCGCACGGAGAGTGCAAGATGTCCGTTGCCTCAGATCCACTGCTTAATTCCGCCCCTGTAGCCAAGCCGCAGGCCGCGCCAGCGAAGTCTCAGCCCAAACAGGCCGAGCCCAGCAACGACGATGCTTCCAGCTTCGCCAAGGTGTACGCCAAGGAACGCCAGGATAAGGCTGTCGACCGAAACGAAGCGGCGGCAAAAGCCAAGCATGCCAAGGCCAATGACAAGGCTGACGACAAGGAACCGGCCGAGCCAACAGCGGCAGCGGCAACGCCCGCTGAGACGCCAGTTGCCGATAGCGGCAATACCTTGCCGACCGACCCGGCGGAGGCTGAGCCGGTAATCGACCCGATGATTCTGCTGGCCATGGCCGGTCAGCAATTACCGCAGCCGACCACCGATGAAGCCGGCTTGCCGGTTAGCGGTGAAGGTGAGGCGACGCTGGAAATTCCATTGTCGATGTCGACCCTGGGCACGCCAGCCGTCACTCAGACCGAAGACGACGGCCACGATCCGCAAGTGGATGCCATGAGTGAGCTGCCAGGGGTGGACTTGATCCTCGATATGGCAGCCAAGGCTCAGGCCGCTGTGCAGAAGACCGCCAGCAATCCGTCCGCCGCGCAGGCTGGCCAAACCGGCGGCCAAGACTTTGCTGCCGCCATGGCGCAACTCACCGCGAACCCCGAAGGCGGCGAAAGCCAGGTGACTGATGAGCTGGCGCTGTTGGATAAAGGCAAGGACGGTATTGAGGCGCTGAAAGACAGCAGCACGGATGTGCATGCCGATGCGTTCGCCAACAAGCTCAGCGCGTTGAATCAAGCGGTCAACCAGCAGGTGACCCAGGCGCAACGTACGCCACTGGTACCCGGTGCGCCGGTGTCCATGCAGCAGGGCGTATGGACTGACGATGTGGTGGACAAGGTGATGTGGATGTCCAGCCAAAATCTTAAGTCGGCGGACATCCAGCTTGACCCGCCGGACTTGGGTCGCCTGGAAGTGCGCATCAACATGACTCAGGACGCTGCCACCCAGGTGACCTTTGCCAGTCCGCATGCAGGGGTGCGCGATGCGGTAACGGAATCGATGAACCGCTTGCGCGATATGTTTACCCAGCAGGGCATGACCATGGACGTCAACGTCTCGGATCAGTCGCTTAACCGCGGTTGGGCTGGGCAAAACGGTGGTGATGGTCAGCAAAGTCGCGGCAACTCGAGCAACAACCGCTTTGGTGGCAGCGATGAGGAAATCAGCGTAAGTACCAGCGAGATCCGCAGTAACGGCTCCTCGATCGGTGGTCGCGGCTTGGTGGATTACTACGCTTAGTCTTCAACAGGCGCCGGTGAACTAGACTGACAACGCCCGCTTATGCGGGCGTTGTTGTGTCTATTGCGAGCGTTTTCGCCGGTTTCCAGTGACAGCAGCGGGCGTGGCTGGTATATCGCAGCGCCCGTTACGCTAGAAGCGTTGTTAGCGCTTGGCAGCAAAAAGGCGAGAGCAGGCAAACCGGCTTGCGTGGAACTTGCTGGTATATTCCCGGCGCATCCTCCGCTATGTTTGTTGCATCCACCGGCGATCAACTGTCGTGCAAACAGCTTGTTAGCACTTGTGCCTGGCAAGCTGGCATAACACTTGCTCCTAACCCTTTGAACACGGATAGAATTCCGATCAGTGACGGATTATTGGCATGGCTAAGAAAGAAAAAGGACGGCGCTGCACCGGCTCCCGGCAAGGGCAAGCTGAAGCTGATCATTCTGATTGTGGTCGGGTTGGTAATCGCTGTTGGCGGTTCTGTGGGCGCGACCTGGTTCTTCCTGCACAAGAGTGCGCCGGCCGCCGAGGCAGGCAAAGAGGGCGAGAAAGGCGCCGCCGAAGAGGGCAAAGGCCCGGACGGCAAGCCGCTGAAAAAAGAAGCGATTTATGAAGTGTTGGCGCCGGCGTTTATCGTCAACTTCAACGTTAATGGTCGTCAGCGTTATATGCAGGTCAGTGTCGCTTTGATGGCGCGTGATCAGGCCAAGCTGGATGCGCTCAAGGCGCATATGCCGGTGCTGCGCAATAATCTGGTGTTGCTGTTTTCCGGGCAGACCTTTGAAAACCTGGCGACTCCGGTAGGCAAAGAAATGCTTCGCCAGCTGGCCACCGCCAGTGTGCAGGAATTGGCCAAGAAAGAAGTCGGCGACACCACCGTCGAGCAAGTCTTGTTTACTAACATCGTTCTTCAATAGTCGCCCTTCGATAGGAACTTGCAGATGGCCGTCCAAGACCTGTTGTCCCAGGATGAAATCGATGCCCTGTTGCATGGCGTCGACGACGGCGCGGTGGAAACCGAAGACGCCGCCATCCCCGGCAGCGTCAAAAGTTATGACCTGTCCAGCCAGGACCGCATTGTGCGCGGGCGCATGCCCACCCTGGAAATGATCAACGAGCGCTTTGCGCGCTACACCCGCATCAGCATGTTTAACCTGTTGCGTCGCTCCGCCGATGTGGCAGTGGGCGGCGTACAGGTGATGAAGTTCGGCGAATACGTACATTCGCTGTACGTACCCACCAGCCTCAACCTGGTGAAGATGAAACCGCTGCGCGGCACCGGCCTGTTTATTCTCGACGCCAAGCTGGTGTTCAAACTGGTGGATAACTTCTTCGGTGGCGACGGCCGTCACGCCAAGATCGAAGGCCGCGAATTTACGCCTACCGAATTGCGCGTGGTGCGCATGGTGCTTGACCAAGCTTTTATCGACCTCAAAGAAGCCTGGCATGCGGTGCTGGATGTGAACTTCGAGTATATGAACTCGGAAGTGAACCCGGCCCTTGCCAATATCGTCAGCCCTAGCGAAGTGGTGGTGGTCTCCACCTTCCATATCGAACTCGACGGCGGCGGCGGCGACCTGCATGTGACCATGCCGTATTCAATGATCGAGCCGATTCGCGACATGCTCGACGCCGGCTTCCAATCCGATGTCGACGACCAGGACGAACGTTGGGTCAAAGCCCTGCGCGAGGACATCCTCGACGTCAGCGTACCTCTGGCCGCCACCATCGCCCGTCGCCAATTGAAGTTGCGCGACATCTTGCATATGCAGCCGGGCGATGTGATTCCGGTGGATATGCCTGAAGAAATGATTATGCGTGCCAGCGGTGTACCGGCCTTTAAGGTCAAGCTCGGCGCGCACAAAGGCAACCTGGCTTTCCAGGTGCTGGAACCGATTGAACGCTGACAGGCGCGGCCTCTCAGCTCCCCATTAGCACGACCGCGTAAGGCGAGGAACACATGGCAGACGAAGAAGAAACCTCCCCCGAGGAGCAGGCACTGGCCGATGAGTGGGCCGCGGCACTCTCCGAGGCAGGCGATGCAAACCAGGACGACATTGACGCGATGCTCAACCAGAGCGCCGCAGCACCCTCTGCGCCGCGTGCACCGATGGAAGAGTTCGGCAGCTCGCCCAAGTCCAATATGCCGGTGAGCATGGAAGGCCCGAACCTGGATGTGATTCTGGATATTCCGGTGTCGATTTCCATGGAAGTGGGCAACACCGAAATCACGATCCGTAACCTGCTGCAGCTCAATCAGGGCTCGGTGATCGAGCTTGATCGCCTGGCCGGTGAGCCGCTGGATGTATTGGTTAACGGCACCTTGATCGCCCATGGCGAAGTGGTGGTGGTCAACGAGAAGTTTGGTATTCGTCTGACCGACGTGATCAGCCCAAGCGAACGTATCAAGAAGCTGCGCTAAGCCATGAGCAAACTTTTCTCGCGCCTTGTCAGCACTGCGGTGCTAGCGACGCTGCCATTGATGACTCAGGCCGCCGAGCCCGGTAAAACCATTGCCACGCCAATGGCTGAGGGTGGTATGGGCGGCCAGCTGGTGCAGGTGCTACTGGGCCTGCTACTGGTGATCGGCATGATTTTCGTGCTGGCCTGGTTGATGCGCCGAGTTCAGCAAACCGGGCCGCGCGGTGGTCAGGTGATCAAGCTGGTGGCCAGCCAGGTGCTGGGGCCGCGCGATCGTCTGGTGCTGGTGCAGGTGGGCGGCGAGCAGATTCTGCTGGGCCTGAGCGCCGGGCGGATCACTCCGCTACATACGCTCAAAGAGCCGGTGCATTTGCCTGAAGGTGAAGCGGCGACCCCCGAGTTCGCCAAGCGCTTGATGGAGCTGTTGGGCAAGGACCAGAAGGACAAGCCTTGATGAGTGTGTTGCGCCTTCTGCTGGCGATTGGTTTGAGCCTGGCGGCGCCGTTGGTGCTGGCAGCCGACCCGTTGACCATGCCGGCTATTACCATGACCACCAACCCGGCAGGGCAGCAGGAGTATTCGGTCAGCTTGCAGATTCTGCTGCTGATGACAGCGCTGACGTTTATTCCAGCGTTCCTCATGCTGATGACCAGCTTTACCCGCATCATCATCGTGTTTTCCATTCTGCGTCAGGCCTTGGGCCTGCAGCAGACGCCGTCCAACCAAATCCTTACCGGCATGGCGCTGTTTTTGACCATGTTTATCATGGCGCCGGTGTTCGACCAGGTGAACCGCGACGCTTTGCAGCCTTATCTGAATGAGCAGATCACCGCGCCGGATGCCATCGCCAAGGCGGAAGTGCCAGTGAAGAACTTTATGCTGGCGCAGACGCGCTCATCCGACCTTGAGCTGTTTGTAAAACTGTCGAAACGTACCGATATCGCCAGCCCTGAGCAGGCGCCGCTGACTATTCTGGTGCCAGCGTTTGTTACCTCGGAGCTAAAAACGGCGTTTCAGATCGGTTTTATGATCTTTATTCCGTTCCTGATCATCGACCTGGTGGTCGCCAGTATCCTCATGGCAATGGGCATGATGATGCTCTCGCCACTGATCATTTCCTTGCCGTTCAAGATCATGTTGTTTGTCTTGATCGACGGCTGGGCTCTGATCATCGGTACCTTGGCCAGCAGCTTTGGCGGCACCTAGACGCCCCGGGCCAGGAGAACGCACATGACCCCAGAAGTAGCCGTAGACCTGTTTCGTGAAGCGCTGTGGCTTACCGCCGTGATGGTGGCAATCCTGGTGGTGCCGAGCCTGGTGGTGGGCTTGATCGTCGCCATGTTTCAGGCGGCCACACAGATCAACGAACAAACCCTGAGCTTTCTGCCGCGCTTGCTGGTGATGTTGGTGACCTTGATCTGGGCGGGCCCCTGGCTGATCCGCTCGTTTATGGAATACATCACCAACCTCTACACCAACATTCCGTTTTTGATCGGCTAAGCCATGTTTGAGCTGAGCAGCGCGCAAATCGGTGGTTGGGTCGGCAGCTTTCTGCTGCCGTTCTTCCGTATCGCCGGTTTGTTGATGACCATGCCCATCATCGGTACCCAGTTGGTGCCGATGCGCGTGCGACTCTATTTAGCCTTGGCCTTTACCTTGGTGCTGTTCCCCAGCTTGCCGCCCGCGCCGCAGATCGACGCGCTCAACCTGGCCACGGTGCTGATGATCGCCAAGGAAATATTGGTCGGGGTCATGCTGGGCTTTGTCTTGCAGCTGTTCTTCCACGCCTTTGTGGTGGGCGGACAGATTCTTGCGACGCAAATGGGCTTTGGTTTTGCCTCGATGGTTGACCCCACCAACGGTGTTTCCGTAGCGGTGATCGGCCAGTTCTTTACCATGCTGGTGACCTTGCTATTTCTGGCCATGAACGGGCATTTGGTGGTGTTTGAAATCATGGCCGAAAGCTTTGTGACCCTGCCGGTCGGCACTGGTCTGAGCACCAACCATTATTGGAATGTCGCTACGGGGCTAGGCTGGGTGTTGGCGGCCGGTTTATTGCTGGTGCTGCCAGCCATTACTGCGCTGCTGGTGGTGAACATTGCCTTTGGTGTAATGACCCGCGCGGCGCCGCAGCTGAACATTTTTTCCATTGGCTTTCCGCTGACCCTGGTGATGGGCTTTGTGATCATTTGGATCAGCCTGTCGGACTTTCTTTCTCATTACCAACTGATGGTCACCGATTGCCTTCAGTTGCTGCGCGAATTGGTGGGAGCCAAGTAAGCCATGGCCGAGAACGAGAATGGCGCGGAGAAGTCAGAAGAGCCCACGGACAAGCGCCGCAAGGAGTCGCGAGAAAAGGGCCAGATCGCACGCTCACGCGAGCTGAATACCTTTGCCGTTCTGGTGGCGGGCGTTGGTGGGTTGATGAGCTATGGCGGCGCGATTGGCGACGCCATGATCAGCATTATGAAAGACAACTTCACCCTCAGCCGCGATCTGCTGATGAACAACGGCAGCATGGCGCTGCAATTTGAAAACGCCATTTACGTGGCGTTACTGGCGTTGTTTCCGCTGTTTATCGTGCTGCTGGTGGCGTCAATTGTTGGCCCAATTGCCCTCGGCGGCTGGTTGTTTTCGCCGCAGTCGATGGCGCCCAATTTCGGCCGGCTCAATCCCTTGCCCGGCATCAAACGCATGTTCTCGGCCAAGGCCGGTCTGGAGCTGGTCAAAGCGCTGGCCAAGTTTGCCTTGGTGCTGATTATCGCCATGGTGGTGTTGAAGGCCGATACCCGCGACCTGTTGGCCTTGGCCAATGAGCCGCTGGAGTCGGCGATCATGCACAGCATTCAGGTGGTCGCGCGCAGCGCCATGTGGATGGCCTGGGGGCTGATCTTTATTGCCGCCGTGGATGTGCCGTTCCAGCTCTGGGACAACCGGCAAAAAATGCTGATGACCAAGCAGGAAGTACGCGACGAGTACAAAGACAGCGAAGGCAAGCCCGAGGTCAAACAGCGCATTCGCCAGATGCAACGCGAAATGGCTGAGCGGCGGATGATGGCGGCCGTACCGCAGGCCGACGTGGTCATTACCAACCCGACCCACTTTGCCGTGGCGCTTAAATACGACCCGCAGTCGGGTGGGGCGCCGGTGTTGCTGGCCAAAGGTGGCGACTTCATTGCCTTGAAGATTCGTGAGATTGCTAACGAGCACAAGGTGATGGTGTTGGAGTCCCCCGGTTTGGCGCGGGCGATTTACCACTCCACCGAGCTGGATCGCGAGATTCCCGCCGGGCTCTATCTGGCGGTGGCCCAGGTTCTTGCCTACGTCTACCAGCTGCGCCAATTCCGTTCCGGCAAAGGCAAACGGCCAGATCCGCTTAAAGACCTGCCTATTCCGCCAGATCTGCGCCGCGACGAATAATCGCCGCCTCACCGAAGTTGGACGACTTCTTGCAAAAGCCCCGCTAACGACGCGTTTGCGTCAAAAGTTTGAACGGCGAGGAAAGGGCTTGTGGCATTAGATCGCACACAACTGGTAGGCAACGTACGCAGCAACCTATCTGGGCTGCGCGACGGCAACTTGGGTATTCCCTTGATGCTGTTGGTCATGCTGGCAATGGTGATGCTGCCGATCCCGCCGTTCCTGCTGGATGTGCTGTTTACCTTTAGCTTGGCCTTGGCCATCGTCGTGTTGCTGGTGGCGATCTACGCCCTGCGGCCGCTGGATTTCGCCGTATTCCCGACCATTCTGCTTGCCGCGACCTTGCTGCGTCTGGCGCTCAACGTGGCGTCCACGCGCGTGGTGCTGCTTCACGGTCAGGATGGTCACGACGCCGCCGGTAAGGTGATTCAAGCCTTCGGTGAGGTGGTGATCGGCGGTAACTACGTGGTCGGTATCGTGGTGTTTGCGATCTTGATGATCATCAACTTTGTGGTGGTCACCAAGGGTGCCGGGCGGATCTCCGAGGTGAGTGCGCGTTTCACCCTCGACGCCATGCCCGGCAAACAAATGGCGATTGACGCCGACCTTAACGCCGGCCTGATCGACCAGCTGGAAGCCAAGAAACGTCGCGTTGAAGTGGCCCAGGAAGCCGACTTCTACGGCTCCATGGACGGTGCCAGTAAGTTCGTGCGTGGTGACGCCGTCGCTGGCCTGCTGATTCTGTTCATCAACCTGATCGGTGGTATGGCCATCGGTATCCTCCAGCACAACCTCAGCTTTGGTGACGCCGGTCGTATCTACACCTTGTTGACCATCGGTGACGGTTTGGTGGCACAGATCCCGTCACTGCTGCTGTCCACCGCGGCGGCAATAATGGTGACGCGGGTTTCCACCTCCGAAGACATGGGCGCCCAAGTTACCCGGCAGATGTTCGCCTCACCGCGCGCCCTGGCTGTGGCTGCGGCCTTGATCATCGTGATGGGCCTGGTGCCCGGCATGCCGCATTTTTCTTTTATCAGCCTGGGGCTGGTAGCTGCCGCTGGCGCCTACTGGATCGCCAACAAGCAGCGCAAAGTCAAAGTCGCGGAAGTGGCTGAAGTGCAGCGTCAGCAAGAACTGCTGCCGGCTCAGCGCGCGCAGGAAGTGAAAGAACTCGGTTGGGATGACGTAACGCCAGTGGATATGGTCGGCCTGGAAGTGGGCTACCGCTTGATTCCGTTGGTGGACCGTAACCAGGGCGGGCAACTGCTGGCGCGGATCAAAGGCGTGCGCAAAAAGCTCTCCCAAGAGATGGGCTTTTTGATGCCCTCGGTGCATATCCGCGACAACCTCGATTTGGCTCCCAACGCCTATCGTTTAACGCTGATGGGCGTGAGCTTGGCCGAGGCTGAGATTTACCCCGACCGCGAACTGGCCATCAACCCTGGACAGGTGTTTGGAACGCTGCAAGGGGTGGCCGCCAAGGATCCGGCGTTTGGTCTGGAAGCGGTGTGGATCGACCAGTTCCAGCGCGATCAGGCGCAGTCGTTGGGCTACACCGTGGTGGACGCCAGTACAGTGGTTGCCACCCACCTCAACCAAGTGCTGCATAAGCACGCCCACGAATTGCTTGGCCATGAGGAAGTGCAGCAACTGCTGCAATTGCTGGCCAAAGCATCGCCAAAACTGGCGGAAGAGCTGGTGCCGGGCGCGGTGTCGTTGTCGACCTTGCTCAAGGTGCTGCAGTCGTTGCTGCAAGAACAAGTACCGGTGCGGGATATCCGTTCCATTGCCGAAGCGATCACTAACGTAAAGAGTCAAGATCCCGCCGCCATGGTTGCTGCGGTGCGCGTCGCGTTGTCCCGCTCAATCGTGCAAAGCATTGTGGGACTAGAGCCGGAGCTGCCTGTGATCACCCTCGAACCAAGGTTGGAACAGATATTGCTCAACAGTCTTCAGAAGGCCGGTCAAGGCTCCGAGGATGGCATTCTCTTGGAGCCAAGCATGGCCGAGAAGCTGCAGCGGTCCCTGGTGGACGCCGCGCAGCGCCAGGAAATGCTCGGCAAGCCAGCGATTCTGCTGGTAGCCGGTCCGGTCCGGGCGATGCTCTCGCGGTTTGCACGGTTGGCAGTACCTACCATGCACGTGTTGGCGTACCAGGAAATCCCAGACAACAAGCAGGTCACCATCGTTGCCACGGTGGGTCAGAACTGAACTGAGGCTTAGCTTTTTCGCCGCCGATATGCGTCAAGTCATGAAATTGGTTCGCGATGAGCTGGGCGCTGATGCGTCCATCATCGGCACTCGCCGGGTTGCAGGGGGCGTGGAACTGACCGCCGCTCTGGACTACCAGGCGCCGATGATTCCCGCCCGTCAGCCTAATCCTGAGTTGGAAGTTGAGCTGCGCCGTACGCAGTCGATGTTGGTTTCGGCCCAAGCCGATCTGGCGACTCGCGTGTCTGGCGAGAAAATGAAAGACGGCCAGCTGTTTGCCAACGAGTCCATTATCGCGCCTGAACTGCCGGCTTCGTTTGTTCGTCCGGAGCGGCCAAAACCCGCCGCTGCTGCGGTGGCTCCAGCACCTGCACCAGCACGGGCGGTGGCAACCGACCAACGCAGCCTGGATGCCATGCGTTTCGAATTGAATGGCCTGCGTGAGCTGATTGAAGTGCAGCTGGGTTCGATGGCGTGGGGGCAGATGCAGAGTCGCCGTCCGCAACAGGCTGCTCTGTGGAAACGTTTGCAGCGTATGGGCCTGCCGGCCGAACTGTCCCGCGTGCTGCTGGAACGCGTTAGCAAGGTGCCAGAACAACGTCAGGCCTGGCGCATGATCCTTGCTCACCTGGCCCACGCCATCAAAACGCCGAAAGTTGAAGTGTTGGAGGAGGGCGGTGTGATTGCCCTGGTTGGCCCTGCTGGTATGGGCAAAACCACTACACTGGCAAAAATGGCCGCGCGTTATGTTCTGAAATACGGCGCTCAGCACGTAGCGCTGGTGAGCATGGACAGCTACCGCATCGGTGCCCAAGAGCAACTTAAAACCTTGGGCCGGATTCTTAATGTGTCGGTAACTCAAGTCGATCCGGGCCAGTCCCTGACCCAAGCGCTGGAGCCATTGACGCGTAAACGCGTGGTGTTGATTGATACCGCAGGCTTGCCAGGCAACGACCCGGCGCTGCATATGCAGTTGGAAACCTTGGCCGGTCGTGGGGTCAAATCGAAAAATTATCTGGTTTTGGCTGCTACTAGCCAAAGCCAAGTGCTCAAGGCCGCCTACCATAGCTATAAGCGTTGCGGCTTGAGCGGTTGTATCCTTACCAAGGCCGACGAAGCGACCAGTCTCGGTGAAGTTATAAGTCTGGCTATCAGCCAGCATCTACCGGTAGCCTATCTGGCAGATGGTCCGCGCATTCCAGATGATCTGCATGTGCCGCGCAGTCACCAGTTGGTCAGTCGTGCAGTCAGTCTGCAAGCGCCTCAGGATCCAACCGAGGATGCTATGGCTGATATGTTCGCCGGCCTGTATCAAAACCCTTCGCGACGCGCCGGGTAAGCAAGAGATGTGTTAACCGTTCGGGTTGCCGCAGGTGGCCTGAACGTAATCAGCCAAGTGGCCCCAGTCAGTGCTAGACAAGGTGTGTGGATAACATGGGTATGCATCCCGTACAGGTGATCGCGGTGACCGGCGGCAAGGGTGGCGTCGGCAAGACCAATGTATCGGTCAATCTTTCCCTGGCCCTGGCTGACCTCGGTCGGCGGGTGATGCTGATGGACGCCGACTTGGGTCTAGCCAACGTCGATGTGCTGCTGGGCCTTACCGCTAAGCGCACGTTGGCCGATGTCATCAGTGGCGAGTGCGAACTTCGCGACGTCATTCTGCAAGGCCCGGGCGGTGTGCGGATTGTGCCCGCTGCGTCTGGTACGCAAAGCATGGTGCAACTCACGCCCATGCAGCACGCTGGCCTGATTCAGGCGTTCAGCGATATCAGTGACAACCTCGATGTATTGGTGATCGACACCGCTGCCGGCATTGGCGATGCGGTGGTGAGTTTTGTGCGCGCCGCGCAGGAAGTGATCGTGGTGGTGTGCGATGAGCCCACTTCCATCACCGACGCTTACGCCCTGATCAAACTGCTCAACCGTGACCACGGCATGAGTCGTTTCCGCGTTTTGGCCAACATGGCCCACAGCCCACAAGAAGGTCGCAATCTGTTTGCTAAGCTGACCAAGGTGACTGATCGGTTCCTCGACGTTGCCTTGCAGTATGTCGGCGCCGTGCCCTACGACGAGTCGGTACGCAAGGCAGTGCAGAAGCAACGAGCAGTTTATGAGGCCTTCCCTCGCTCCAAGTGCGCTTTGGCTTTCAAGGCAATCGCACAGAAGGTCGACACTTGGCCGCTACCAGCTAATCCGCGCGGACACCTGGAGTTCTTCGTGGAGCGTTTGGTTCAGCAACCGCTTGCTGATACGGCCGTATGACATCAGGCAATGGGCTCCGTATGTATAGCAAGGCACAGGCGCAGGACTCCCAGCACCAGTTGATCGAGCGTTACGCCCCTCTGGTGAAACGCATCGCCTACCACTTGTTGGCACGTTTGCCGGCAAGTGTGCAGGTGGAAGATCTTATTCAGGCCGGCATGATCGGCCTGCTCGAAGCCTCAAAAAAATACGACTCCAGCAAAGGCGCCAGTTTTGAAACTTTCGCCGGCATTCGCATACGTGGATCTATGCTGGATGAAGTACGTAAAGGCGACTGGGCACCGCGTTCGGTGCATCGCAATAGTCGGATGGTCAGTGACGCAATCCGAAAAATTGAAGCCAGAACAGGCAGAGACGCTAAAGATCAAGAAGTTGCGGCCGAACTCCAATTGAGTCTCGAGGATTACTACGGCATTCTTGGCGACACTTTAGGCAGTCGCCTGTTCAGTTTCGACGATCTGTTGCAAGACGGCGAACATACAGGTCTGCGTGAAGACGCTGGCATTACCCACTTCGAGCCTTCGCGCGATCTGGAAGACGACCGTTTCCAATCGGCATTGGCAGCGGCCATCTCTGGCTTGCCGGAGCGTGAACAGTTGGTGTTGTCGCTGTATTACGACGAAGAACTGAATCTCAAGGAAATTGGCGAAGTGCTGGGGGTCAGCGAGTCGCGGGTCAGCCAGTTGCATAGCCAGTGTGCCGCTCGTTTGCGTGCACGCTTGAGCGAGTGGCGCGCGAGCTGAGCGGTACTGCCAGTTTCTCGATTCAACGCGTATCCAGGTGCTGGGTGCGTTTAGGACTGTACGGAGGTCGACTTGGACAAAAACATGAAAATCCTCATCGTTGATGCGACGGATCATCAAGAACCTCTTGCGTGACTTGGGATTTACCAACACCGCTGAGGCAGATGACGGAACCACGGCTCTACCCATGCTGCACAGCGGTAGCTTCGACTTTCTCGTAACTGACTGGAACATGCCGGGTATGACCGGTATCGACCTGTTGCGTGCGGTTCGCGCCGATGACCGTCTCAAGCACCTACCGGTGCTGATGGTTACCGCCGAAGCCAAGCGCGACCAGATTATTGAAGCGGCGCAAGCCGGGGTGAATGGCTATGTTGTAAAGCCATTCACGGCCCAGGTCCTGAAAGAGAAGATCGAAAAAATCTTCGAGCGTGTTAACGGCTGATATCGGCCGTGGGGGCATTATGGCGCACGACGATCTACCCATGGGCGACCTTGAGTCGTCCCTAAAAACCAATGCCCGTGTGCTCGTTGAGAGCCTTGAAAAAGGTAATTTTGGCGAAGCGGTGCAACTGATCCATGAGCTCAATAAAGTTCGTGACCGTGGGCTCTACCACGAAGTGGGAAAACTGACGCGTGAGCTACACAACGCCATCGTCAACTTTCAACTCGACCCGCGCGTACCGCACGCCAAGGAAGTGTCGCAAATCACCGACGCCACCGAACGCCTCAACTATGTTGTGACGATGACCGAGAAAGCGGCCAATCGCACCATGGATCTGGTAGAGCAGAGTGCGCCACTGGTAAACGACCTGCATTCCGAAGCCGGCACGCTTAGCGCCGACTGGAGCCGTTTTATGCGCCGCGAGCTGGGCGCTGAGGCGTTCCGTGAGTTGGCTAAACGCATCGAATTGTTCCTGGCCAACAGTGAGCGCGACAGTGCGAAGTTGTCCGGCCATCTCAACGACATTCTGCTGGCGCAGGATTACCAGGACCTCACCGGTCAGGTAATCAAGCGGGTAACCCAGTTGGTCACGGAAGTGGAAAGCAACCTGCTGAAACTGGTGCTGATGGCCAGCCAAGTGGATCGTTTTGCCGGTATCGAGCACGACCATGCGGTACTCCGTGCCGAGCAAGAAAAACAAAAAGAGCCTTCTCACGGTGAAGGTCCGCAGATTCATGCCGATAAGCGTGAAGACGTCGCCTCCAATCAAGACGATGTAGACGATCTGCTATCCAGCCTAGGGTTTTAGGGAGCACACAGATGAGCTTCGGCGCCGATGAAGAAATCCTCCAGGACTTCCTGGTAGAGGCCGGCGGTTATCGGAGCAACTGGTCGAGCTGGAAAGCCGCCCGGATGACTCCAACCTGCTCAACGCGATTTTCCGCGGTTTCCATACCGTCAAAGGTGGCGCCGGTTTCCTTCAGCTCAATGAGCTGGTGGAGTGCTGCCATATCGCCGAAAACGTGTTCGACATCCTGCGTAAGGGTGAACGGCGCGTTGACTCGGAGCTGATGGACGTCGTCCTTGAAGCCTTGGACGCGGTCAATGGCATGTTCTCCGAAGTGCGCGAACGCACTACGCCCACTCCCGCATCGCCAGAGCTGCTTGCAGCACTGTCGCGCTTGGCCGAGCCGCAGAGCGCCGCGGAGTTGGCTGGTGCTGCCGAGCCAGCAGCAGAGCCCGAAGCTGAACCAGAACCCGAGCCGCAAGAGGCCGACGTGCCTGCCGCCGCCTCGGGGGATATCACCGACAGTGAGTTCGAGCAGTTGCTCGATGCCCTGCACGACGAACCCAAAGCCCCCGTCGCCGCCTCTAGCAGCGACGAAATTACCGATGACGAATTCGAGTCGCTGCTTGACCAGTTGCACGGCAAAGGTCAGTTCGCGGTCGGTGCTGCATCGCCTGCGCCGGCGGCACCTGCCAGTGCGCCTGCCGCCAGTGCTGCGCCTGCTGCCGGCGGTGGTGACGAAATCACAGACGATGAATTCGAAGCGTTGTTGGATCAGTTGCATGGCAAAGGCAAGTTTGTCGAGCCGCCTGCCGCGCCTGCACCCGCTCCCGTAGCGGCGGCCACCCCGGCTGCTAGCGGCAGTGGCGACAATATTACCGACGACGAATTTGAAGCGTTGCTTGACCAATTGCATGGCCAAGGCAAGTTCGTTGAACCGGCTGCTCAGGCGCCGTTGCCTGCTGCTGCGAAGCCAGCCGCGCCAGCGGCCAAACCTGCGGCGAAGGCTGAACCGGCGAAAGCCGAGCCGACCAAACCTGCTCCAGCGGCTAAACCGGCACCTGCTCCGGCGCCCGTCGCGGCCCCTGCAGCCGCCGAAAAAGCCGGTCCAGCCAGCGAAGCGGAAACCACCGTACGGGTCGATACCGCACGCCTGGACGAGATCATGAATATGGTCGGCGAGCTGGTGCTGGTGCGTAACCGTTTAGTGCGCCTGGGCTTGAATAGCGGCGACGAAAATATGTCCAAGGCCGTCTCCAACCTCGATGTGGTGACTGCCGATCTGCAAACTGCGGTGATGAAAACCCGCATGCAGCCGATCAAAAAAGTCTTCGGGCGCTTCCCGCGTTTGGTTCGTGACCTGGCGCGCAGCCTGAAAAAAGAGATCAACTTGGAGCTGGTTGGCGAAGAAACCGACCTCGACAAAAACCTGGTCGAGGCCCTGGCCGACCCGTTGGTGCACTTGGTGCGCAACTCGGTAGACCACGGTATCGAGTCGCCAGAAAAGCGCGAAGCCGCGGGCAAGAGTCGTGGCGGTAAGATCGTCTTGTCGGCGCAGCAAGAGGGCGACCATATCCTGCTGTCGATCTCGGATGACGGCAACGGTATGGATCCTGACGTGCTGCGCGCCAAGGCAGTCGAGAAGGGCGTGCTGGACAAAGACGCTGCCGATCGCCTGAGCGAAGCGGAATGCTACAACCTGATTTTCGCCCCGGGCTTCTCGACCAAAACCGAGATTTCCGATGTGTCCGGACGTGGCGTGGGCATGGACGTGGTGAAAACCAAAATCTCCCAGCTCAACGGCATCATCAATATCTACTCGGCCAAGGGCCAGGGCACCAAGATTGTTATCAAGGTGCCGTTAACCTTAGCGATCATGCCGACCCTGATGGTTATGCTCGGCAACCAGGCGTTCGCCTTCCCGCTGGTCAACGTTAACGAGATCTTCCACCTCGACCTGTCGCGCACCAACGTGGTCGACGGTCAGGAAGTGGTGATCGTGCGCGACAAAGCGCTGCCGCTGTTCTACCTCAAGCGTTGGCTGGTCAGCAGCGCGATGCACGAAGAGCAGCATGAAGGGCATGTGGTGATCTTGTCGGTTGGCACCCAGCGCATTGGCTTTGTTGTCGATCAACTGGTCGGCCAGGAAGAGGTGGTAATTAAGCCGCTAGGCAAAATGCTGCAAGGCACCCCTGGGATGTCCGGCGCTACTATCACCGGCGATGGGCGTATTGCCCTGATTCTGGATGTGCCGAGCATGCTCAAGCGTTACGCACGTCGAATCTGATGCGGCGTGTTCGAGACTACGCGTGAAGACGGCAAGGGGGCGTGACATTTACTTGTTGTAAATAACCCCTTCGCCTGCTTCGCGCAGCACCAAGCTCGATGGCCCACCGGGGCCTCGGGCGGGTTCAAAGGAGCGGTTATGGCAGTTAAGGTTCTGGTAGTGGACGATTCCGGCTTTTTCCGCCGGCGTGTCTCGGAGATTCTCTCCCAGGTCGTCGGCACTGCCACCAATGGTCGTGAAGCAATCGATCAGGCCCTGGCCCTCAAGCCTGACGTGATCACCATGGACTACGAAATGCCGATGATGGATGGCATCACTGCCGTGCGTCATATCATGCAGCGCTGTCCAACGCCGGTTCTGATGTTTTCCTCCCTTACCCATGAAGGCGCGCGCGTAACGCTTGATGCGCTGGATGCGGGGGCGGTGGATTTTCTGCCAAAGAACTTTGAAGACATTTCCCGTAACCCCGAGAAGGTCAAGCAACTGCTGTGCGAAAAGGTGCATACCATCGCGCGCAGCAACCGTCGTTACAGCGGCTTGCCCAGCGCTTCGCCAGCACCCGCCGCGGCGCCTGCTCCGGCACCGGTCCATGCGCCGGCGACCAGCAGTGCCCCGGCTCGGCCTGCGCCTGCTGCGCCACGTGCAACCGCCGCGGCACCTGCTCATGCTTCAACACCCAGCGCAGCACCTAAACGCAAACCTTACAAGCTGCTGGCTATCGGTACATCGACCGGCGGCCCGGTGGCATTGCAGCGCGTGCTGACGCAGTTGCCGGCTAACTTCCCAGCGCCGATCGTGCTGATTCAACACATGCCTGCGGCCTTCACCAAAGCCTTCGCCGAGCGATTGGACAAGCTGTGCCGTATCAGCGTGAAAGAGGCCGAGGATGGCGATCAGCTGCGTCCTGGCTTGGCTCTGTTGGCACCTGGTGGTAAGCAGATGATGGTCGATGGCCGTGGCACGGTGAAAATTTTGCCCGGCGATGAGCGCCTGAATTACCGCCCTTGTGTCGACATAACCTTTGGCTCCGCCTCCAAGGCCTACGGCGATAAAGTGTTGGCCGTGGTGCTCACCGGCATGGGCGCCGATGGCCGTGAAGGTGCGCGCTTGCTTAAACAAAGCGGCAGCCAGGTGTGGGCGCAGGATGAAGCCAGTTGCGTGATTTACGGCATGCCCATGGCTATCGTCAAAGCCAATCTGGCGGACGCGGTCTATAGCCTTGATGACATCGGTCGACACCTGGTGGAGGCCTGTGTCTGATGGATGTACTCAGCCTTATTGGTGTCATTTTGGCGTGTGTTGCCATTCTGGGAGGCAATTACCTGGAAGGCGGCCATGTCGGTGCGCTGATTAATGGCCCGGCTTTCTTGATTGTGGTGGGCGGTACCCTTGGCGCCGCTTTCTTGCAAACGCCGATGACCGTGTTCAAGCGTTCGTTAGTTATCGTGCGCTGGATTATTTTTCCGCCGCGAATCGACTTGGCAGGCGGCATCAACCGCGTGGTCGGCTGGAGCCAGACGGCGCGTAAAGAAGGTTTGCTGGGCCTTGAAGCGGTGGCGGATGTCGAACCCGACCCGTATGCCCGCAAAGGCTTGCAACTGCTGGTAGACGGCGCCGAGCCTGAGGCGATTCGCAGCATTCTTGAGGTTGATCTGTACACCCAGGAAGGCCGCGATATCCAGGCCGCCAAAGTATTCGACAGCATGGGCGGTTACTCGCCCACCATCGGCATTATCGGGGCGGTGATGGGGCTTATTCATGTAATGGGCAATCTAGCTGACCCAAGCATGCTTGGCAGCGGGATCGCCGTTGCTTTTGTCGCCACCATTTACGGTGTGGCGTTCGCCAACCTGTTGCTGTTGCCCATCGGCAACAAGCTCAAAGCCATTGCCTTGCGTCAGTCGCGTTACCGGGAAATGCTCCTGGAAGGAATTCTCTCCATTGCCGAAGGGGAAAATCCGCGTTCGATCGAGCTCAAGCTGCAAGGCTTCATGGATTAAAGGTCTGGCTAGATATGGCCCGTCGGCGGCACCAGGAAGAACACGAAAATCACGAACGTTGGCTGGTGTCCTACGCGGACTTCATCACCTTGTTGTTCGCGTTCTTTGTGGTCATGTATTCGATCTCATCGATCAACGAGGGTAAGTACAAAATTCTGTCCGATAGCTTGGTCGGTGCGTTTAACCAGCCAGACCGGGCGATCAAGCCGATACCGGTAGGCGATGAGCGGCCGCTGACCACTGAGCCAGAGAGGCCATTGGATCAGGACACGCCAGCGGGTGAAGACCCGAGCAAAGCCCTGCAAGAAATCAGTGATGCGGTGAAGGCTGCCTTTGGCGACCTGATCAAGAGTGACCAGCTGACCGTGCGCGGTAACGAGTTGTGGATCGAAATCGAGCTGAATTCCAGCTTGCTGTTTCCCAGCGGCGATGCGATTCCCAACGATACGGCGTTCACCATTATCGAAAAGGTTGCCAAAATTCTGGCGCCTTACGAGAATCCCATCCATGTGGAAGGGTTCACAGATAATCTTCCGATTAAAACCGCGCAGTTTCCTACGAACTGGGAGCTGTCTACGGCGCGGGCAGCTAGCATTGTAAGAATGATGGCCATGGATGGTGTAAACGCCGGGCGCTTGGCTGCGGTGGGTTATGGAGAGTTTCAGCCGATTGCGGATAACGCGACGGCAGAGGGAAGAGCGCGCAATCGCCGGGTGGTGTTGGTGGTGTCACGCAACTTGGATGTGCGACGCAGTGTAAGTGGTGCAGGAAGTGCCCATGCGCAGCCCGATGCCGCTTTAGAGCGGGCTGGCACACAACCTGCACCATCGCCAGCGGTGCAGCCGCCTGCGGGCGGTGCTGTCAATTCCCCGTCGCCGACTCCTTAGGTTGGCGCTTGTTCTCGGTAAGCCCTTGCTGCACCGGGAGGATAACGAACATGAGAGTCTGGGCAGTAGCCAATCAAAAAGGTGGTGTCGGTAAGACCACCACAAGCATCGCACTGGCAGGCCTGTTGGCCGATGCCGGTAAGCGCGTGGTTGTGGTCGACCTTGATCCACATGGCTCCATGACGAGCTATTTCGGGCACGACCCCGACTCGCTGGAGCACAGCGCCTTCGACCTGTTCCAGCATGGCGGCAACGTGCCGCAAGGCCTGCCGGGGCAACTGCTATTGCCCACCAGCCATCAATCCATTTCGCTGATGCCGTCGAGCACCGCCTTGGCCACCCTTGAGCGCCAGTCGCCAGGGCAGAGCGGCCTGGGGCTGGTGATCGCGAAAAGCCTGGCGCAGCTGTGGGACGATTTCGATCACGCCATTATCGACAGCCCGCCTTTGCTCGGCGTGCTGATGGTCAACGCCTTGGCTGCCAGTCAGCAGTTGGCGATACCGGTGCAGACCGAGTTTCTCGCGGTAAAAGGCTTGGAGCGTATGGTCAGCACTCTGGCGATGATCAACCGTTCGCGTAAACAGGCGTTGCCGTACACCATCGTGCCGACCCTGTTTGACCGTCGTACCCAGGCCTCACTTACTACCCTGCGTACGTTGCGCAACACCTATCCAGACCATTTGTGGCCGGCCTATATCCCGGTCGATACCCGTTTGCGCGACGCCAGCCGGGCTGGGCTTACGCCTTCACAGTTTGATGACAAAAGTCGTGGTGTGCTGGCCTACCGGGCGTTGCTCAAACATATGCTCAGCAATGAATTAGCGTCGCAGGTCGCATGACCATGGTGTTTTTTGCTATCAAGGCTGACTCAAGTACGCGGCAGATGCGGCCGATACAACAGTCAGTAAATTCTTACGGGTTTTATCTATGAGTCGTCCTACAGCAACCGCTACGCGCCCGCAGCTGGCCTTGCAGTCCTACCTGGACGGCCTGCTGCAGGAAGCGGCTGCCGAATTGGCGGACGCCTTCGTACCTGAGCCGGTGCTCGCGGTGGTTGCCCCTGTCGCAGCTGCTGCGCCAGTTCGCCCCGTGGCCGCCGCGCCAGCGCCTAGCGCCAAACCTGCGCCAGCGATCACCGACGACGCCATTTCCCTGGATGAATTCGAAGCCGCCGTGCTTGAAGAGCAGGTGCGTGATGCGCGCTTGCAGGCGCCTGTCGCCGCGCTTAAGCCAGCTGCAGTAAAGCTTGAACGGCCAACATTGGTGCTGCCGACCCTGGAAATGGCAAAGCCACTGCTGATGCCGACCCTGCTGGTTGAGCCCGAGCCAGTAGTCGCCAAGACGTTGGAAAAAACTGTTGAAAAGCCTGTGGTACTCGCGCCGCCGGTAATCGAGTCCGTTGTTGCCCAGCAAATCCAAAATGATATGGCACCCACGCCGCCGCCCTTGCAGTTGGAAGGTCAGCCAAGCTGGGGCGAAGAGCCGTTTGAATGCCTGTTGTTTGACGTTGCCGGTCTGACCCTGGCCGTGCCGTTGGTGTGCCTGGGCTCGATTTATCCCTTGGTTGGCCAAGAGCTAACGCCATTATTTGGCCAGCCTGACTGGTTCCTCGGTATTCTCCCGTGCCAAGCTGGCAACCTGCGGGTTCTGGACACCGCGCGTTGGGTGATGCCCGATCGCTATCGCGATGATTTTCGTCAGGGCTTGCAGTATGTGATTTCCGTGCAAGGCTACGAGTGGGGGCTGGCGGTTCATCAAGTCAGCCGTTCGATTCGCCTGGACCCCAAAGAGGTCAAGTGGCGCACCCAGCGCAGCCAGCGGCCGTGGTTGGCGGGCACGGTAATCGAGCATATGTGCGCGTTGGTGGATGTAGCCGTGTTGGCCGAGTTGATCGCCAGCGGCGCTTCCAAACGCATTGGTGCTGATGGCCGCGTGCACTGATTGAATGATTGAACAGCCTCGCCAGTGCGGGGCTTTATGCTAAACAGCGGGGCAACCCGTATGCCGCCTACGCGGTTCTGATGAGGTTAGGGATATGAAGAAATCGTCTGCGCAAGGTTCCGAAGATCCCATTTTGCAGTGGGTGACGTTCCGTCTGGATAACGAAACCTACGGCATCAATGTGATGCAGGTTCAGGAAGTGCTGCGTTACACCGAGATCGCTCCGGTGCCGGGTGCTCCTAGCTACGTGCTAGGCATCATCAACCTGCGCGGCAACGTGGTAACTGTGATCGATACCCGCCAGCGCTTCGGCCTGGACTCCGGTTCGGTGACTGACAACACCCGTATCGTCATCATCGAAGCCGACAAGCAAGTGGTTGGCATCATGGTCGACAGCGTTGCTGAAGTGGTTTACCTGCGCCAATCGGAAGTGGAAACCGCGCCTAACGTCGGCAACGACGAGTCGGCCAAGTTCATCCAGGGCGTGTGCAACAAGAACGGCGAGCTGCTGATTCTGGTTGAGCTCGACAAGATGATGTCCGAGGAAGAATGGTCCGAACTGGAGAGCATCTGACCCATGCTCGACGTCGCGCTGTTGGTGCTGGCCCTGGCGTGTGTTTCGCTGGGCGGCACCTGCATCTGGCTGGCTGGGCGGCAGCGCGAATTCGTTCGTCAGTTCGAGCACCAGGCGCAGCGCGATGCGTTGCGCGACCAAGCCATCAAAGAACTGAAAAAGCGCCTGGATACTTACCTCACCGGTAGCATCCGCATGGGAGAAGAGCTGTACGAACTGCGCCGCACTGTGGCGCCGATTCCGGACAAACTCACCCAGATTGAACAGCGCGACCCCAGCAATCTCTCGTTTACCCAGGCCGCGCGCTTGGTGGGCTTGGGGGCCAGTGTTGACGACCTCACCCAATCCTGTGGCTTGAGCCGTGCTGAAGCCGAACTGGTCAGCAAACTCCATCAAGCCAAACGCTGAACCCCCCCCGATACACGCGGTGCGTAGGGTGTGCTGCGCGCACCTTGCGATCATGTGGAATTCCGCCGGTGCGCATAGCACACGCTACGACTAATCGAGTAAAGGCTGCGGGGTGCGCGGGGTTACATCCTTCTCGCCGCCATCGTCCGGGGTGAAGCCTTCCGGGCATTTACCTTTCAGGTACCAGGCGAACGCGATGATCTCGGCGATGCTTTTGTACAGTTCTTCGGGTATCGCATCGCCCAATTCCATACGCGCCAGTAGCCGCACCAAGTCGGCGTTTTCGTAGATCGGCACTTCATATTCGCGGGCGATCGCCAAGATGGCTTCGGCCAATTCGTCGTCGCCTTTGGCGGTGAGGTTTGGCGCGCTCTGGCCGTCGTAGCTCAGGGCGATGGCCTGGCGGGGAGCTTCGCGTTTCATGCTTTTTCGTCAACCCAGCGTTGTTCAAGGGTGGTGCGCGGGCCTTGCGGGGGCAGGCCTTGTGCGCATTCAAGGTCACCAACGTTGAGGCCAGCGGCGGTCAGGCGGTCGCGCAAGGTACCCAACTCTCTGTCAATCAATTGCACGGTGCTGGCTTTTTCGGCCCACAGCTGGCTGGTTAGCGCGCCCCGTGCCAGTTGCGCTTGTACTTGCAGCGGCCCCAGCGGCGCCAGGTCAAACGCCAGTTCGATACGCCACACCGGCTCCTGCTGGCCTTTCTTGGCACCCTTGCCGTTCTGTTTTTCCTGCGCTTCTTCCTCACGTTGCAGCTTTAGCTGTAGCGGCACCAGGTCCTGTTGATTGCGCATGAGCACTTCCATTTGCCAGGTGGTCAGCAGGGTGCCTTCGGGCGTTAGTTGGCTCTGTGCCAAGCTCGATAGCTGGTGTGTCTGCAAGCGCGAAACGGCGGCTGCCGCGAGTTTTAGCAGGCCTTCGAGATCGTTTTCTTTTTCCAGCTCTTGCTGCAATTTGGTTGGCAGAGGAAAGGTCAGGCCTTGCTGTTTAGCGCCCGTCTGCCCAAGTGCGCCGAGGGCATTGCGCAGAAACACCGGGAGTGCCTGGCCGAGATTGCCGCCGATAGTATTGGGGTTGATCGCCGTGCCAGTGGGCAGCGCCGGCAGAATCTGCGCAATCAGGCGCAGCAGGTTCGCTTTCATATCCTGCGATAGGCCGGCGGCATTGCCACTAAGCAACTTGGCCTCGAGAAACATGCCGCTTTTCTCCAGCGCCTGGGACAGACCTTTGGAATCGCTAAGCTGATCGCCATCGGGAAGGGCGCCAAGCAGTTTGTCGATGCTGCCGCGTATACCTTCGGGCAACCCGTCTTTGCCGCTCAGGCCTTGCAGCGATTTCAGCAGGCCTTCCAACGAGCCTTGCCGGGTCTGCTGATTGCCCAGCTGCTGGGCCAGTTCCAGTTGATCCAAACGGCCGCTTAGGGGCAGAAACGCCAGCGATTGATTGCTCTGCACCTGTGCCGTCAGCAGACTGCCTGGCGCAAGAGTGAGGGCGGTTTCCAGGGACAATTTGTTGCCAGCCAGTGGTGTGTTAAGCAGGCTAACCAGCACCTTATTCAGCAGTTGTTGGGTTTGTGGCTGCACAAATGGCTGACTGGACTCCACCTTGCCTTGCAGCACGGTGCCGGGCGGCAGCACGTCCGGATCAAGACTGGTCAGCGGGTTGCCACCGGCGGCGACTTGCATCAATACAGCGAGCCGCGTGTCCGACAGTGCGGTAACGCCGACGGTGCTGCCTTGGGTTAACGGTTGGCTGGTGGTGGCTTGCAAGGTGGCTTGCTGACCGCTATTGAGGGTCAGCTTGAGCAACACCTGTTGGAAGTTTTGCGCCAGGCTCTTAACGTCGATCACTTCGGCTGTGGCGCTATCGCCTACCGCCAGCAGATCACCCAAGGGCTGCAACAGTTTTACCGCCGCGTCGGTCACCGAGGTATTCGGGCGCGGAGTGGGGGAGGGCGCGGAGATTGGGCGAGTGCTACTGATTTCGCTCATCGGCGGTTTACAACCTGTCGAAAAAGCCAGCTTCGAGGGGCGGGCGTGGCATGTATAATGCCGCCCCGTCCGGGTCGGCCGTGCTATGTGGCTTGCCTGAGTATAGCGGCAGCGCCTGTCTGGACTTGATAGCACATACAGGCACAAACCTGCTCCGCAGTTTGTTCATTCAGCCCCTAGCTAAGGTCAGCCTATCCTTGAATAGCCCCGTACTCGAAGCTGTGGCGCTCGCCTGCGAGCGGGACTGGCGCATGCTCTTCGAGCGCCTGGAGCTGCGCCTGGCTGCCGGGGAAATGCTGCAAATCAGTGGCCCTAACGGTAGCGGCAAAACCAGTTTGCTGCGCTTGCTGTCCGGGCTGATGCAGCCCACGGCCGGTGAGGTGTTGCTCAATGGCCAACCGCTCACCAAGCAACGTAACGAGCTAGCGCGCAATCTATTGTGGCTCGGTCACGCCGCTGGCATCAAAGGCCTGCTTACTGCGGAAGAAAATCTCACCTGGCTCTGCGCTTTGCATCAGCCGTCCAGCCGCGACGCCATCTGGCAGGCGCTGGAGCACGTCGGGCTGCGCGGTTTCGAAGACGTTCCCTGCCACACCCTGTCCGCCGGCCAGCAGCGCCGTGTGGCGCTAGCGCGCTTGTATCTGGACGCGCCGCCGCTGTGGATTCTCGACGAGCCGTTTACCGCGCTCGACAAAGCAGGTGTCGCACAACTGGAGCTACACCTGGCCCAGCACTGCGAAAAGGGCTGCATGGTGGTACTCACCACTCACCACACGTTGGCCAATACCCCCGCGGGTTACCGCGAACTCGACTTGGGGCAGCGCCAACCATGAGCAATGTCTTTACCTTGCTGGTCGCCCGCGAGGCGCGTTTGCTGTTTCGCCGTCCGGCCGAGCTAGCCAATCCGTTGGTGTTCTTCGCCATCGTCATCGCCCTGTTTCCCCTGGCTGTTGGCCCGGAAAGCCAACTGTTGCAGACCCTCTCGCCTGGCTTGATTTGGGTGGCGGCGCTGTTGGCGGTATTGCTCTCGCTGGATGGCTTGTTTCGCAGTGATTTTGAAGACGGCTCGCTCGAACAGTGGGTCCTTTCGTCGCACCCTCTGGCCCTTCTGGTATTGGCTAAGGTGCTGGCACACTGGCTGTTTTCCGGGCTGGCCCTGGTCTTGCTAGCGCCACTGCTGGCGCTGATGCTCGGTTTGCCGGCCCAGTGCATTCCGGTTTTGTTGATGACCCTATTGTTGGGAACCCCGGTGCTTAGCCTGTTGGGCGCTGTGGGTGCAGCTCTTACCGTTGGCTTAAAACGTGGCGGCCTGTTGTTGGCGCTGCTGATTCTGCCGTTGTACATCCCGGTACTGATCCTTGGCAGCGGGGCACTGCAAGCCTCGTTGCAGGGGCTACCAGTGGTCGGTTACTTGCTGTGGATGGCCAGCCTTACGGCCTTGGCCATTACCCTGACACCTTTTGCGACCGCCGCAGGCCTGGCCATTAGCGTCGGCGAATAAAAATGACGTGGTTACCCTGATGAATTGGACTTGGTTTCACAAATGGGGCTCGCCCAAATGGTTCTACCAGATCAGCGGCCGCTGGCTGCCCTGGTTGAGCGTGGCAGCCGTGCTGTTGATCGGTACTGGGCTGGTCTGGGGCTTGGCCTTCGCGCCGCCGGATTACCAGCAGGGCAATAGCTTTCGCATCATTTATATCCATGTGCCGGCCGCTATGCTGGCGCAGTCCTGCTACGTGCTGCTGGCTATTGCTGGTGCTGTAGGTCTGGTGTGGAAGATGAAGATCGCCGACGTTGCCCTGCAATCTGCCGCACCGATTGGCGCGTGGATGACCGCGATCGCACTGCTCACCGGTGCCATCTGGGGCAAGCCAACCTGGGGTTCGTGGTGGGTGTGGGATGCGCGACTAACGTCGATGCTGATTCTGTTGTTCCTGTACTTCGGTGTTATTGCGCTGGGCAACGCCATCAGCAATCGTGACAGCGCCGCCAAGGCCTGCGCCGTGCTGGCGCTGGTGGGCGTGGTGAATATCCCGATCATCAAATACTCGGTGGAGTGGTGGAACACCCTGCACCAAGGCGCCACCTTCAAAATCACCGAGCGACCGGCCATGCCCGCCGAGATGTGGCTGCCGTTGTTATTGATGGTGCTGGGTTTCTACTGCTTCTTTGGCGCCGTGCTGCTGATGCGCATGCGCCTGGAAGTGCTCAAGCGCGAAGCGCGCAGCAGTTGGGTGAAAGCCGAAGTGGCACAGCAGATCGAGAAGGGGGCGCAGCGATGAGCTTTTCCTCTTTCAGTGAATTTCTCGCCATGGGCAACCATGGTTTGTACGTCTGGACCGCTTACGGCATCAGCCTCGCCGTCCTGGCGCTGAACGTCGCGTTGCCGGTGTTGGCGCGTCGTCGTTACCTGCAAGAAGAGGCGCGCCGTTTGCGCCGGGAGAGTCAGCAGTGAATCCGCAGCGTAAGAAGCGCTTGTTCATCATTCTCGGCATCGTGGCCGGTGTCGGCGTAGCCGTGGGCCTGGCCCTCAGTGCCTTGCAGCAGAACATCAACCTGTTCTACACCCCCACACAAATCGCCAACGGCGAAGTGCCCCACGACACCCGCATCCGTGCCGGCGGCATGGTGGAGAAGGGCTCGTTGGTGCGCAGCGGTGATTCGCTGGATGTGCAGTTTGTGGTCACCGACTTCGCCAAAAACGTCACCATCCGTTATCGCGGAATCCTTCCGGACCTGTTCCGCGAAGGGCAGGGCATCGTTGCCCTTGGCAAGCTCAATGCTGATGGCGTGCTGATCGCCGATGAAGTGCTGGCCAAGCACGATGAAAAATACATGCCGCCGGAAGTCACCAAAGCCCTGAAAGACAGCGGCCAGTCGGCCCCGCAAGATGGCGCCGCGTACGCTCCGGCAACCGAGGCGAAGCAACCATGATGACTGCCCTGATCGTGCCGGAAATCGGCCACCTGTCGATGATCCTCGCCCTGTGCATGGCGCTGGTGCAAGCCACCTTGCCAATGATCGGCGCTTGGCGCGGCGACCGCCAATGGATGGGCCTGGCCCAGCCGGCAGCGTGGGGCCAGTTCGCCTTTTTGCTGTTGGCGTTTGCCTGCCTGACCTACGCCTTTATGACCGACGATTTCTCCGTCGCTTATGTGGCCAATAACTCCAACAGCGCCTTGCCCTGGTACTACAAATTCAGCGCCGTGTGGGGCGCCCACGAAGGTTCGTTGCTGCTCTGGGCGCTGATCCTGGGCGGCTGGACCTTTGCTGTGTCGATCTTTTCCCGGCAGTTGCCGCAAGTGATGCTGGCCCGCGTGCTGGGCGTGATGGGCATGATCAGCATCGGCTTCCTGCTGTTTTTGATCGTCACCTCCAACCCCTTTAGCCGCCTGCTGCCGCAAAGCCCGGTGGATGGCCGCGACCTCAATCCGCTGCTGCAAGACATCGGCCTGATCGTGCATCCGCCGATGTTGTACATGGGCTATGTCGGCTTTTCCGTGGCGTTCTCCTTTGCCATCGCGGCGTTGCTCGGTGGTCGTCTGGACGCTGCCTGGGCGCGCTGGTCGCGGCCGTGGACCATTGTCGCCTGGGCCTTTCTTGGCATCGGTATCACCTTGGGTTCCTGGTGGGCGTACTACGAGCTTGGCTGGGGCGGCTGGTGGTTCTGGGACCCGGTGGAAAACGCCTCATTTATGCCTTGGTTGGTGGGCACGGCGCTGATCCATTCGCTGGCGGTTACCGAGAAGCGCGGCGTGTTTAAAAGCTGGACCGTGTTGCTGGCCATTGCCGCGTTCTCGCTGAGCTTGCTCGGCACCTTCCTGGTCCGTTCCGGCGTGTTGACCTCGGTGCATGCCTTCGCCTCGGACCCTGAGCGCGGCGTGTTTATTCTGGCTTTCCTGCTGGTGGTGGTTGGCGGTTCGCTCACCCTGTTTGCCCTGCGTGCGCCGGTGGTGAAAAGCCAAGTCGGCTTTGCGCCGTGGTCGCGGGAAATGCTGCTGCTGGGCAACAACCTGGTGCTGGTGGTGGCGGCGTCGATGATTTTGCTCGGCACCCTCTACCCGCTGGTGCTCGATGCGCTGACCGGCGCCAAGCTGTCGGTCGGCCCGCCGTACTTCAACGCCCTGTTTGTGCCGCTGATGAGCCTGTTGATGGTGGTGATGGCGGTCGGCGTGGTGGTGCGTTGGAAAGATACCCCGGTGAAATGGCTGCTGGGCATGCTTAGCCCGGTGCTGATCGCAAGCGTGGTACTGGGTGGCGTGGCCTCCATGGTGCTGGGCGATTTTAATTGGGCGATTCTCGCCGTGTGCTTGCTCTCGGCTTGGGTGTTGCTGGCGGGCGTGCGTGACCTGCTGGATAAAACCCGGCACACCGGCCTGCTCAAAGGCATCGGCAAAATGACCCGCAGCTACTGGGGCATGCAGCTCGCTCACCTGGGGATCGCCGTGTGCGCCTTGGGCGTGGTGCTATCGAGCCAGAACAGTGCCCAGCGCGATATGCGTCTGGAGCGCGGTGAGTCGATGGATTTGGGCGGCTACCACTTTATCTTCGACGGCGCCGAGCACTTCCAAGGGCCGAACTTCACGTCCGACCGCGGCACTGTGCGGGTGATTGAAGACGGTAAAGAAGTCGCCGTGCTGCACCCGGAAAAACGCTTGTACACCGTGCAGCAGTCGGTGATGACCGAGGCGGGCATCGATGCCGGGTTTACCCGTGATATCTACATCGCCCTCGGCGAGCCGCTGGATAACGGCGCCTGGGCTGTGCGTATTCACGTCAAACCCTTCGTGCGCTGGATCTGGTTTGGCGGCTTGCTCACCGGCTTTGGTGGTCTGTTGGCGGCCATGGACCGGCGCTATCGGGTCAAAGTCAAAACCCGAGTGCGTGACGCCTTGGGCCTAAGCGGAGCACAAGCATGAAGCGCGCGTTGTTGTTGATTCCTTTGGCGCTGTTTCTGGTTGGCGCAGTGTTTCTCTACCGCGGTCTGTACCTTGATCCCTCGGAATTGCCTTCGGCGCTGATCGGCAAACCGGTGCCGGAGTTTTCCTTACCGGCCGTGGACGGGCAGAAGACTCTGACCCGCGCCGACCTGCTGGGCAAACCGGCGCTGCTTAACGTATGGGCCACCTGGTGCATTTCCTGCCGCGTGGAGCACCCAGTGCTGAACAAGCTGGCGCAACAAGGCGTGCGTGTGTACGGGGTGAACTACAAGGATGAGAACGCTGCGGCGCTGAAATGGTTGAAGGAGTTTCAAAACCCCTACCAGCTGAATATCAACGACGCCGCCGGCAGCCTGGGGCTGAACCTGGGTGTGTATGGCGCGCCGGAAACCTTCCTGATCGACAGCAAAGGCATCATCCGCCACAAGTTTGTCGGTGTGATCGACGAAGTGGTCTGGCGTGAGCAGTTGGCCAGCAAGTATCAGGAACTGGTCGACGAGGCTGGGCAATGAAGGGCTGGCTTGCAGCGGTGGTACTGGGCCTGAGCTTGGCGGGCGTGGCCCACGCCGCTATCGACACCTACGAATTTGCCAACGAAGCCGAGCGCGCACGCTTCCGCGAGCTGACCCAGGAACTGCGCTGCCCTAAGTGCCAGAACCAGGATATCGCCGACTCCAACGCGCCGATCGCCGCCGACCTGCGTAAAGAGATTTTCCGCATGCTCGGCGAGGGCAAGAGCAACGAGCAGATCGTTGACTTTATGGTCGACCGCTACGGCGAGTTTGTGCGCTACAAGCCGGCGGTTACCGCTCGCACCCTGGTGCTGTGGTACAGCCCGGCGGCGTTGCTGTGTATCGGTTTGCTGGTGATGGCGGTGTTGGTGGTGCGTCGGCGCCGTACGGTGACCGGCGCGGATACCACCTTGTCCAGTGATGAGCAGGCGCGCCTGGATGCGCTGCTCAACGCTGAGGCTTCTGCTAACAATCCTTCTTCTGTGGCTGCGGATAAACCTCTCCAATGATCGAATTCTGGCTCAGTGCCGGCCTACTGTTGCTGGTGGCCTTGGCATTTCTGTTGATCCCCGTATTGCGTGGTCGCCGCGCCCAGCGTGAAGAAGACCGCACCGCGTTAAACGTGGCGCTGTATCAAGAGCGCGTGTGCGAACTGCAAGCGCAACAACAAGCCGGCACCCTGACCGACGAGCAGCTGCAAGTGGCCAAGGCCGAAGCGGCGCGCGAACTGCTGGCCGACACCGAAGGCGCCGATAGCGGCCGCACCTCTAAGCTGGGCAAATGGATTCCAGTTGCCGCCGCTGTGCTGGTACCGGTGCTGGCGCTGGGTATGTATTGGCATTGGGGCTCGCTGGAAAAGGTCCAGCTCGCTCAGGAATCCACCCAGGCGCCGCGCACCATTGAAGAAATGACCGCGCGCCTGGAGCTGGCAGTCAAAGCCGAGCCGGATTCGGCCGAAGCCTGGTACTACCTCGGACGTACCTACATGACCCAAGAGCGCCCGGCCGATGCCGCCAACGCCTTTGAACGCGCCATTAAAATTGCTGGGCGCCAGCCGGAGTTGCTCGGGCAATTGGCCCAGGCCAAGTACTTTGGCAGCGACAAAAAATGGTCTGCCGAGCTGCAAGGGCTGACCGACGAAGCACTCAAGGCCAACCCCGATGAAGTCACCAGCCTGGGTTTGCTGGGCATTGCCGCCTTTGAAGACAAACGCTTTCAGGATGCGGTGACCTATTGGGGCCGTCTGGCCAAGTTGCTGCCGGCCGATGACCCTTCGCGTAGTGCTATCGAAGGCGGTATTGCCCGCGCCCGTGAGCAACTGCCGGCCGATCAGCAGGTGGCCGAACAGCCCCAGCAACCGGCTGCCGCACAGAGCGGGGCAACGCTGAAAGTGCGTGTGCAACTGGCGCCAGAACTGCAGAGCAAAGTGCAGCCGGGTGACAGCCTGTTTATCTTCGCCCGCGCCGCTTCTGGCCCGCCGATGCCACTGGCGGTAAAACGCCTCACCGTCGCCGACCTGCCTGCTGAAGTCACCCTGGCCGACAGCGATGCGATGATGCCGCAACTGAAACTCTCCAACTTCCCTCAGGTCATACTGCAAGCTCGCATCTCGCGGGCAGGCAATGCCAAGGCGGGCGAGTGGATCGGTCGCAGCCAGCCCTTGGCCAGTACCAGCACGGATCAGCAGCAGCTGACCATTGATACGGCAGACGGACAGGCACAATGACAATTAAAGTGGGCACGGCGCGTGGCGCCGCAGCGGTAATGCTTCTGGTGCTGGCGGGCTGTACTACGCCCTCGGTTACCCAACAACCGCCACCGCAGCCGTTCCCGCTTCCACCCAGCACCACGCCGGACACTCCACAACGCTCCACCCAGCAACCGAAAAGCGCGCCGCTGCCCATCCCGGCGCCGGCCACCACGCGCATGAAAGCCCATCCGCACTTCGCCCCGCCACCGGGCGTAAGCAGTTACTGGGATACCAAGCTTGGTGTGTACGTGCTGGATCAAGTGCCTGGCCTGTACTACCGCGAACGCACCTACTACCGCTGGAGCAATGGCTGGACCTGGGCCAGCTACGCCAACGGCCCGTGGTTGCCGGTCGACAGCAATGGCTTGCCGCCTGGGCTTAATCGCCTGCATCCCTGAGCGCTTGATCAGTAGGGTGTGCTGCGCGCACCAAGGCGTTCACGCGGCAATCGCTCGGTGCGCACAGCACACCCTACGGGCGCATGCCGCGCGCTGTGAAAACAGTTCCCCCACCGATCACTTCGCCACTGTAGCTGGGCGCAATGCCGCGTCATTCCTATACTGCCGTGCAGAATAAATAGGAGGTGGCTGTGCCGCAGCGTGAAGGCCAGGCGTTTGCCTGGGGGTGTTTGGTGGTTGCCATGGCCTTGTGGGGAAGTTCGTTTATTGCCTTGAAATTGGCATTCAGCGAAATTCCGCCGATGTGGGTGATTTTTGGTCGTATGGGCTTGGGCAGCGTCGTATTTCTGCTGGCCTGGCGTTGGCGCGGGCGTATCGAGTACCGCGCCGGCGATTGGAAATACCTGCTCGGTCTGGCCGCCTGCGAGCCCTGTCTGTATTTCATTTTTGAAGCCCTGGCGCTGCAACGCACCAGTGCCTCGCAAGCCGGCATGATCACGGCGTTGCTGCCCTTGCTGGTGGCGGTCGGCGCATTCCTGACCCTACGCGAGCGCATCACCCGCACCACCCTGGCCGGCTTTCTGTTGGCAGTTGCCGGTGCGGTGTGGCTAAGCCTGGCGGGCGAGGCTGATGAACATTCACCCGCGCCGCTGCTGGGCAACTTCTTCGAATTTCTGGCCATGCTTTGCGCCACCGGCTACACCTTGTTGCTCAAGCACTTGTCCAGCCGCTATTCGGCATTTGCCCTCACGGCATTACAGGCGTTTGTCGGCTCGCTGTTCTTTCTGCCGCTGGCCTGGGTGAGCGCCGATCTGCCCACGCAAGTCAGCGCGCAGGGCTGGGGCGCGGTGGTGTACCTGGGCATTGTGGTCACCGTCGGCGCCTATGGCCTATACAACTTCGGCGTCGGTCGTTTACCCGCCAGCCAGGCCTCAGGGTTTACCAATCTGATTCCGGTGTTCACCTTGTTACTGGCCGCGCTGTTTCTCGGCGAGCGCCTGAACAGTTGGCAACTGCTGGCAGTGGGCTTGGTCTTTATTGGTGTGGGGTTGAGCCAATGGCGACGCGACCCCGTAGTGCCGGCGCCCGCCGGTATTCTTGATTAAAGGAATGTCATGAGCGATTCAAGAGCGTGGGCTGGCGAGGCCATTCGCATTATCGAGGCGGATTTCCAGCGCAGCGCCGACACCCACCTGATTCCCTTGGCGCTGCCGGGCCTGGCGGGAATCGAACTGTATTTCAAAGATGAGTCCAGTCACCCCACCGGCAGCCTTAAACACCGCCTGGCGCGTTCGCTGTTTCTCTACGCGCTCTGCAATGGCTGGCTAAAACCAGGGGCTCCGGTGATTGAAGCTTCCAGCGGTTCGACGGCCATTTCCGAAGCCTATTTCGCCCGGCTACTAGGCCTGAAATTTATCGCGGTAATGCCGGCTACTACGTCGAAAGAGAAAATCGCTCAGATCGAGTTCTACGGCGGCCAGTGTCATTTGGTCAAAGACCCGACGCAGATTTACGCCGAGTCCGAGCGCCTGGCCGAGGAGAGCGGCGGCCATTTTATGGACCAGTTCACCTACGCCGAACGGGCCACCGACTGGCGCGCCAACAACAATATCGCCGAGTCGATATTCCAGCAGATGCGCTTTGAACATTACCCGGAGCCGAGCTGGCTGGTGTCCAGCCCCGGTACTGGCGGCACCCTGGCGACCCTCGGCCGCTATGTGCGCTACCGGCGCCACGCCACCCGCATCCTCTGCGCTGATGCCGAGCGCTCGGTGTTCTTTGACTACTACCGCACGGGCGACGCCAGCCTACGCCTGGACTGTGGCTCGGGCATCGAAGGCATTGGCCGGCCACGGGTGGAAGCTTCGTTTCTGCCTTCGGTGATCGACGCCATGTGCAAGGTGCCGGATGCGCTTTCGCTGGCGGCCATGCACTACTTGGCGCGGCGCCTGGACCGGCATGTCGGCGGCTCCAGTGGCACCAATTTAATCGGCGCGTTGCTGGTGGGCCAACGGATGGTCGCCGCTGGCGAGCGCGGCTCCATCGTTGCCGTGCTCTGCGACGGCGGCGAGCGTTATGCCACCAGCTACTACAATCCCGAGTGGCTCAAGGCCAAAGGTTACGAGCTGGAACCCTTGATCGCCCAGGTTGCCGCCTGCGCCGAACGTGGCGAGGCGCTGCCTGATTTGCTGACGGCGGGGCTCTGAGCATGAACGACGCGACGCTGACCATTCGCTCTGCCCAAGCCGACGATATCGCCGAGCTGACCGCACTATTGCTGGCGCACGGCCCCAACCCCTGGAACTACCTGCCTGAAGACGAGGTGCGCGCGCACCTGCAAAGCATCGCCGATGGTTCGGTGGAAGCGGTGCTGGCGCAGCGCGGCGAGCAGATTGTCGGGTTTGTCAGCTATACTTTGCCGACCATCAACCCACGGCGAGGATTGACGAGCCGCAGGGTTATATCTGCGAAGCGGTGATCCATCGCGATATGGCCGGGCAGGGCCTAGGCAGCACCTTGTTGGAAAAGGCCGTGGCGCGTTTGGGTGAGAAGGGTTTGGTGGATCTCTACATTGACCGGCATGAAGAAAATGCGGCGTCGGCGGGGATGATGCGTAAGGCGGGATTTAGCGAATTGCACACCTACGCCGACCCCGAGCGCCGGCCCAATGGGTCGCGGCGTACGACGATTTGTCGTAGGTTGGGTTGAGCACCGCGAAGCCCAACAGGCCGGCCATAGGCCGGCGCGTATCGGTCCCCCCGCAACCGTGGCGAGGCGAATGTTTCCGTATCGTTGGGCTTCGCTAGGCTCACCGAACGCGGACCGACCCAACCTACGCCGCAAACCCACCATCAATAGTCAAGTTGGCACCAGTGATGTAACCCGCTTCCGGCCCCGCCAGGTAGCTGACAAAGCTGGCGATCTCTTCTACCTGGCCATAACGGCCCAGCGCCATGCCTTGTTTCAGCGACTCGGCGAAGTCGCCGCTGTCGGGGTTCATATCGGTGTCCACCGGCCCCGGCTGCACGTTGTTGACGGTGATGCCACGGCCACCCAAATCGCGCGACAACCCCTTGGTAAAGCCAACGATGGCCGATTTGCTCATGGCGTAGATCGAGCCACCGGCAAAGGGCATACGTTCGGCGTTGGTGCTGCCTATGGTGATGATGCGGCCGTTGTTACGCAGGTGGCGCGCGGCTTCCTGGCTGGCGATGACCACGCTGCGCACGTTGATCGACAGCGTGCGGTCGATGTCTTCCATGCTCAATTGTTCAATCGGTGCCACCGCCAATACGCCCGCGTTATTAACCAGAATGTCGAGCCCGCCAAAGGCTTCTACGGCTTGGCCAATAGCGCCGCGAATGGCTTGTTCGTTGGCGCTGTCGGCGCGAATGGCGATCGCTTTGCCGCCGGCTGCTGCAATTTCGCTGACCAAGCCTTGAGCCGATTCCGCGCTCTGGCTGTAGGTGAAGGCCACGCTGGCGCCATCGCGGGCCAGACGTTTAACGATGGCCGCGCCAATACCGCGAGAACCGCCTTGGATAAAAGCCACTTTGCCGTTAAGGGATGCTTGAGTCGTCATGGTGTGTCTCCAGATTTAAGTCAGTAGGTAAGGGGTGTGTCGTTTGGTGTTGGGGCCAGTATCGGGATCGGATTAGCTTCTGAATAGCTAGGAATATGGATATGCTTTCGATCCAAACAGTATGGAATCGCTATGGATACGCTTAACTGCATCGAATGTTTTATCCGCAGCGCCGAGGCGGGAAGTTTTGCCAACGCCGCACGGCGCCTGGGTTTAACCCCGGCTGCGGTGGGCAAAAATGTGGCGCGGTTGGAAGCGAGCCTGGATGTGCGGCTGTTCCAGCGTAGTACCCGCAAGCTGAGCCTGACGGAGGCGGGCGAGTATTTTCTCGCCGAGGCGGCAGGTGGCTTGAGCACCTTGCAGCTGGCGATGGGCAACCTGACGACTTTGAAAAGCCAGCCAGCCGGCACCTTGAAGGTGAGCATGGGCTTATCGTTTGGGCGCGAATATATGGTGCCGCTGCTCGGCGAGTTCCTGCAGCGCTATCCAAGGGTGGTGCCGGACTGGCACTTTGATAACCGCCAGGTTGACCTGATTGCCGATGGCTTTGATGCGGCGGTGGGCGGCGGTTTTGACTTGCCGCAAGGCGTGGTCGCCCGCGAGCTGGCGCCGGCCCATCGCATTTTGCTGGCCTCTAGCAGTTACTTGGAACAAGCCCCAGCGCTGCGCTCGCCCGCCGATTTGCCGCAGCATGCCGGCATCTTGATTCGTTCGCCGCAAATTGGTCGCGTGCGGCCTTATCCGCTGCGCAATCGCGAGGGGCTATTGGCGCCTATCGATATCCAGCCACGCATGACCTTGAGCGATCCGGAGGCTGCGTGCGCGGCGGCACAGATTGGCCTGGGCATCGCTCTCGTCAGCGTCGCCCATGCCTTGCCGTATTTAGAGAGGGGAACCGTGCAGCGGGTGCTGCCAGATTGGTATGTGGATACCGGGGCGACGACCCTGTACTTCGCCGGGCAGAAATTGCTGCCGCAGAAGACCCGGGTGTTTGTCGATTTTGTCGTTGAGCAGTTTAAGGCGTTGGGGTTGGAGCAGCGCTTGTCGGCGTTACACGGTCCCGCTTCGTAGGGTGTGCTGCGCGCACCATGGCGATATCCAGTCGATCACCATGGTGCGCATAGCACGCCCTGCAAGAGCTACACGTCCTGGATACCGAGGATATCCCGCGCTACCGCTTCGGCTATGCGAATGCCATCAACCCCAGCGGACAAAATCCCGCCGGCATAGCCAGCGCCTTCGCCTGCCGGAAACAAACCGCGCACGTTAAGGCTTTGCAGGTCTTCGCCACGGGTAATGCGCAGCGGCGATGAGGTGCGGGTTTCGATGCCGGTAAGTACGGCGTCGTGCATGGCAAAGCCTTTGATCTGCTTGTCGAACGCCGGCAATGCTTCGCGAATGGCTTCAATGGCGAAGGCGGGCAGGGCGTCGGCCAGGTCCATCAGGTTGATGCCGGGTTTGTAAGAAGGCTCGACGCTGCCCAGTGCGGTGGAGGCTTTGCCAGCAATAAAGTCGCCGACCAATTGCCCCGGTGCGTTGTAGTTACGCCCGCCCATGACATAAGCGTGCGACTCCAAGCGTTCTTGCAACTCGACACCCGCCAGCGGGCTGCCGGGGTAGTCCTGTTCCGGGGTAATGCCGACGACAATGCCAGAGTTGGCGTTGCGTTCGTTACGCGAGTATTGGCTCATGCCGTTAGTCACTACGCGCTCCGCCTCGGAGGTGGCTGCTACCACCGTACCGCCCGGGCACATGCAGAAGCTGTAAACCGAACGACCATTTTTGGCGTGGTGCACCAACTTGTAATCGGCCGCACCGATTTTCGGGTGGCCGGCGAATTTGCCCAGGCGCGCTTGGTCGATCAGCGATTGCGGGTGTTCGATACGGAAGCCCACCGAGAACGGCTTGGCCTCCATAAATACCTCACGGCTGTGCAGCATGCGGAAGGTGTCGCGGGCGCTGTGCCCAAGAGCAAGAATCACGTGGCGGCTGTGGATTTGCTCGCCGCTGGCCAGGGTTACCCCAGTGAGTTGGCCGTTTGCAATCTGCACATCGGTAACGCGTTGTTCAAAACGCACCTCGCCGCCCAGGGCGATGATTTGCTCGCGCATATCGGCCACCACGCCAGTCAGGCGGAAGGTGCCGATATGCGGTTTGTTGACGTACAAAATCTCTTCCGGCGCGCCGGCTTTAACAAACTCGTGCAGCACTTTGCGGCCGAGAAATTCTGGCTATACAGCTTGCCGTCGGAGAAGGTTCCGGCACCGCCTTCACCAAACTGCACGTTGGATTCAGGGTTGAGCACGCTTTTGCGCCACAGCGCCCAGGTGTCTTTGGTGCGTTGGCGTACTTCCTTGCCGCGTTCGAGCACGATGGGTTTAAAGCCCATTTGCGCCAACAGCAGCGCGGCAAAAATACCGCAGGGGCCAAAGCCAACTACCAGCGGGCGCTCAGCCAGTTGCTCGGGCGCGTGACCGACGAATTTATACGAGGTGTCCGGGGCGATAGTGATATGGCGGTCATCGCTGAATTTCTTCAGCAAAGCCGCTTCGTCGCTGGCAGTGAAATCGATGGTGTAGATAAAGCACAGCTCGGCAGATTTTTTCCGCGCGTCGTAGCTGCGCTTAAACAAGGTGAAATCGAGCAGTTCGCTATCGGCAATGCCCAGGCGTTGCACCAAGGCTGGGCGCAAGGCCTCGTCGGCGTGGTCGATAGGCAGCTTGAATTCGGTAATTCGTAACATAGGGCGATCCAGTATCAGGGCCGGAGGTAACCCGGCAGCTTGGCAAGGCGGCGATTATAGCCGCGAAAGCGCTTTGCCCTGAAATCGTCGCTGGATCGGCGCACCTGGATCCCGAATCGTCGGACCGCCGCCTGCGCGGGGATGACAGAGATCTTTTCAGCAACACCGTCGTCCCTGCGCAGGCAGGGACCCAGGTTCGCGATCTAGGCCTTGGCCACTGCCACGCGCCCGGTCTGCAGGATATACACCCCACCCAAAATCGCCGCCACCGCGACCAGGTCCAGCGCCTTGACTGGCTCATGGGCGAGAAAAAAGCCAATCAACAGGGCAATCACCGGAGGAATATAGGTCACAGCCGAGGCTTTCACGGCGCCCAATCGCTGCACGATAAAGTAGTAAAGGATGTACGCCACGCCCGTGCCCAGCAGCCCCAAACCCAAGGCCAAACCGAGCATGGCGCGGGTATCGGTGGTGATGCGTTGGATGCCGCTGAGGTCGGTTACCAGAGCGATCAACAGCAGCGCCGTACCGATCTGGTAAGTGCACAGCGCCAACGGAGTAATCGCTAAGCTGGTGAGAAAACGTTTGGCGTACACAAACGAGCAACCCACGCACAGCGAGCCGGCGACCATATACAGCACGCCCTCAATGTTCAGCCCGGCGGCATCCCAGGGGCGAGCGATCAGCAGCACGCCGGCAAAGCCAAACAACACGCCTAGCGCAGTGCGGCGGTTAAGTGGTTCTTCGCGCAAAAACACAAAGGCGCAGGCAAAGGTAAACAGCGGGATCGCACCGCTGAGCATGCCGGCCACGCTCGACAGCAGCAGCGAGGCGCCTTTGGCATAGGCGTAGTAATAGAGCGAGGTCGCCAGCAGTGCCATGACCAAGAAGTGGTGGGCATGGCGCAGGTGCGACCAACTCAGCGCACCGCGTGCCAGCGCCACCACCAGCAATGGCACAAAACCAAATAGCACCCGCAGCAAGACGATTTGCTCGGCGCTGATCAGCAGCGAGGCCCATTTGGTGAAGATGAAATTAGTCCCCCAAATCAGCCCGAGCAGGGCAAAGGCAACATAGGCGATGTGCTTGATGGCGAACTTCATGGCGAGGTATTCCAGGGGGCGAGCAGGGCAAACTGAGTGGTTGATTGTCGGGGTCGCCGGTGCCGTGCTACAAGCTATTAAGAGTCCACCATGAGATAGAAAAACTGCGCTATGAGCCAAATGCCGCCGCTAAAAGCCCTGCATTACTTCGATGTCGCCATGCGCGAGAATAGTTTTTCTCTTGCTGCGGACGAACTCTGCGTAACCCCCGGTGCGGTAGGGCAGCAGATTCGCAAGCTTGAGCAATGGTTGGGCATTAGCCTGTTCACCCGCCATATTCGCCAACTGCAACCGACCGCCGACGGCCTGGCGTATTGGGCGCGTATTCAACCGGCGTTGGCGCAAATCAGCAGCGCCAGCCGCCTGTTGCGCGACAGCCGCAGCAACGGTGTGTGGGTGAATATGCCGCCTAGTTTTGCCGCACGCTGGTTTGCCCGGCGTATGTCCGGTTTTGTCGCGCGTAATCCGGAGGTGGCCCTGCACCTCAATTCGTCTGCTGCTGTGGTCGACTTCAATGCCGAACCGGTGGACCTGGCCGTGCGTTACTTCGATGGTAACGACCCCGCACTTGAGGCCAACCTGCTGTGCGAAGACGACGCCCGCGTTTATTGCAGCCCCGCGTACGCCAAGCGCCTGAACCTGCGCAGCAGTGCCGATGTGGGCAAGACCACGTTGTTGCACAACACCCTGCATCCGCACTGGGAAAACTGGCTGCAACGCTTTAGTGGTTTGTCGGCGAAAGCGCAGGCGGCGATTCCCGGTCTGTATTTTGACCAGTCGCTGGTCGCTATCGAGGCCGCCAGCCGCCATCAGGGGGTGCTGCTGACCAGCGCACTGTTAACGGAAGAGGAAGTGGCGACGGGCAGCCTGATTGAACCGTTTAGCGAGCGCTTGCAACTGAGCAAGGGCTATTACGTCGTCCACCCGCAGGGCGCGAACCTGCGCCCGGCGGTGCAGGCGCTTAAGCAGTGGCTAATCGACGAAGCTCAGGCCCGCACATAGGGTGGGGCTGGTCCGCCCCTCCTGCCGTCATTGGGACTGAGGCATAGTCTGCTGCTGACGCTCCAAACGCTCCAGCCGCTCCAGTCGTTCGAGCTGCTGCGCGTTCTCCAAGCGCTCGCGCTTGCGCAAGGCTTCGTCGTACAGATCTTTTTTATGCTGCAACTCGTCCTCGCGCATTTGCTCTTTCTTCTGCGCGCGGCGCGATTCTTCGCTATCTGGGATGCCGGTGACCGTCGTCGCCGAGGGCTTGTCCTCAGCGTCGGCTGGCGCGTCTTCTTCCGTTTGGGTTTGTTCGCTGTAGGGGATATTCAGTGCTCCGCTGGGCGGCACCGGTTCAATGATGCGCGTGCTTTCCCCTGCACCCTCGGGGCAGGGCACGGTGGCGTAGCTGGTGCTGCCATCCGCGGCGACGCATTTGTATACCTGGGCCTGGGCGCAGACAGGCAATAGCAGTAGAGCGATTACGGCCAGTTTCAAAGTGCTTCCCTCACTTTGTAATTTGAAGCGCGCAGGCTAGCAGGCAATTTCTGGCTTCGAAATGGTGGCCCCGTTTTTTATATGTGAACGAGCAGTGTTATGCCAACAAGCTCGCCCACGCCGACGCCAGCAACAGAACCGCCATTGCTTGGTTGAAGCGCTGCATCTGCGCATCGCTGCGGCAGAACTGGCTGAGGCCACGCCCCAGCGCCGCCCATATTCCCAGGCAGGGCAGCGCGACCATAAAGAACAACAACGCCAGCAGTGCCACGCGGCTGGTTTTATCCGCTGTATGGGCGGCAAACACGCCCACCACCGCCAACGCCATCATCCAGGTTTTCGGGTTTACCACTTGCAGACCCGCAGCGGCGGCCATGCTCAGGCGTTTGCCGGCTTGTTCTCGGGCGTTGTCCAGGCCGACGGCGGGGCTGCGGAAAATCTGCCAGGCCAAATAGCTCAGCCAGGCGATACCGGCCCACGACATCCCTTGCTGCACCAGCGGGTGCTGCGACAGGGTTTCGCCAATGCCCAAGCCCACCAGCAAGACCAACAGCGCGGCTGCGGCGCAGGCGGCAAACACCAAGAGCAGTGCGGCGGCGAAACCAAAGCGCGCGCTGTTGCTCAGCACTAGCAGGTTGGTGGGGCCTGGGGTAATGGAGGCGACAAAAGCGAATAACAGAAACGGCAGCAAGTCCACGGGCGGGCTCCAATAGCGTTCAGGAGCCGTGATGGTTGCAGGGGCAGGGCGCTCAGTCTGGACGATTTGTGCAGCGCTTGCGGTAATCCGCCGGGGTCAATTGATAGGCGCGGCGAAACCAGCGGCCGAGGTGGCTTTGGTCGGCAAAACCGAGCGCGCTGGCGACCTGTACCGGCGTTTCGCCGAGGGCCAGCAAATGCCGGGCTTTGGCCAGACGCAGTTGAATCAGGTAGGCGTGCGGCGCCATGCCAAAGGCGGCTTTAAAGGCGCGGGTCAGGCGAAAGCGGTCGACGCCGCTGATACGCGCCAGATCATCCAGGCCAATATCGTCATGCACGTGGGCATGCAGATAATCGCGGGCGCGCTGGGCTACTAGCGGTAAACGCGGGTCGAGCTGTTGCGGCTGGCGCCAGTGCAGGTGCGCGGTCATCTGCGCCAGCAGGCCGTCGAGTGCGGTCTGGCGGACAATGCGCAACTCGTTGCCGTGCAGCGCTTGGAACGCAAGCAGGGTGGCTTGTGCCAGTCGTGCATCGCCGATCAGGGTGCTGGCAAAGCCGGGTAGGCAGTTGGTTGGTGCCTGTTCAAACAGCGCACGAACTTCGCGCTCCAGCCAGTGCGGGTCGAGGTACAGCATGGAATAGGTAAAGCCTTCGGCCGAAGGCGCGGTGCCGTCATGGATTTCGCCGGGCTCAAGCATAAATACCTGGCCAGGGGTGCTGATATGGCGCTGTTGCCGGCAACTGAACTGCTGCACGCCTTGCTCGGTTACACCGATCAGGTAGCTGTCGTGCCAGTGCGGGTCGTAGGCATGGCCCTGGAAATGGGCACGGATGGTCTCGATGCCGGAGTCGACGTCTTGGCTGAGATCAATCCAGTTGCTTGCAGGCATGGGCTGGGACCGGGGGAGCTCGAGGGTCGGGGTAGTATGCCTTTGAGCGAAATTAACGTCTGGAAGTTTTGTGCAGCCTTTGCCCTCACTCCCAGCCCCTCTCCCGCGAGCGGGGAGCTAAGCGAGATCATTATCAGCCGCGCAAACTTCATTCCAGTTCCCTCGCCCCTGCGGGGAGAGGGCTGGGGTGAGGGGCAACTGCGCGCGCACTTCTATGGATGCGCGTTAGCCACCATCGAGTTAAACCAAGGCCGCACATAGCAGGTAGAAATCAGTTTGGTGTCGCAGCGGCCATTGGTCAGTGCTTCACGCAGTTTGTCGATATCAGCCTGTTCCACATACTGGCGCGCATCCTCCATGTCGTCGGCCTGGCCGTAGCCGCCGTTGAGCATTTCACTCAGCGCTTCCTGTTTGCTCCAGCCTTGGATCACGGTGCGAAACATGGCAGCCATCAGGCCGGTGCGGTCGCTGCCGTGTTTGCAGTGCATCAGCACCGGTCCGCGGGTTTCGGCGAGCTGCAAGACGTTGAGCACACGCAACACATCGGCGTCGTCGACGCGGTCGGCGTGCAAGGGAATGCTGATCAGGCTGATGTTGCTATCGCCCAGCCATTGGCGGTCGTCATCTTTGACAAAGGTAACCACCGTACGCACTTGCAGTTGCTGCAACAGCGCCAGGTGCTCCGGGCGCGGCAGGGCGCTGCGGTACAGGGTCGGCGACATTTCAAACAGCTTGAATGAGGGGTCCACCTGGTGTGCCCAGGTTTCTGCCTGCGGCGCGGAGAGCAGCGGCGTTTCAGGAGCGGAGGAAGGCAGGTAGCGCCATAGCAGCATGGTGCCGACAACGGCAAAAACACCTGCAATGGCAAAGGCCAGACGACGTGACTTGAGCATGAAGACTCCCCGAATAAGGGAGCCCATGCTAGGAAGGCGCGGGTGAAGCGCTGATCAAATCGATGTGAAAAAAGGGTGAAGCGTTAGCACGTTTATTGGTTACGAGAACCACCAAAGTAGGCGCAGCCGCGCTCGACTTTGCCGTTGCTGCGCAGCTCCGCTGACAGAAACGATACGGCACCGCTGGCGCTATCGGCGCAGCGCTGCGGCGCTATCCACAATTCCAGGCGCAGGCCGTTGGCTTCGCTGGTGAGATTAAAGCGCCCGTCGGGCAGTTGTTCTTCCAGATAGGGCAGGGCCAGCGGCTCCTGATTTGGGCGCTCCAGCACCATGCCTTTGGCGTTTACGCTAACACTCCAGTCTGGCTCATTGCCGCTGGCGCGCAGTACCTGGCGTTTGAAGTTGGGGTCGTCGCAGCCGTGGCCTTCGCGTTGCACGCGGTACAGGCGGGTGAGGTTGAGTTGGCCGTCGCTGCCGCTTACTTTGCTGGCGTCGAGGTTGCCGCTGACGTCGGCAAACAAGGTGCCGTCGACGCGGTCCAGCAAGGTGGCAGACTCCTGCAGCAGGCCGGTGTTGCCGCTGTCATTGATCACAAAGCGGCGTTGCTCCTGACACGGGCGCAGCAGCAATTTGCCGCCGCTGACGCTGAGCTCGCCCTGCATACGGGTGCCTGGCGATACCGGCGCCTGGTCCTGACCATCAAACATCGCGCAGCTGGCGAACAGGGGTAACACGGCAAACAACAAGGGGCGGACAGCGCGCATCAAAGGGGGTCTCCTGGCAAGTGCGGCCACGTTACCCACGCCCCGGCGCTGGCACAAGAGCGCGGGGCAAATGTTGCCGCGCGCCGTTGCGCGGATGCGCTGCTTAGCCGACGGTGTAAACCTGCCCGGTCTGCTTGCCTTCCACACTTTTCGCGTAGGCCAGGGCCACGTCGACTGCCGGCACCGGTTTAAAACCACGGAAAAATGGCCCGTAGCTGTCCATGGCTTCCACCAGCACTGTCGGGCTGATGATGTTCACCCGCAGGCCACGCGGCAGTTCGATGGCGGCGGCTTTGACGAAACTGTTGAGCGCACCGTTGACCATGCTCGCCGAGGTGCCGGCAACAATCGGGTCGTCGCTGAGAATCCCTGAGGTGAGAGTGAACGAGCCACCATCGTTGATAAATTCGCGGCCAATTAGCAGCAGGTTGACCTGGCCCATCAGCTTGTCATTCAGGCCCACGGCGAACTGCTCGGCCTGCATTTCGGCCAGCGCGCCAAAGTGCACCGAGCCGGTGGCGCTGACCAAGGCGTCGAAGCGGCCGGTTTTTTCGAACAGTTGGCGGATGGAGGCGGCGTCGCGGATATCTACCTGGTAGTCGCCGCTGGTGCGACCAACGCGGATCACCTCATGGAGCTCGGCCAGTTCACGTTCTACTGCTTGGCCAATGGTGCCGCTGGCGCCGATCAGGATGATTTTCATGGCTGTGCTCCTAAACAAGTAAACGATGGGGTTAGGTGGCAAGCAGTGTAGGTCGGCAGTTTGTGGGTGATAATCCAGCCAATTGGAAACCTTTGGTTCTCATAAGGAAACAATCGTTATGAGCGAAATGGATGATCTGGCCGCCTTTGCCACGTTGGTTGAGGCCGGCAGCTTTACCCAGGCCGCTGAGCGTCTGGGTTGCAGCAAGGGGCAGTTGTCCAAACGTATTGGCTTGCTGGAGCAGGGCTTGGGCATCAGTTTGCTGTATCGCACCACGCGCAAACTGTCGTTGACGGCGGCCGGTGCCGCGCTGTTGCCGGAGGCGCAGGCGTTGGTCGCCCAGGCTACGCGCGCGCGGCAAACCCTGGCGCGCTTGCAGGAAGAGGCTGCCGGCACGGTGCGCATTACTGCGCCGGTGTCCTTGGGCGATACCTTTTTCGATGCCTTGCAGCTGCAATTTGCCCAGGCGTTTCCGCAAATCCGTATCGAGCTGGAACTGAGCAACACCTACCGCGACTTGGTGGCCGATGGTTTTGACTTGGCCATTCGCAGCGGCGAGCAAAACGATAAGCGCCTGGTAGCCAGGCCATTGTTGTCGATGCAGGAACTGACCTGCGCCAGCCCGGCCTATGTGCAAGCCCATGGCGCGCCGCTTACGGCGCAGCAGCTAAGCCAGCATGTGTGCTTGCTCAATAGCCATTACAGCGGCGCGGAAGAATGGCTGTACCACCGCCAACATGAACTGACCCGCGTGCAGGTCACCGGGCCGTTTGCCAGCAACCACTACAGCCTGCTGAAAAAAGCTTGCCTGGGTGGCGCGGGGATTGCGCGGCTGCCGTCGTATCTGGTGCATCAGGAGCTGTTTGACGGCCGTTTAGTGTGGTTACTACGCGACTATCAGACGCGCATTACCCCAGTGTTTTTGGTGCATGCCTATCAACATGGCTTGCCCAAGCGCACCCAGGTGTTGGCGGATTATTTGTTGACCTGGTTTGAACAACGGCGGTTGGAGTTGGATCGGTTGACTGCCCCGTAGGATATGCCGATGTTTTCCGTCGTCCCCGCGAAAGCGGGAATCCAGAATGTTTCGGCGGACACAGCACCCCTCGAGATTCTGGGTCCCCGCCTTCGCGAGGACGACGGTAGCTAAGGATTCGGTTTAAAGGCGTTGGTCGGCTTTAAGCAGCGTTTCCAGGCACTGTTCTTTGATGCCGTAGAAGTCTTTGATGCCTTGGATCTTGCCCAGCAATTCGGTGGGGTCGACCGGCTCGGCACGCTTTACGGCGAGGATCATTTTGTTTTTGTTGGTGTGTTCCAACGAGACAAATTCGAACACCTTGGTTTCATAACCGCAGGCTTCCAGCAGCAGGGCACGCAGGCTATCGGTGACCATTTCCGCTTCCTGACCGAGGTGCACGCCGTATTGCAGCATGGGCCGCAGCATGCTCGGGCTGGCCATCTGTGGGCGGATCTGTTTGTGGCAGCAGGGCGAGCACATGATGATGGAGGCATCGCTGCGAATGCCCAGGTGAATGGCGTAGTCGGTGGCCACATCGCAGGCGTGCAGGGCGATCATGATGTCGATGGCGGCTGGGGTGTAGGTGCGTACATCGCCGTGTTCAAAGCTCAGGCCTGGTTGCTCCAGGCGCGCGGCGGCGTCGTTGCCCAAGCGCACCATATCCTCCCGCAGTTCCACGCCCGTGACCTTGCCCTGGCGGCCCAGGCTGTTACGCAGGTAGTCGTGCATGGCGAAGGTGAGGTAACCCTTGCCGGAGCCAAAGTCTACCGCGTGAATGGCTTCATCGGCGCCGCGCTGCTGCAACGGCGAGCCGGCCAGGGCATGGGAAAACACTTCGACGAACTTGTTGATCTGCTTCCACTTGCGCGCCATCGCCGGCACCAGTTCGTGCTTGGCCGTGGTGACGCCAAGGTCGGTAAGAAACGGCCGGGTCAACTCCAGAAAGCGTTTTTTCTCGCGGTCATGGCCGGCAACCGGGGCCTCGCGTTCTGCTGCCTTGCCAACAAACAACCGGCTCTTGTTCTTCTTGCCAAAGGCCAGTTGCACATCGTCAGTGAGCGACAGCAGATGGGCGTTTTTAAAGGCCGTGGGCAGCAGTTCGGCGATCAGCGCCAACGCTTCATCGACTGGGAAATTTTTGGTGATATCGCGGGTTTTGTAGGTGTAAACAAACGACAGGCACGCTTGGCCGCGCACTGTTACCGGGCGAATTGCCACGCGCTGCAGCTCGGTTTCCTCACCCTGATATTTGCTTAGCAGCACCTTGACCAGGGTGTTCTGCACCAGGCTTTTTTCCACGAGGGCAAGAAAGTCGCCACGGTCATCGCTGGCGGTGGCGGAGGAAACTTCGACTGACATGACTAGGCCCGGTTAACTGACTTGCAAGGGCCGGTAATGCTACAGGGTTCGCGCCGTTTTGTGACGCTGTACCCGCTGGCCGAAGTGGCGCGCGAGCAGATGGTCGACCGACAACACGCCTGGGCCACGGGCAATCAACAGCAGCAACACCGCTGCCCATGTGCCATGGGTGGGGTAGGCGCCGGGGTAGACGAATAGCTGAATGGTCAGGGTCATGCCCAGCAATGCCAGGGACGAGAAGCGCGTGGCCAGGCCGAGCAGGATCAGCACCGGGAAGAAGTGCTCGCTAAAGGTCGCGGCATAAGCGGCGATGTCGGGTGGGATCAGCGGCAAGTTGTACTCGCTGCTGAACAGCGGGATGGTCGAGTCGGCCAAGTGCGGGTGATCGAATTCGAACGTGCCACTCACCACGTCAACGGCAAAGCCTTCGATCTTGGTTTGCCCGGATTTCCAGAACACTGCGGCAATGGAGAAACGCGCGATAAAGGCGATCAGGCTGTGGGGGATTTGTTGCAACAGGTCGATCAAACGCTGGATTAGGCCCACGGGGCCGCTGGTGCTGTTCATGCTGTTACTCGTTGAGGGTGGAGAGCGCGGTAATGGCGCCATGGCTGATCAACAGCGCCAGGCAGGCGCTGAGGTTGAAATCGGCTGGGCAGTCGGTTGTAGCCTCGCCAAGCGCTTGGCCGGCCTGTAAGCGGGCGATAAATGCGGCGCTGGCGGCATCGATGGCAATCACCAGCACATCCAGGTGCTGACGCAGTACCAGGCAATGCTCGGCGCTGTAGACATCGACGCTTTCGATTGCCAACTCACCTTGATGCGCGGCCCATAGCGAACGCGCGGCAAAGGGCGAAGAGAGCACAGCCACCGAGGGGTGCAGGGTGAACAGCAAACGCGCTGGGTCTTCGCTGCTGGCCACGGCGTTGCTTAGTTGTTCATGGCTCAGGGGCGTCATGTCCGCCGCGTGGTAAGCCTGGATACGCAGGGCTTCCAGACGGGCGACATCGCCCAGATACGGCAGTTGGCGGGCAGGTTCGAAAGCCTCGATAAAGCTCGCCAGGTCATCGCCGTAGTGCACCAGCAGGCGTGAGCGTGGCGGCTGCGCTTGCACATAAACCGACGCCATAGCGCGGAAAAACGCTTCGCCGACCAGCGCTTGTACCACCGGGTAACTGTCGGCCACGGCGTTGATCAGCGAGCTCAACACGTTATTGCGATACACGGCGAAACGGGTTGCCGGGTTCGAGCCGTTCCAGGTGTGCACACCGCTTGGCGCCTGGGCCTCGTCGCTGAACAAGGCGTTGTAGAAGTCGGCCTGGCGGCTCATTGCACGTTTCCGCGACTTGCGCTTCCGCCAACAGTTGCGCCAACGCGGGCACATCGTTGTCGCGTTCGATCAGGGTCGGCAGCGGACCAAGCTGCGCGATGATTTGCCCGTAAAGCGCCCACACCGCGTCATCGACCGGGGCGCCATGACTGTCGATCAACAAGCGGTCGCCGTTGCCGTCGCGGTCCTCGGCAAACCCGGCCAGGTGAATCTGCTGCACCGCCGCCAGTGGCAGTTGTTGCAGGTATGCCTGTACATCGCGACCGTGGTTGATGCAGGAGATGTACAGGTTGTTAACGTCCAGCAGCAGTGCGCAGCCGGTGCGCTTTACCACTTCGGTGATAAACGCCGCCTCGCTCATGCTCGATTCGCTGAACTCGACATAGGTGGCCGGGTTTTCCAGCAACATGGGGCGTTTGAGAAAACTCTGGGTTTGGTCGATGTGTTGGCAGACGCGCTCCAGGGTTGCCTGATCGTAGGCCACCGGCAGCAGGTCATTGAGAAAGGTTGGACCGTGACTGGACCAGGCCAAGTGCTCGGAAAAAGCTTCGGGCTGGTAGCGCTCGAGTAAGTTGGCTAAGCGTTGCAGGTGCTGAGTATCGAGCGGGTCTTCTGCGCCGATAGAAAGGCCGACTCCATGCAGCGACAGCGGGTAGTGCTGGCGAATCTGCCCGAGGTAGTGATGAAAAGGGCCGCCGGCGACCATGTAGTTTTCCGCATGAATTTCAAAGAAACCCACGGCGGGCAGGCTGGCGAGAATGTCTTGGTAGTGCTGGGGCTTAAGCCCCAAGCCAACGCGTGCGGGCAGGGTTGCCGCACGCGTTAGAGCGCTGGCGCGAGACGCCCTAAGGGTAGGCAGCAAAGGCTGGTTCATAGGTGTGCGTCTCGGCAGCTGGGGATCAGGCTTTTTCTTTGAAGGCTTCGAGCTGGCCAAAACCGGTTGGGGAGGTCGGGCTGGCGGTTTTTTCGCAGGTGCCTTTAGGTACTGCTTTCCAGGCGTTGCCTTGGTGGTCTTTAACCGAGGTACCGGCGCAGGTGGTACCAGCGCCTGCGGCGCAGTCATTTTTACCTTTCAGGGACACGCCGAAGCATTTTTCGGTATCGCTAGCCGCGTGGGCAACCATTGGTGCGGCGGCCATGCTCAGGGCGCTACCCAAAGCGAGGGCGAGGGCGGCGGTGTGCAGGGTTGGGGATTTTTTCATGGTGGTTTCTCTTTTGAGTTGGGGGATTAAAACACCTGACTTTCCCCATACAGCGCAGCGGGTTTAGTGCAGGGATGCGAAAGTAGTGTGTGGTACCAGCAAGCAATAGAGCACCGAGCCGGGGCTTTCGTAGGACCCCTCGCTGCAGTTTGTGGGTTACGAATGACATGGCTGCTCATGCGTACTCACTGTGCTGCTTGCTTAGTGAAGTAGAGAAACCGGGGCTGGGCTTGTTACAACCGCGCTTAATTTTTTTGTTTTTTGCTCGCGCGTTGGCCGACTCCCAAGGCGCCCGCTCACCAGCGGTTCGCGCGTTTACGCCGTGGTGCGCACCACCCCCGACGAGCGCCCAACGTTGCTTTTGATCTCGTAGGGTGTGCTGCGCGCACCAGCGATTTGCGCGTTTACGCCGTGGTGCGTACAGCACACCCTACGGTTTACCAGCCGCAAAAAAGCCCCGCGTGGCAAACCAGGCGGGGCTTTTTGTGCAGCGGTGCGTTAGCCGCCTAAGTAGGCGTCGCGCACTTTCGGGTCGGTGAGCAGCGCCTCACCGGTGCCTTGCATCACCACATGGCCGTTTTCCAGCACATAGGCGCGGTCGGCAATCTTCAACGCCTGGTTGGCGTTCTGCTCGACCAAAAACACCGTCACACCATCTTTGCGCAGCTGTTCAATGATCTGAAAAATCTGCTGGATGATGATCGGCGCCAAGCCCAGCGAGGGCTCGTCGAGCAGCAGCAGTTGCGGCTTGCTCATCAAGGCGCGGCCGATGGCGAGCATTTGCTGTTCGCCACCGGACATGGTGCCGCCGCGCTGGTTGTAGCGTTCTTTCAGGCGCGGAAACAGGTGCAGCACCTTGTCCAATTGCTCTTGAAAGTCGCCCTTGTCGGTAAAGAAACCGCCCATGGCCAGGTTCTCTTCCACGGTCAGGCGGGCAAAGATGCGGCGGCCTTCGGGCACCACCGCAATGCTTTTACGCATGATCTCGCTGGACTCCAGCCCCACCAGCTCTTCGCCTTGATAGCGAATGCTGCCGCTGGTGGCGCGCGGCGAACCGCAGAGCGTCATCAGCAGGGTCGATTTGCCTGCACCATTGGCGCCGATCAGGGTGACGATCTCGCCTTTTTGCACTTCCACGTTGACGTTATGCAGCGCCTGGATCTTGCCGTAGAAGGTGGAAACGTTATCGAAATACAGCATGAGTTACGCC
>LNAP01001112.1_pt1 | contig 59384 bp, 52 predicted proteins | sample 602601 | NCBI WGS metagenome assembly LNAP01 (sample SAMN02440304, study PRJNA202911) | soil metagenome | biome: Subtropical and temperate rainforests or woodlands; isolation source: soil samples (1 kg each in a 20% v/v slurry with milli Q water) were... ...
AAGAGCCGCCAGTCCCGCGTTAGTGGACAACCCTCACAGGTCGCAGGGGCCTTGATCCCTGATAGCACTCAACATCCATGGCGGGATGACGTGGGGAAAACTTCAAGAGTTTTGGCTTTGAGAGGAGTTTGATCATGGCATTGGTAGGTAGACGGGATGGGCGCAATTTTGGATGGGGTCGGCAACTGAGTTATGCCGGGCCACTGGCATTGAAAGACATGTTCGGCGGCGGACACTACGGCACGGTCAAGGCGCACAGTGATCGCTGGCAGGCTTTCGTGCGCTGGTGTCGTTCGGATGATGGGCCGGGCTTTAACGATTCGCGACAGATTGATCGACAGACCTTACTGGATTACGCAGGACATCTACGTCAGCAGGTTGAACAAGGCGCTATCTGCATCGCCACCGCGCAAAATCGGTTGTCCAGTGTGAACAGAACCATGGCCGCGCTTCGCGGTGATCCGTATGTGAAGGTGCCGAGTCCGAGCAAGGCGCTGGGGATGCAGCGCACCAGCGTTCGTCGCTCCGTGCCGCAAGGCCAAGATCGCGAACACGTGAAGCGGATCGTCGACATGCTCTGCGAACACCAAATGCCGCGCGCCGCGGCCATCGCTCAGTTAGCGCGAGCCACCGGCATGCGCTTGCGTGAAACCATTTTGGCTGACCTTCCGCGCCTAAAACATGAAGCCGAACAATTCGGCAAGATCAATATCCAGGAGGGCACCAAAGGGGGCCGCTCCGGCGCGTCAGCACCTCGCTGGATTACGGTAGATGATCATATTCGTGACGCACTGAAGTTTGCCGAACGGGTCTCGCCTGACGATAGCCGCAACCTGCTTGCGCCGAACGAAAGCTACCTCGATTTCCAACGGGGAATCGTCCGCCCCGCCCGACACATCCTCCATCGGCACAACCTCAAAGGCTTCCACGAGTTGCGGGCAGCCTATGCATGCGAACGCTATGAGCAAATCACGCAGCACCTTGCGCATATCAACGGCGGTAAGTGCTACCAGCTCAGTCGACAATTAGATCAGGAAGCCAGAGCGCAAATCAGCTACGAATTGGGGCATGGTCGTATCGACGTGGTATCGGCTTATATCGGTGGTCGAGCATGAGCAAAACATTCGATATGGAGCTGTTCCTGGCGGGTGTTCTCACCGGGTCGCATGCCACACGCGAACGTCACCTACGCCAAGCAAAGACCATTCAAGCGGAGATCTCTAATCGCTGGCACAAAGATAATCCATGGACCTGGCAGCGAAAGCATCTCGCATGGTTTCTAAACCGTCACGTGAACCAGCACGCTGAATCGACGCGCTATTACTATCTACTGACCGTGCATTTGCTCACTCTTCGCTTAGGAAAATCCTGGCAATTCAACCTCTAGGTGAAGGTCAACAACCGGCCAAAAGCAGCCTATCGTTGCAGACTCCATTCGCCTCATTCCTGACGCTCGGACCTGCCTAACTTACCCCGGGCCTGCTCACTCTTCCCACAACCGATGGTGTCAAAATGGACTTGGCAAGCTATCATTTGGCCATCACCGGGTCGTTGAATTTGTTAGGACGCTCCATAAGAACGACCGGAATGATCAGAGAAAATTAGCTTAATCGTTAAACATCAGGGTAAACGATGAATAGTGGAATAGAATTAGAGAAACATGTTCAGCAAGTTTATTCGGCCCTTCTAAATATGAAGGACGAAGGAATAATTGTGGGCCAGGATGTACAAATTGTCGATAAGTTTGGTCGATCGCACCAAGTTGATGTGTATTATCAATTTGAAAAGGCCGGAATCACTCATAAGGTCGCAATTGAATGCAAAGATCATGGGCGCCCAGTTGATAACGGCCAAGTTGCAAAATTTTTCGGCAAGTTAATGAATGCTGGAAATATACAAAAGGTGATGATCTCTAGACTTGGCTACCAAAAGCTTGCCAAAGAAATTGCAGAGGATAATGACGTACTTTTATTGTCTGTTGATGATCTTCCAAAGTTAAATGAGTTGCTAGCGGCACGCCTTAAAACTGTTGCATTGCCAGATGAAACAACTATTGGCGAGCCATTCTGGACCATTATGGAAAAACGAGATGGATCAGTTTCTGGTAGTTTTTTTGCTTATCCCCACCCCACGACGAAAAGACCTGAAATGCTTTTATTCTACTCTAAAGAGCATGCGCAGCGAGCTTTTAGAGAGGCTCAATTAGATAGTGACCGTTGGTGTGTTAGAGGCATGCCTCAATATGTCTTCAGAGCTTTTCTTATTCAGCTAGAGTGGGCTGAAATGAAAGGGTACGGAGCGGCAGTCTTGTTTGCCCCACCTGGTGCGCTCAAAGATAAGCCCTTCATTACTCTTCCTGCGTCAAGAAAGGACCTGATCGCGGAGTACTATAAAGGTGAAATACCAAGCATCACGAAGGGAGTTTAACAAACAGCCGCAACGGATCAATTTTCACTACGCTCGAATTGCCTGCTGAGCTACGCATCATACGAGCTTAAGGCGCTTGCCCGTGAAAAAGGCTTTAGAATCAATAGGCCATGGAACGCGGTATCAGTCATCACGCTTGTAGCGAGTTTTATTTCTCACAAGCTATGTAAATGTCCGTGCTTGAACATGAGAGGTATGGAAACGCTGTAAGTGCCCGGCAATAGACGAATGGCGATAACAAAAAACCCGGCTCACTGGCCGGGTTTCACTCCTATCGCATGTCGTCTGAAACGGTGTTTCCTCATCCGCTCTGGATTTGGCCATGATTGCCCTCGCCTGGTTCTGCTACAAGGAGGAGGCCGCGGCGGTAAGGCTCACCTCGCCAGTCAACTCGGGGGGAGGTATAACGCAACTGGCGAGGCGAGCCACTGAGCCCTAATTCACCTATTCAATTTTCCTGACGCCTTCCATCTGATTTTTCCCGAACAGCAGTAACTCCTCCCCTGCAAAGTCAGTCGCTATAGAGGCAAGGACGAAGTCATGCCTAAAGAAAAACACCCGTCCTGATTGCAGCCGGTCTTCACCGGCTGCTTTGGGTCCAGAGTGTGTAAAAACGCTTCGCAAAAATTGAAGTGTGCGCGTCTACGTTAAATCTGAAATTTATTGGCCCGTCAGCAGATGTGGATTTCGCATAGAAGCGCGATTTCCAGTCCGATTATGAGTACCTGTCACGCTGAAAAACGTTTTTACACAGCCTCGGCCGTTTTCAGCCCTTCGCGACAGGCAGAAATCAGCCAAAAGCGGACGCTCAAGCCGGAGCTTATGGCCCTGAGTAAACTTCGTATTGCGGACGATGCTCGCAGGGATGATGATGTCGCATCAGCGCCCGGACAAGACTATGTGACTGGGCGTACATTGGTCTCATTCATGGTGCGAAAATGCCAGATCCTATTTCGTTAATCGGTGGTGGAGCGATTGCAGCTTACATTGGTAAGGACGGGCTAGAGAAACTCTTAGGCCCAACTGCGTCTTACTTAGGAGATACTCTTAAGGAGATAACGAAAAGCAGAGTTGAGAATATAGGAAAGATCTTCAAGAGGGGTGAGAAAAAGCTTGGAGAAAAGGCTAATCAAAAAGGGCAGATACCCCCAAAATTGCTCAATACGATTTTAGGGGACGCATCCTTTAACGAAGACGACTTAAGCATAGAGTACTTCGGCGGGATATTGGCCTCGTCCAAATCTGATACAGGGCGCGATGATCGAGGGGCTAGCGTCGCCAAATTATTGGACAGCCTTTCAACATATCAAATTAGAGCTCACTACATTTTATACAAAGCATTTATCGAGCACTATAAGGGTGGTGATGATATTTCAGATTCTGCGACACGAGCGAAAATAAGAGCTTTCATGCCAATGGTTACGTTTACAACAGCCATGGAATTCTCTGCAAAAGAACTGGAAGATATTAGTAGGATCTTCTCGCATACCCTGTTCGGGCTCTATCAATATGGACTTTTAGAGAACTTTGAATATGGTGATGTTAATCATATGAAGACTTTTATGCCGGACATTCGAGACGCTGGAGTGGGCTTCGTTCCGAGCGTGAAAGGTTTGGAACTTCTTGCCTGGGGTTTAGGGATCGGAGACAAAGATCATTCTCTACTCTTCTCTGGCGGTTACATCCCGCCAGAGGTGAATATTCCAAATTGTAATCTAGGTGTCATCGTGACTAAGTGACCCGCTCTTTATCGCCGCTGACGGCTGTCATGAGACGGGCTAACGACTTTGAATCTCTGAGGAATCAGACGCTACAGATTCTCCTTGATCACTATCTTGGATAGGCTCTGCTGCGATAGGCACTGCTGAAGCGGAGGATATGCAGGAGGCAGCTTTTGGCCGGTTTCTGCCCCTCACGGAGGGCCGCTATGGGTCCGAAAGCAGCCATCCCACAATTGAGGAATCAAGCTAGGCTCTAGCAAGCCTGATGATGGTCTATATGAAACCATCTGATACGGCTCTTTGGTAAACGATGTTAGGCCATGGACAAATAGTTGTGTCATTTGGGTCAACATCCTTTTCCAAATAGACGATCTTTATATCTGAAACCTCTGCGTTCTCGAATACGCCATTAATAGTGAAAGTTCTCTCATCTTCACTGAGGAATTCGCTAGCTTTTTGGTGTGCCATAACTTTCGCGGGACCACAACTATTACCTGACGAATCAGTGCAGAGCGCGACATTACGTTGCAGCCAGCCATCAACAATTACAGTTGCGATGAAAGGCCAATTGCCACGACTTTGCTTCAAAATTGAATTAACAAGAAGTAGTTTGTGGCTCCGCACTTTTTTTGTACTTGTCTGCGTTCTTGCTATAACCTCTTTGAATGTCTGCTCAAATGTGTTAGTAATTTTCACATTCTGCGTTTTTGATGCCCCTGCATTTAATACCGAATACTTCAGTCCGATAGATATATCGGTTTTTGATTCTATTGCTGTAGATAGAGTTAATTTTTCTCCGCGCTCGGATGACATTTGAACGGTAAATGTCTCGTTTTGATCATCACTAGTGCAATTAATTAACTCCTTTCGCTCTTGAGTAATCCCATCAGGAATTGGCTTATATTCAGACTCTAGGACCTTCCCTTCCTTGGATATAAATTCTAGCCTCTCGATTCCAACAACATCCCAGAAGCATAAGAATGTCCTCGGGAAATTTGGATTAGTAGGTGGTGGGTTAGGGTAGCAAACCTTCCCAACCCTAGTACGCAAGAGATTCTTTAACTCTTCCTCAATATTTATATATCTCCTTTTTTCAAAAATGCGCTTTTCTTTATCATCTACTACCCAATCAATATCCGCCTCAGTAGAGCCCTGATATAGGGTTATATCAGCTTCCTCCTTTTCAGATACGCTAACTGAGTAACTGGTTGTACCAACGACACGACCGCCTCTTGATTCAATTTCGCTAGTTGTTGCGTCAATTTCAAGTTCTATTAAGCTATTTGCAACAGATACTGCCTCGCCAGATGAATCGAGCCATTCAGTTTCGACACTCAGGTGGATTGTGCCGCTTTCATTTCGTTTTACTTTTGTGTTTTTCATAGAAATTTCTCGAGTTGGAGTTTTTGGAGTAATTATCTGTGCAAGACCTAGCGAGGCTGTATACAAACAAATGGCCTATTTAGCGTCTTAGTTTTTATCTGTATTCTAGCTATATACAAACATTCACCCGGTGTGTTGCGATAGTTCGCCCCGAGAAACGACCCCAGAGTGGACGCGCTTGGTACAAAGCGTGGTCAAGCCACCTTAGGATTGACAATGAGGTTGACCTCCGGGAGTTCAAAGTTGCGCCATTGATCGTTGGGTTGGTCTCCTAGCACATCGAGGTCGTAATTGATCTCCGTCATGTGCTTTGCAAAATTCTCCGGCCCATAGATGCGACCCTGAGGGGGATAAAAGCGGCGGCACCATATTCATTCGCTTCAGCACGCTCGCCCCGTCCCTAGGAGAGGATATATATTTCTCCCAGCGTAGACGTCACCTAGGGAAGTGCAAATCGAGCGAACTAAAGCGCCCCGTTTTCTTAGATACCTTTGAGCGTCCCCTTCTGGCCGATTTCTGCCTATCGCCACCGGCAGCTATGGGTCCAGGCTGTGTGAAAACGCTGGCACTGATTTTAGCTCCGCGCTTCTACGTAAAATCTGCGAACATTTGGCGAGGGAACGATCTAGATTTTGCGTAGAAGTGAGATATTTGCTCTGCTTTTGAGCGCTACATCTGCTCGGCGGCGTTTTCACACAGCCTGGGTCGACTCCTGCCTATGACCCATGGGGAATAATCGGCAACGTTCAAACTCTAGAGGTTTACCATGTCGGATGCTGCTCTGGATATTCTACGCGCAGGCCGACAACGTGCTGACCCCTAAAAAAGGCCCGATTCGATTCCACTGAAAGCCATAACTAGCTGATTTATTTATAGTTACTAGTTGGGGTACGCCTAATTTTCCACCGACTTCCAGAGCCGCAGAAAACCTAGCCTCCCCGAAACATACCGTTCGTCTGGTGCCGGCACCATACAAAACGAAGGCTCGCAGAAATGCGGGCCTTTTGTTTTTGCGCTATACGTAACAAGCGACGTAATAAGCGCTACTTCAAAGGTGCGAACCCCATGGATTGGATGCAGTTTGTTTCGGCGCTAGTGTCCGCCCTCGCATGGCCAGCCGCGGTGGTAACGGTCGTTTGCCTGCTAAAAGATCCGATCCTAGGGCTCATTCCCAAAATCCGTAGCTTCAAATACGGCGAGCTTCATGTCGATCTCACCGAGGAGTTGAAGGCAGTCCAGGAGAGTCTTACGGGCAAGCTCCAGGAACCTCCTGGTGATGAAAAAGCTCCCCTTCCGACGCCTGTTGCTCTTCAACTTGCTGCAGTATCGCCACGTGGAGCCATCCTGCATTCATGGCTTGAAGTAGAGGCGACCGTAGACCTGTTGGCAAACGAACTGGGCTACGAGTTTTCGGCGAAAGCCAGCGCCGTAGTGAAGATGCGAGTGCTGCACGATGAGCGAGTCATCGACCCTTTGATCTACACAACCTTTCTACAGCTGTCCAAAGTTCGAAACGATGCAGTGCACCTGACGGATCGTGAGATGGAGTACCAGGACGCCGCGATGATGTGGGGATCCTGCTCCTGGCTGATAGAGCGACTGAATGCAGCGTTGCCTCCGAATTCCGCCGAAGCCTGACGGCGCAGTTCCCATTGCCGAGGATCGCTACCGTACGCCGCAGGCATCATCGTCGGGCTCATCATTGTGTTGATGATGCTTGCCTGCCCCCCACCTAGTGGTTTCTGTCTTTTCATGTTGACCCCTCGGCCGGTACTTTTGAGGAGCGCCTATTTTCGGATAAAAGACGTGGCCGCAAATCAAGCACACGAGTAACAAGAAGTACGGACATTCGCATCTCGTCGGAGATCTTCAATGCTTCTTCTTGAAGCATCGCTTCAAGCCCCAATACATCTAAGCGCTCACCGGAATCTGGATGTTCCCATTGACGGTCTTGAGCCACCGTCACTAGCAGACAACCAGAGCGACACTCCTCTGAAGCCATGTATTTAGTCACCAGTTGCGACTTAATCGTATCTCGTAGATCACGCCCCGTACGTCCATCACCTAGCTTCAACTCAATCACCGCTTGTTGATCAGAAGCCGTAGCACGAAGCCTTATGTCGGTCTCTTTCTCGTCTGCTGTTACCCCTTCCTGATCTACGGTATATGCCTGATTAGCTGTATTTCGTAGTTCTCGCGCAATTTCACGACGCATTACTTTTTCTTCGGAAATTCCCGCCCAAGCAGCGCGAGGGGAATCATCACGTAGCAACAAATCTTCAATATCGTCGAGGCGGTCGACTAAGAGCGCAAACAACTCCGTTCGAGTTATCGGAGGGGCTTCGCCATTGCGAATGAGAGCGACCACCTCTGCCTCCGATAGCACAGCTACGTCCGCCTCTCGAGCAGCCCCCTCGCGGGCCATCAACAACGTGCGGTCTCGAATGCGAGCGAATAGAGGATCGTCAGCCATTTCGAGCTTCACGTTCCAAGCTTCAGGCCCCTTAGAATCCATAAGAGCGCTCAATAAAGCGTCACGTCCACGCTGAGCGTGATCCCGGCTGCTGGGAGAGTAGGCCCCCTCATGCGTAATATCTTCAAAAGGCCGCACATGGCTATAGGCAAGGCGCAGAAGCCTAAGCAATACCCGAGGACTATATTTAGGGGTACGAAGGTCAATATACATCTCATGGTAAGGTTCGCCAAAAAGGAGAGCCATCCAGTCAACACCCGATCCCAGCAGACCAGGTTCTAACTTGTTCAAGCCTTGCTCCAAGTGCTCAACACCTACCGCAGGATCCATCCACATCATTACTGGAAGCCATATACGAGCCGTTGCCGAACCAAGACCGCACGTCAGCTGGTTCGCCGCAACAGTGACGAAGTACTTATGTAGTTTCTCGTCGCCATTCTTCAGAAGGACGTCGAGCACCCTCCGCTTCAGCTCTGCGACTTCGTCGCTTTTCTCAAGCGTCTTGGGGACGATGTTCTCATCCATCCATGCTTTGAGTCGGGGTTGAAACAAGCCCGCGAGTGCTGGCGTGGCATGGGCTATATTTTCCAACAGCATAGAGTGACGACGCTTAGGCACGATTTCATTCAGCTCGTACGTAAGCTCCGCCCCCAAAACCTCATCAACTGCGACAGGCTGCGCTTCGGCAAGATTTGCCAACCAAGAGGGAAAGCCATTCAGTTCAAGAAGCGCGTAACGAGAGGCAAGCCTGGCTTCACCGATGGAAAGTGCCTTCGCCCAATTTGGATCCTCGGCCTCCGCTGCAATTCCGGCGAGGCCGAGTTGCCAGCGGGTTAGAAAAGTATCCCTCTCGTCTCTAGGTCGTTCGCTACGCATCGAGGGGCAGTCATTGCGCCATAGCGTCGTCATTGTCGAACGTAAACGGTCAGCAACTTCTTTGCTGAAATGCCGCTCAATGAAGCTACGGCTCCAACCTGACGCTCGACTCTCCTCGCCAGACCGGCTTATCGCGGTCCATAAATTCCAAGCCGTGCTACCGGCTCGATCAGGGCTGAAAGCGGTTTGGGGATTATTAGCAACCTCCATCCAAAACATAACCCAGGACTCATGATCTTTGGCTCGACGACGCTCACTTTGTCTTCGTCCTCGTTCAAATCTCAATTCCATGGCAATCAGTTCACGATTCACCGGTGCTGGTTTGAGATGATCATTGATAGCTTTCGTAAGCGTCGGGGAGTCTGCGACGCGCTCCTGAACAAGGAGTAAATGATGTCGCCATTCGCTTTGTAGTGCGACTTCTAACATTAGGCTGCGTTGAGAGAGCGGCATTTGCAGATCTGAGAGATTATCCAGTACCCATGTCGCATCCTGAACAGCATTCAAGGCTATAGGCCCATAGAAATTGGCCTCCATGAAACGTCGTCGTGGGTCGTCCTGCTTGGTTAGGAACTTCATCAAAGTGTCATCTGCCCAGAATGCAGCCTCTCTCACTGATGATGACGCTTTCCCAAACGCTGCTCGTAAATGCGTAGCAGGCTTATAAGAGGTGTACTCATCCCGAGCGAAGCGCAGGGCCAGGACGGATGATTGAATTACCGTTTCTGAGCGGCAACCTTCGGTGAACTGGCGAAGACATACGGCGGCAAGGGGAGCGGCTAGATGTCTCTTCGGGGAGGCAATATGAGGCCACTTGACGCGCCATTCGAGCCCATTTGATAGGAGCTCAGTCAAGCTTTTGCGCAAGCTTTCGAGATAATCGGGAGTCAGAACAGCGTCAGCGATAGATTGCCAGAACCAGTTAAACTCATCCTCGCGCTGGGCAGACTCTCCGGCGCGCGCGAGAAGAACGCAAACCTGCTCCGGACTGATTAGATTAGGAAACAGCCGAATTATCCCGTTTCTTAGCAGACTGACATCCCATATATCTGGACTGTTCTGCATACATTGAATCACCTCCTCCGATCGGGGATCACGGAGGTTAATCAATACCTCCAGCGCATCCATTCGTTCGCCACTTTCGGATTCACGGTTCATAACCACGGAAAAGGCAATATCGGCCCCTTCAACCATCGGAACAGCCGCGATTACTTTCAGTAGGAGTTCTCTCACCTCCGGATTTTCAACATTGCTATGCCAGAGACGTAGAACCTCGGGCGCAAGGTCCTGGCTGGCGAAGCGGTGAACTTGGATCTGAGGAACGCGCTTTCCACGCCAACCACCCTGACCGTAGCGCCGGACATAGGCATCCAACGCCGCGATACGCTGTTGGCTCGAAAGCGATTCAGGGTCCGCATGATCAAGCAGAACATCTGGTTCACGATCACGGACTTCCGAGAATATGCTCTCGTGAGATGAGGCGAGCCACGCAGCAACTGGCTGCATGGACGGTTTTACAACCTTAAGACCGTGCAACGTCTCGACAAAAAGGAGCCGTTTTACCGCTTTGACTGACATGCCAAAGTCCAGCAATGATCTCAGTCGCTGAGCCGCCAGATACTCGATAACTGATCGATGATGGAACCTAACACGGCCATAACTGGCAAAACCGAACAAAGCACGCTCCAACAAAGTCTCGCGCTCGTCGGCCGACCAATCCATTAAGATCACTGAGGGGTCTAAAGCGGTGCCCGGTTCACCGCCCCTATCGGCCTCGGCACTGTGTCGTAACGTTAGCTTGCGAGTTAACAGCGCAGCAAGGGCGAGACGACCAGCACCCTCGATAGCCTTCTCATTCGGTAGCTGGGCCTTTTCTCTGCGGTCTATACGAGGCTTCAGTTTGACCGCAACATTATGAGCAACCTGCTCACGGTGGGTACGAATGCGACGATAGTCGCGCCAATCAGCGCAGAGCTCGATCAAATCTTGAGGTCGGCGAGCAAAGTCTTCAGCGTTTCGCCTACGAATATCCTTAAGCATTTCGTCTGCATCGGCTACGCCTTGGAGAGTTGCCACACTTCGAATCTGGTCATCAGATAGGGGAAGCAATGTGACATTTCTCCAAATCGGCACAGTCGTCTCCTTACCCTTCCCTTCACTGTTATGCGTACTCATCGCAATGTCGGCAAAATTTGCTGAGGAAGGGGTCGACTCCCTTTTTTTTGGAACGGGGAGAAGCTGTTGGACTAGGCGATAATCAATGGGAATTGGTCGGGTGGTGATCACGATGCGCACGCGACCAAGTTGCCCCATAAGCGCCTTGTTGAGGCGTTTCAACGCCACTTCGAATGAGCCCAGCGTTAGCTTCAACTCGTCGATAGAATCCAGAAAAATGGTAGCCACATCTGATTGAGAGGCTAGCCATGCATCAAAACGCAGCTCCTCTTCAACCAGCAATAGTTCTCGAAGCTGATTTTGGCAGAGTTGAGCCAGATCCAAGTAAAACGCCGCCTCACCGGCGTTCCATTTTGTAAGCTGCTCAGCGCGGCATTCGTAAGTCTTACCAGCCCCGGCTTCCGAAACAATTAGCACACGGTCGGACTTGAGCAACTCATCCCAACCAAACCTGCCGAATGAGGCTGCTCGGGATTGGAATGAAACGGGGTCAAAGGAGTTGAAAGCGTCGTCTGAAAGCTCCTCGAAGCTTCGGTGAGTTCTGTGCGACGTCAAATCTGGGAAATCCATAGGGGGAGTCTTTAGTCCGTTGATCAAATCATTGTGCCTGTCCTTGATGGCCATATGAAAGCAGACTGTATTGCTTGGGGTGCAAACAGATTTTGCAGCGGAACGCGGATCAGGAAATGCTGAATGTTTTTTCCATAGCTCGGCCTGAAGTCATTCCTTACCACGTATCAATTGAAGCAGTCGGGTAACGGGGAGGCGGCGTGGTTTTCTTGCGAACGCAGCCTTCAGTAGCTTGCTGCTAGCCAGTTCACCGAGACGCTGAGTCGAGCCGGATAAACCTCATGAATTGAATTAGGATAATCTTAGGGATAGAAAACTTCTGAATTACAATAATTCATCAATAAAATAAGTAGTTAAGTTTCGATTCGACTCCTGGTGCCGCACCATACAAAACAAAGCCCTCGCAGAAGTGCGAGGGCTTTGTTGTTTCTGGCGTACGTGAAATCCGAATCCCGTTCGCGCGTCGCAAGCACTAACGAGTCAAGACTCGCAACGGTAGAACCGGAAGGACGGTATTCACAGCCGATCCATCCTGGATACCCACGCTGCTCCAGCGCCGCGAACAAGGCAGCAAAGTCGATGCTCCCTGTGCCCGGTTCGTGACGACCCGGGCAGTCGGCAATTTGCACATGGACGGTTCTGTCATAAAACCGGGCCAAAACATCTGCTGCGTCTCCGGTCAGAGTCTGGGCATGGTAAAGATCGAGAATCAGCCCAACACTCGGGAAGGTCTCCAGCACCTGTTGCGCCTTGCTGAAGTCAGACATGTAGTAGCCCGGCATCGCCTGGGAACTGATCACTTCGATAAGCGGCCGCAAACCCTGATCTTCGAAGTACTTGACTGCATACTCCAGGTTGCTCCCGAAGATAAGCGCCGCCTCATCCTGGGTCGTAACTCCAGACATGATGTGGACATCCGAACACGCCAGCGCCTTTGCATAGCGGGCGGCCTGGAGCAAACCGTTGCGAAACTCTTCTTCCTTACCCTGCAAGGCAGCGATGCCTTTGGTAACGCCCGCCGGTGCGGCGAACTGAATCAACGGCAGACTGTATTGCGCCAGGTGGTCTGCCAGGAGGCTCGCGTCGAATTCATAGGGCGACGGGAACTCCACTGCCCGAAAACCCGCTGCGGCGGCGGCTTCGATGCGTTGCAGAAAAGGCAATTCATTGAATTGGAAACCGAGATGAGCGTTGAACTTGAGCATTAGGTAAATATCCATCCTTGGGAAGAAATGAAATCATCAGCCTGGAGCATCCTTCGCTGCTCCAGCACTGCATCAAAACAAAGCCCTCGCAGCAATGCGAGGGCTTTGTTGTTTCTGGGGCTCGTGGGGCTAACAGCATTGGCCCGGACAGTCAGCACAAGAAGTCTCTCAGCTACCAACGAGCAGATCTCCCTCTGCTACGCTTCACAAGCCACTGCTTTCCTCAGTTGTGATTTCCGGTAAGTACGCGGCACCACACGACCGAAAGAAACACCAACGAGTAAGGAACACTCCCATGACTCTCCACAAAATAACCCTGGCGGGTGCGCTGTTGTTCACTCTGGCCGGCTGCAACTCCATCGCCAGCAGTACCAACACGCTAACTGATGAGCAGATCAAATCTCAGAGCGCCGGCGCGTTGGGCTATTCACCTTCTGACTTGAGTATTGTCAGCCGCCGTACTGAAGGCACGAATACTTATGTCGCGCTGAAAACCAATGATAACCAGCAGTTCAACTGCATCATTAACGGCGGCAACCTGCTGACGCTGGGTATGACCAATCCGCCGTCATGCGCGAAGAAAGGTGAACCGATCAAGGTAGCGCCGTTCGGAGGTTAATGATTCAAGGATGAGAGCGCTGGTCGTCGTCCTTGCTGTGAACAGCGCCCTACTCCTGAACCGCTCTCAGTGCCCCGCACTCTGCCCACCATCAACATGCAAGATCTCGCCGGTGACAAAGTTGGCGCTGTCCAGATACACCACAGCCTGAGCAATATCGCTGATCTCTCCCATGTGCCCAACCGGGTGCAAACTTCCCAGTGCTTCGTGGGTTTCCTCACCATGCATCGGCGTCTTGATGATGCCCGGGGAAACCGCATTCACCCGAATGCCACGCTTGGCGTACTCAATGGCCAAGGATTTGGTCGCCGCGTTCAACCCACCTTTGGTCAATGAGGCCAACACCGACGGCACACCGTCAATAGCGTGGTCCACCAGGCTGGTGGTGATGTTGACGATGTGGCCGCTGCCCTGTTTTTCCATCTCGGTGATCGCGAGTTGGGTGATGTAGAAGAAACCATTCAGGTTCACCGACAGCACCGCGGCATAGTCCTCAGGGGTGTAGGCAGTGAATGGCTTGGCGATGAAGATCCCGGCGTTGTTGACCAAGGTGTCGATACGGCCGAAACGTTCGATCGTTTCACGGATGACTCGCTGGGCGATCGCCGGGTCGCCGATGTCGCCGGCAACGGTAAGGATGTCCGGGTCGGTGGATGGCTGGATCGAACGCGAAGTGGCGACAATCCGGTAATCGAGATCACGGAAGGCCTTGACCATGCCTGCGCCGAGACCTTGAGAGGCGCCAGTAATAACGATGATTTTTTTCGAATTGCTCATGATGAACCCTCTACTACTGAATGATGGTTTTGACGGACGCCGTCATGACTGCCCTTGCGCCTCAGCCAGTTGCTTGCGGTATTGGGTAGTGGTGATCCCGGCATAGCCCCAGTTATCGGTGTCGACTTCTTCGATCACGATGTGGGTCAGGTCCGGGCGTTTGTTGAGAACGCGTTCCAGGGTTTCAGTGATTTCGGCGATCACCTGAGCTTTCTGCTCGGAGGTAACGCCATCGCGGGTGATGCGTACGCTTACGAAAGGCATGAGGAATCTCCAGTGACCTTCTCATCGGAATGATGGAGAGGCGTTGGAGAGGAATGTATGAGGTTGGGTCAGGGGGATAAAGGTGGGTACGGGAACATCATTAGTGACGTGGTGTAATGAGTTGCCGGGAACAACATCATTCGCAGACTATTGAAAAGAGATTTTCCGCCCCCCAAAAAGACGCCGACATACGGTCAAGTACACCCGTTGACACCCGCCTCATGTGGACAGAAAATTTAATCGAGAGCGCGAAACCGACTGCCTTCAGGTGGCGATAGTCGATGTAGGAGCCCCGTTGATGACCTGAAAATCAGCGCTCGGGTAAACCTCTCCTCCCCTGCTTGAGGGAGCACAATATCAAGCACCTATTCACGAAAGCAGCCTGATCAGGCTGCTTTTTTTTTGCCTTGGAAAAAGGTTTAGCTGCTACCAAAAAACGCCCGCACCTCCCCCCATCCGGGCCTTTTTTGCCCCCTGATCACCTACCTGCCACCAAAACCCCGATCCTGTGTAAGCCTCAAACCATCGGACGCAGAATCATTTCGCTACTAAACTCGGGACAAGCATGCTCAGGTGCAGGATCATAGCCAGCACGCGACCGACGCCCACCCGGCGGCCAGGTACACAACAATAGCCAGCCCACTTCAGAGGGCATTACCCAAATGGATAGCAGAACCTTACGTAACCTCATGCGCATTGTGCAGACCGGCTCATTGTCGGCGGCGGCAGAGCATTCCTGTTTGACCGTGCAGGCATTGGCCGCGCAGTTGAACAAGGTTGAAGAGCAGTTCGGTTTTCGGTTGTTTCGTCGCTCCAACAAGGGGCTGACTCTGACAACGCAGGGCACGGAGCTCACGCCCTACATGGACAAAGTGTTGGTCGCCACGCGGCAACTGGAAGAAAAAGTCGCCGCGCTCAAAGTGCCTGGGCAGCGCACGCTCAAGGTTGCGCTTAACACCACGCTCTCGGCTGACTTCAACCGGCGAATGATCGGACGCCTCATTGAGGTGTTTCCTGATTATCAACTGGAATTCAGCTACGCCGAGTCGATGGAAAACCTCAGCAAGTTGAAGAATGAGGATTTCGACCTGGCCGTTCTGATCGGCCCGCAACAAGCGGGGTTACCCAGCATTGCCCTGCCCCATGTACAGGTGCAGGTGGTCGGTGCCCATTGCGGACAGGAAAACGATCCGCTGATGCTGCTCGGCAATAAGTTTCAGGTTCGTCCTGCCGATGATTGTCCGTATTCCCACAGCTTCTTGCGTTTTCTCGATGCCGGCCTTGGTAATTACGAGTCAGGCAAGCGGATGATCTATTCCTGCAGCGAGACCCTGACCCTGTCGTTGATCACACAAATGGACGGCCTTGGCATGGTTTCCCGTGAAGCGGCGCTGCGTAACGGCCTGACCATTTTCCCGGGTTTCGAGGATTCCCTCGAAGTGCGGTTGGCGGTCAATAATCCCGAGTTATCGGGCCAGGCCTTGAACGACGTGGTCGCTCTATCACTACATGAACGACCCGAGCGCAATGTACGCAGCCGTCCCAACCGCCACACTGAGAAAGAGGTTTTTGCTGAAATACGCACATAACAACGTCGGAATTGCTGCATAGAATTCCGGGCGATCGAGCTGCACCTGCTGATCCTTGATCAACAGCGGCGTAAGGCTGATTGCAGCGACGATCGCCACCGGCAGGTATTCCAGCGCCCTGGCGACGAAGGGCGGCCAATGGTCGGTGTTCACTTGCAGCGGCAACGCACGCGGCAGGAACGTCACGGCCATCATTAGCACGACGACCAGGATCAGGAACGTTTGGTCAGGCATACACCCACCCCGCAGCCCACAAATGTGGCGATGAACACGTTGAAGGGTGAATTGCCGATCAGGCTCAGGACACCCATACAGGCGACCGCGGCCAGTGCGGCGATCAGTTTATTGCGGGTGTTGCACAGCGATACCAGGACGTAGAGCATCATCGCGGTCAGTGCATAGTCGAGCTGATATTTGATCAGGTGCGCCGCGTACTGCGCGCAGATTGCTCCCAGCAAACCACCCAGTACCCACGACGTGTGGCAATACAGATTGAAGCCAATCAGATAACGCACATTGACCGGCGTGCCCTTGCCCAGTTTGACGCTGTGGAAGGCGAACGATTCATCGGTCAGCCCGCCGGCATAACACCAGCGCTCGAGACGACTGAGCCCCATCGCCTGCAAGGCCTTGGCCATGTAGACCGACATCAGCATGTGCCGTGCATTGATCAGAAACGTGGTGAGGATGATGGTGGTCAGCGACGCGCCGCTGGAGATCAGCGCCAGGGCGGCGAACTGCGAGGCACCGGCATAGACGAACAGGCACATCGCGACCGGCAGCCACACGGGCAATCCGGCATTGACGGCCATCAAACCGAACACAAACGACACCGTGAAGTAGCCCGCAACAACCGGGCTGGCTTCAGCAAACGTGCGCGAGGGCTGGGGCTCGACCATCAGCGGCTGGCTGCTGGACGTCTCATTCATAAGTCCCTCTCAAAGGTCGTTTCGCCACGCGGCTCGCAAAAGCCCTGGGCACTCCAAAAACGTTTGCCGGCAAGGTTAGCATCGTCGACGAACAGGAACATCCGCAGCACACCGACCCGTTTCATGTCTGCCGACGCCGCTTCCACCAGGCGCTGACCGACGCCCTGGCTGCGATACACCGGGCTCACCGCCAAGTGATTGATGGTGCCACGGCTACCGAGCATGCCGCCCAACACCGCACCGACTACTTCGCCACGGATATCGAGCGCGAGGAACGCAGCAGTGGTTTTTTGCACCAACACACCGCGCAGGCATTTGGCGTCCTGCCATTCACAGAACGACACTTCCTCGAATTGCCGAAAGAAGCGCTCCAGGCGTTGGGCATCCTTGGCCGTCGCGCGCTGCAGCATCACCGGTGCAGGGCACTCGGCCATGTGCATCATGGGATCTAGCTGTTCAGCGAACAATGTCGAAAGCGGTCCCGGGCCGCGAGAAGGAAATGGCCAGAATCTGCCGGTAGGCCATTTCGTGAGCATGGGTGTTGCGTGCCGGTGTCACGTAGTGCCGCATGTCGCGATCGAGGAAATAGGTGGTGTCGAGGATTTCCAGATAGGTCGTCGCCGCCAATTGTTCCTCTTGGGCCGAATACAAACGGCTCTCGGCCCCATCCACGTTGTTACGGCCCCAGAAATGCACACCGCTGAACGGATAACCGTCGCAATGAATGCCTTCAGGGGTGATTTCCAGTTGCTTGCCTGGCTTGATCTCAATGCGGATCTGATGGATCTGGCATTGCCAGATTTCGTCGTGCAACTCCGGTGGCAGTACGTGTTTGTACACCTCGAAATCCGCATCGATGAGGCTGCGCATCACCGGCGAATTGATGACTTCGTTGGAGAAATCCTGGAAGTGCCGCTCGAGTCCGCCAACATAGCTGTTGTTGGCCTTCGATTGCATGTAGGCGCGGTGTTCCAGCTGCGTCAAGTCACGGGTGACCGGGTTGTATTCGAAATCGCTGTAACGACGGAAACGCATGCCCGCATCGGCCTGGCCGTAATAACTGTCCGGCTCCATGTTTTCCCAACTTTTGGTCAATCTGACGAAGTCGGAAAAATGACCGAACAGATTGAAGTCAGCGCCCTGGACGTTGACATATTTGTCGCGCCGTAGCGATTCGCCAACTTCTCTGTTTAAAACGATCATTACTAGGTCTCCGCTGCATTTAGCGGCTTAATCTAGTAGGTGCAGGATTTGCGGCCCATGAGAAAGAATTTCAGGCATATCAAGCGTTGATTGAAACGCAGTATCAAGTTGCTTTAATTCGACTTTCCGCGATCGAAAACAGCCATTTTTTGTATTTTCCTACGGTCATGAGGCGAAAAAAACCCTGAACCAGTCAGGGTTTTTATCGAGTCTGAACAACTCAGCCGATCATCAGAAGATGTTGATCGGGTAATCCACGAATACGCGCAATTCGTTGCCGCTGACGTTGTACTCGCTGGATTTGTGCGACACACGCAGGATCGAGCTGCGCACCTTCACACTCAGGTCTTTGGCCGGGCCACTTTGCACGACGTACTTGAACTGGTTGAAAATCTCGCGCTCGGTGCCGCCTTCGCTGGTGGAGGTGGTGATGTTGTCACCGCGCACGTAGGCAACGTTGTAGCTCAGGCCAGGAACGCCGAAGGCGCTGAAGTCCAGGCCATAGCCCAACTGCCAGCTGCGTTCGTCTTCGGCATTGAAGTCGGACCAGTAGGAATTCGCCAGGTAGATGGTATTGCCGCCGTCGCCGACGCGACCTTGATCCTTCTGATAGCCGCCGTAGGCGTAGCCCAGATTGCTGTCGCCGGTGCTGCGTTGATGAGCGACAGTGAACGAGTGCGGGCCGGTGGCGAAGGTCGCTGCCAGGCTCCAGATCTTGTTGTCGTCGCCGGTAGCACCGCTTTCACGGACGTAGGAATCGTCCAGCTTGGTGCGGTAGCCGTTGAAGTCCAGCGTCAGGGACTGATCCTTGTCGATCGGGAACACGTAGTTGGCGTTCACGTACTGCTTCTTCAATACGTCTTCGACGTCGGACGCGTACAGCGCAGCCTTGAACTGTTCGGTGAACTGGTAACTACCGCCCAACACGTTGATCGACTTCAAGCCACCGCTGTCACGGCCTTCAGCACTTTTGCGCGATTCGGCGGTGAAGCGACCGGCGTTCAGTTCCAGACCTTTGATCTCCTTGGAGGTGATCAAAGTGCCGGTGTAGCTTTCTGGCAGCAGGCGCGAGTTGTCGTAGTTCAGCACCGGCAGGGCCGGCATCTGGTCGCCATGGGTCAGCGTGGTGCTGGAGAGACGGAACTTGACGGCCGCGCCACCCTTCGACAGGTCGTCAGCCGCGTTGCCGCTGTCGCCCTGTTTGAAAAAGTCGATACCACCGGCGCCGCTGCGGCCTTTGCCGCCATCCAGACGCAGTGCATACAGACCGAAAGCATCCACACCGACACCAACGGTGCCTTGGGTGAAGCCGGACGAGAAAGTACCGATGGCCGCTTGGCCCCACTCGGCTTTGTCCTGTCGGCCGTCCTTGTAGTCACGATTGATGTAGGCGTTGCGCAGCAGCACTTTGAGGCTGCTGTCTTCAACAAAACCCTTGGATTCGGCCTGGTCGTTAGCCATAGCCTGAGTGGCGCTCAACATCCCCAATGCGATCAGGCTGATTCGCTTGTTCAACATGTTATTTTCCTTATTACGGGTTGATACGCGCTGTGTCGAACCACTGAAATGGCGCTATCGCGCTCTTTTTTCACCCAAAAACAAAAAGGCCCGCCCACGAAAATTCGCGGCGGGCCTTTTATTGTTTTGTGAGTCATGGCGGTTAGCCACAGGCGTGGGGCGCATCCTATCTGCGCCCTTAATAAGGTGTCAATTTCAGGAATCGTCTGTGAATAGGCGAAAATCGTCTAAGAAATCACTTGTCAGCGATAGCCAATTGCACGGTGTGGCTATCGACGAATTGTTCGAAATGCGTGACTTTGCCGTCGGCCAGAGTCCACAAGTGAGCGACCCGAGCATTCATCGGGCGGCCGGTGGCTTTGTAGATTCCGCTGTAATTGCCGTAGGCAAACACCTTGTCGCCCTGTGCGACGTAGTGCTCGACCTTGAACTGAAAATCTTCCCACTCGGTGGCCAGGCGCTTGAACACGTTTTCGACGATAGCGTCGAAACCGACATAGGTCCCGGCGTACGGGAAACCTGCGGCCTCAGTCCAGCGAGCGTCATCGGCCAGTGCCGCGGCGGTATTGCGAGCGTTCTCCTGGGAGTTGGCGCCTTCGTAGGTGCTTTTAATCAGGCTCAGGTTATCCATGGTGACTCCAGGTGAATTCAATGGGCGCAGCCGTCGAGGCCACAGGTTTGAAACGCGGATGAAGACTCTTTCGCCGCAAACGACTGACCCAGCCATTGGGCGAAAGCTTGCGGCTTGCCGAACCACGGGCCGATGTCGACCAAGGTGAATTGGCCATCCTGTTCCAATGCGAAAGTCGGAAAACCCTGTCCACCGACCTTGGCCAGGAGTGCGCGGCTGTCCTTGATATGGCGCTCGGTGTCAGCTTCATTAAATGCCTGTTGGAACGCCTCCGGTTCAAGGCCGGTCTGTGTGGCGAGTTCCAGCAGCACGGCGTTATCAGCGATGCGTCGACCTTCCACGTAATGCGCCGTCTGCAAACGCCCCAGCAATGCTAGCCCGCGGCCAGCGATCTGCTCGGCTGCCAGCACAGCGGCAATCGGCGGCGCGGAATCGAACACTGCCGTCTCATCGCGCAGCAAACCTTCAAAATACGCCTCACCAAACGGCTGGCCGGTGTACTCGGCGATGCGTCGATCGTGAGGCATCACGTAGTTACGCAGTTGTGGCGAAACGGTCTGGCGGCTGGCGCCGGTCATCATGCCGCCACCGTGGGCGATTAGCGGCAGCACGCTTTGGGCGGCCTGCACCAGTGGCTTGGCGCCGTAACACCAGCCGCACAATGGGTCGTAAATGTAGTGAAGGATCATGGGAAGACTCCGGCAACAAAGTAGGAAAACTCAATGCCGGCAGATTAGTCCCCATACAGTTTCGGAAAAACGCTGGAATGGCTTTCAGTCTGTTTCATGAATCGGTCGAATACTTTCTGTTTCCGCCAGGTTATGGCCGATATGACCGGAACCTCTATCTTCTAAACAATGCAAAACCTTGTGGGAGCGGGCTTGCTCGCGAAGGGGCCATCATATTCAACATCTTCATTGACTGGCATATCGCTTTCGCGAGCAAGCCCGCTCCCACATTTGATCTCCAGTGATCATAAAAATCTTCGCCCATAAAAAAGCGCCGCCTTCCCGGCAGCGCTTTTATCAATCCGTTGTTTTTCTTCTTATCCTTCCATCACATCCCACAGTGCTTCCAGTTCCGCCTCGCTGAATAAACCAGCGGGGTAGCGCTCGATCATCATCCGGCGCGGATCAGGTTCTCTGATCTGACGCGTTCCATTGGACTTCGGAGCGATTCGCTGTTAACTGCCAGGGGATGCATTGCCCGCTCGCTCACGACGTTCATTTCGGCGTTCATCTCAGCGCTCTCTCCTGGTTTGTGAGCGGCTAACTTATCCAAGGTTTATGACAGAACATCGAAGTTCTCTCCCTCCCCATGTTGCGCCATCGAAGATACAAGAGCTGTGCCAATGTTTTCGAAGTGTCGACAAGTGGATACAAAAAAGCCCGTAGTCCTGACGGGCTGCGGGCTTTCTGTGAAATAACGAGGCTAAATCGTTGCTCAATCGATTCTTCAATCAACTCAGGCTGTTACAACCTCACTCACTCCTTGTGCGGCGCGGGTTGTTGTTGGGTAAGGCAGTGGATGTTACCGCCCCCCAGTAACAGTTCGCGACCCGGCACCATGACCACTTCGTGCTGCGGGAACAAAGCGTGCAAAATCTCTTTGGCCGGGCCGTCCAATGGGTCGTCGAAGCTCGGCGCGATAATGCCGCCATTAACGATCAGGAAGTTCACGTAAGAGCCGGCCAGACGAACGGTCGGATTGCGCTCCTGAGTGCCGTCCACCGGATCCACGCCAGCGCACTCTTCTTCGGTCGCGTACAACGGCCCCGGAATCGGCATCTTGTGCACTGTGAACGGGCGTCCCTTGGCATCGGTGCTGTTTTGCAGCACGTTCATTGCCGCCTGGCAGCGCGGGTAGTTCGGGTCCTGCGGGTCATCGGTCCAGGCCAGCAGTACTTCGCCCGGACGCACGTAGCAGCAGAAGTTATCCACATGGCCGTCGGTTTCGTCGTTGAACAAACCGTCCGGCAGCCAAATGATTTTATCCACAGCCAGATTTGCACTGAGCACCGCTTCGATTTGCGCACGGTCCATGTGCGGGTTGCGATTGCGGTTGAGCAGGCACTCTTCGGTGGTAATCAGGGTGCCTTCACCATCGACATGGATCGAGCCGCCTTCGAGCACAAAACCTTCGGTGCGGTAGCGCGGGCTGCGCTCGATTTCGAGGATCTTGCCCGCCACTTGCGAGTCACGGTTCCACGGCGAATACAGACCACCGTCGAAACCGCCCCAGGCATTGAAGTCCCAATCCACACCACGGACTTCACCGCGGTTGTTGATGACGAACGTCGGGCCAGTATCCCGAACCCAGGCGTCATCGCTGGACATCTCTACCAAACGAATATTCGGCACGTCGAGACGGGCCCGAGCATTTTCGTACTGGCCGGCGGAAACCGCCACGGTCACCGGTTCGAAACGCGCGATGGCCTTGGCCACCGCCACATGCGCAGCTTGTGCCGGTTTGCCGCCCAGGCGCCAGTTGTCCGGGCGCTCGGGCCAGACCATCCAGGTCTGGGTCTGTGGTGCCCATTCGGCGGGCATGTAAAAGCCGTCGGTGCGAGGGGTGCTGTTCAAAGTGGTCATGGTTCAGGACTCCAGGGAACCGTCGAGGGTTTTGATCGCGCCGTACAGGTTCGGGCGACGGTCACGGAATGAGCCCCATGCGCTGCGGATGTGCTCCAGCTCATCGAGGTCGAAACTGTGAACCAGAATGCCTTCTTCTGTTTCATTCAGCTCCTGGACTTTCTCGCCAAACTGGTTGGCGATGAACGACGAGCCGTAGAAGGTAATGTCGTAGCCGTCCTGCTCTTCGTTGCCGATGCGGTTGCTGGCAATCAGCGGCATCAGGTTGGCACCGGCATGGCCTTGCTGCACGCGCTGCCAATGGTCGCGGGACGAAATGGTCTTGTCGTGTGGCTCGCTGCCGATGGCGGTCGGGTAGAACAGGATTTCCGCGCCTTGCAGCGCCATGCTGCGGGCGCACTCAGGGAACCACTGATCCCAGCAGATGCCCACGCCGATTTTCGCGTAACGGGTATTCCAGACTTTGAAGCCAGTATCGCCCGGGTTGAAGTAGTACTTTTCGTGGTAGCCAGGACCATCCGGGATATGGCTTTTACGATAAATCCCGAGGTTGCTGCCGTCGGCATCGATGATCGCGATGCTATTGAAACGTGCGCGTCCGGCCAGCTCGTAGAAGCTGATTGGCAGAACGACCTGCAGTTCTTTGGCAATTTTCTGGAAATGCTTGATGGCAACGTTGTCTTCGACCGTCGTGGCCAGCTGCAGGTAGTCAGGGTTCGGTTTCTGGCAGAAGTACGGCGCCTCGAACAGCTCTTGGATCAGGATGATTTGCGCGCCTTTCGCCGCAGCCTCACGGACCAGCTTCTCAGCGGTCTCGATGTTGGCTTCAAGGTCCCAGGAACAGGCCATCTGGGTAGCGGCGACGGTAACGATACGGCTCATGAATCATCTCCTGGGCAAGTGTGAGGGTCGAGGGTGGCATCGACCGATGACAGAAAGAGGCAACACCGGGCGTGGTTCATCCACACCGTGGGCGGTGGCGACTTTATAGCCGATAAAAATCGGCTTTTAAAGCGATAAATATTCTCTCCGTCGAAAAAACCTCACAGAAACCCGATAACAATCGAATTTAAGGTATGTCTTTATGACGCTTTCGCGGGCAAGCCTCGCTCCTACAGGTCCGTGTCGTGCGCATATTCCGCGAACGACATAAATCCGTAGGAGCGAGCGGTGCGGCGATCCGACTTGCCCGCGAAAGCGATATCGAGTCTTACAACCCCTCGTCCAACACCTTCGACAGCATGTCGACAAAGAAATCCACGCTCTGACGCGACGTAACCATCGGCGGCTTGATCTTGAGAATGTTCAGGTAATCGCCAGTCGGCTGCATGAAAATCCCCAGCTCACGAAGGCGATCGCACAACGCCGTGGTTTCTTCGGTCGCGGGCTCCAGGGTTTCTCGATTGCGAATCAACTCCACGCCCAGATAGAAGCCGGAACCATGCACCGCGCCCACCAACGGATGCTGGTCAATCAACGCTTCAAGACGTTCTTTGAAATACCCGCCCACAACCTGCGCGTTCTCCCAGAGTTTTTCTTCTTCCATCACGTCCAGCACTGCCATGCCAATCTGGCAACTGACCGGGCTGCCACCGGCCGACGAGAAGAAGTAACCCTCGGCCTCCAGCGCTTCAGCAATTTCCCGTCGGGTAATGACTGCGCCCAACGGTTGGCCGTTACCCATGCCTTTGGCCATGGTGATGATGTCCGGCACTACGCCCTGCTCTTCGAACCCCCAGAAGAATTTGCCCATGCGGCCGTAACCGACTTGCACTTCATCGGCGATGCACACCCCGCCCTGAGCGCGGACCAGCGCATAGACCTGCTTCAAATAGCCCGGCGGCAGCGAGATACCGCCGGCATTGCCGTAAACCGGCTCGCAGATGAAACCGGCCAGTTGGCGTTTCTGTTCGGCAATTTTCGCCAGGTTATGTTCGACGCTGCGCACGTAGTCCGGTGCGCTGTCGATGCCACGAAACTCACCGCGATAGGTGTTCGGCGCGGTCACTGGATGCACCCAGTCCGGACGGCTGCTCAAGGCCTTGGGGTTGTCGGCAATCGAGGTCGAAACCGCGTCCGCCGCGACTGACCAACCGTGATACGCCTCCAGCACGCTGAGCATGTCGCGACCGCCGCTGTAGGCCCAGGCCAGACGGATCGCCAGGTCATTGGCCTCGGTGCCGCTGTTGACCAGAAATACGCGATCCATGTTGTCCGGTGCCAGCTTCAACAAACGCTCGGAAAACTCGGCAATCGCCGCGTAGTGAAAACGCGAATTGGTGTTGAGCAACGACCACTGCCGGCTGGCGACGGCAGCCATGCGCGGATGGCCATGACCCAAGACCGCAACGTTGTTGAGCATGTCGAGGTAAGAGCGACCCTGCATGTCGATCAGGTGATTGCGCCAGCCTCGCTCGATGCGCGGCGGGTCTACGTAATAGTGTTTCTGGGAGCGAGCGAAACTCGCGTCACGGCGGGCGAGCAATGTCTGCGGGTCGAGCTCTTCTTGCGCATCACAGGCCAGGCCCAGCAACACGGCAGGTGAAGGACACAACGCCTGCCAGGCTGCCGCGCGCGAAGGCGTGCAAAACAACGGCGCGTCGAGCTGAGCGCTTCGACACAATTGCACGATCAACGGCCCGCTAACCGAACCCAGCACCTGGCCTTTGACCAGCGCCGCGCTACTGCGTACCGATGGGGCCACACCCCACAATCGGACGCTGAGCTCTGGGCCGTCCAATTGCAGCAGGTTCTCTCCTTCGATATGGATAACCCCGGCAAACGGCGCTTCGACCGCCGTGCCGTCGGGTACTCGCAATGCAACATGTAACGGGAAAGTATCCGGTTCACTGGCGCTGTCCGGCCGAGTGCGGGACAGACGATACTGGCCATATCGACTGGCCGCCAGACCGTGAGCCGCGGCGGCCTCAGTCAGCAGACGTTGGTCGATCCCCTCTTGCTCCCAGTTACCCGCCTCGAAATGCGGACTGAGCACGCCCAGATCGATCAACGCAAATTCACGCCCCACCAGACTCGGCAACAATGGCGCGAAGCTTTCACTGCCGATGCTCGGCAGGCTTTGACCGACGGCGGTAAGAATCGCCGCCTCCATCAACTCCAACGGCACCGACGTGGCAACACGGAAAATTTCCCACTCATGGGTCAGGTTGTCGCGACTGTACTCATTGCCCGGATCAATGCTGACCTGCTGCTCGCCACTCAGCACCAGCACTGCCGAGCGGGCGACGATCAGCGGCCAGAGTGCCAGCAACTCTTCATGCTGCAACGGATTGACCGCGTGATAAGCCCGAACCGCCGGCAAAATGCAGAACGGATCGCCATCGGCATGGTGCAGCAGCGCGGCGCAGGTCACCGACAGATCGGTGATCCGCCAGGTACGGACCAGGTCGCCGAAATCGATGACGCCCTGCAACTGCCATTGGTGCTGCGAATCCCGCTGCCAGACTACGTTGTCGTCGGTGATGTCCATGTGAATCGCCTGCACCGGCAGCTTGTCCACCAAGGGCTGCAAATGGCGCTCGGCCTGTTCGGCAGCTTCAGCAATCAACCTTTGTTGTTGCTCATCCTTGATCACCGGCAGCAGATGCGCGATTAACGCATTGGCGTGGCGAGCGTCCCATTGCAGGGTGCGCTCAAGGCCTGGGTGATTGAAACCGGCCAGCGCCAGGTCCATTTCGCCGCAGAGCCGACCAAAACCGGCGACCACTGAATGGCTCAGGTGATCGAGGTGCGTCAGGGACTGGCCGTCGATGTAATCAAGCAGGCGCACGTGCACCGCTTGGCCGCCGACCTCAAGTGAGAGCAGGTCTGCGCCATTTTTTGCAGGAATCACTCGCGGCACCTGCACGCCAGAATGTTCACCCAGATGCTTGAGTCCTGCGTGTTGGGCTTGCAGCTCCAGCGCCGAGTAATCACCACGGCAGATTTTCAGGACGAAACGCCCCTGCTCGCTGTCGACGCGGAAATTGAGATCCTGCTGACTCCCAAGGGCCTGCAACCGCCCGCTCAGCCCGTAATGCTCTTTCAGCAGCTCTATCGCTTGCGCCGCAGACACCTGCGGGCTGGGCAGACTGGCGCGGTGAATCAACGTGGCGAGCGGCATACAACGACCCCTGAAATTTTATTAGGCGCTTATATCGCCACTGCTTGGGGCGATACGCAACCCCCTTCCTGGTTGGCGCAAATCAAATGCCCGCGCAACTCTCTTCATCGCCCCACTCGCACCCGCCGCCACTTTGCGTAAGAATGTCGGCCATTAACGCCTAATGCTGGAGAAACACCATGAATGTAGTCACCACCAACCTGCCCGGTGTTCTGATCATCGAACCCAAGGTATTTGGTGACGAGCGCGGTTTCTTCTATGAGAGCTTCAACGCCAAGGCTTTCGAAGAAGCGACTGTTCGTTCAGGACAACCATTCCCGCTCGCAAAAAGGTGTACTGCGCGGCTTGCATTACCAGTTGGAGAACACTCAGGGCAAACTGGTCCGTGTCACCGCCGGTGAAGTGCTGGACGTGGCGGTGGATATTCGCCGCAGCTCGCCGCATTTCGGCAAATGGGTCGCTGTGCGTCTGTCCGCCGACAATCATCGCCAACTCTGGGTGCCGGAAGGTTTTGCCCATGGTTTCGTGGTGTTGAGTGATTTCGCCGAGTTCCTCTACAAGACCACCGACTACTACACTCCGTCGGCCGAGCGCAGCATTCGCTGGGACGATCCGGACCTGGGCATCGACTGGCAGCTGGACGAAGTACCGAAACTGTCAGCCAAGGATCAGTCCGCCGCGTTCCTCAAGGACGCTGAAGTCTTTTCCTGAATTCCTGTGTGAATTTTCACCGCCAGCGCGCACTTGATCCCAGGTGCGCAGACTGCGCCCGCAAGCCTAGGCATAATGCGTCTATACCCATAGGCGCTTGATGCTCATGACACCAACTCTCCCCCGCAGACCCCGCTGGCGCAGCCTGGCGCTACTCGCGTTGTGCCTGGCGCCCTTGCTGTGGCCGCTGGAGCATCTGGCCGAGCGTTACTACCGCAGCGAACTGGCCGGGCAGAACCGTCAAACCCTCGACCTCTACGTCGCCAACCTGTTGGGCACTCTGCATCGGTATGAAGTGTTACCGCAGATTCTCGGCGAGTTGCCCGCCCTGCGCGCGACATTGGCTGCACCCGACGAGGGCGTGATTCAGGGTAATGCCAATCGCCTGCTGAAAAACATCAGTGCCCAGACCGGCGCCGAAGTCATGTACCTGATGGACACCACCGGCAAGACGCTGGCGGCCTCCAATTGGGACAAACACGACAGCTTCGTTGGCCGCAATTTCGCTTTCCGTCCTTATTTCAGCGAAGCCATGGCCGGGCGTCTGGGGCGCTTCTTCGGCCTGGGCACCACCTCGGCCAAGCGCGGTTACTTCTTCGCGGCGGCGATACGTGATCGCGAAAAAATCATCGGCGTACTGGTGATCAAGGTCGACCTCGACCACACCGAAAGCCTCTGGGGTAAAACCCCGGAACAACTGTTGGTGACCGACCACAATGGCGTGGTCATCCTCACGTCACGGCCCGAGTGGCGTTTCCGCTCGACCCGTCCATTGAGCGACGCAGAACGCGAGGCCATCACCGCGATTCAACCCTACCCGACCCGCGATCCCAAGCCATTGAATCTCGACGCCAACGCCTGGCTGACCCAAACCCGGCAGATCGAAGAAACCGGCTGGAGCGTCAGTATCCTTGCGCCGCGCACCCTGATCGATCGTCCGGTACGCACCGTCGTGGCCATTGGCGGCGCAACGCTGCTGGTATTGATGCTGCTGCTGGGCTTGATGATGCAACGCCGGCGCCATTACCTGGAACGGATCGCCTTCGAAGGCAAGGCCCGCCACGAGCTGGAGGGCCGGGTCGCCGAACGGACCAGCGACCTCGAAGGCCTCAACCGTCGACTCAAGCAGGAAGTGCTGGAGCGCGAACACGCTCAGCAGGAACTGGTGCGCGCCCAGGATGACCTGGTGCAGGCCGGCAAGCTCTCGGCGCTGGGGACGATGTCGGCGAGCATCAGCCATGAGCTCAACCAACCGCTGGCGGCGATCCGCAGCTACGCGGAAAACGCCGAAGTGCTGCTCGATCATCAGCGCACCGAGGATGCTCGCGGCAACCTCAAGCTGATCAGCGAATTGACCGGGCGCATGGCCTCGATCATCGCTCACCTGCGCGCCTTCGCCCGGCGTGATCGCCACGCCCCGGAAAGTGTTGCCCTGCAACCGGCACTGGACGACGCGCTGGCGTTACTGGCCAAGCGTCGGCGCAGCATGGAAGTCGAGCTGATCCGTGACCTGCCGGCTGCCACCCTATGGGTCGAGGCCGGGGAAACGCGTCTGCGTCAGGTACTCGGCAATCTGCTGGCCAATGCCCTCGACGCCCTGACGGAAAAAGGCCCGCCGCGTAAACTCTGGTTGAGTGCCGAGTCCACCGCCGACGGTGTCAATCTGTACATTCGCGACAACGGCCCCGGGTTCTGCCTGGAAGCGCTGGGGCGTGCCGGCGAGCCCTTCTACACCACCAAGACCCGCACTCAGGGGCTTGGCTTGGGGCTGGCGATTTGCGACACCCTGATGCGCGCCTTCGGTGGTGAATTGTCGTTCTCCAACCACAAGGAAGGTGGCGCCCTGATTACCCTGAAATTGCGCGCAGGCGCACCGGGCGTGAGCCTGCAACCGTCCGAGGACCGAAGTGCATGACCATCGACAACCGCATCCAGGTCGTGTTGATCGACGACGATCCCCACCTGCGCCAGGCCCTGAGCCAGACCCTGGACCTGGCCGGCCTGAAAATCCTGCCGCTGGCTGAAGCCAAAGGCCTGGCCGGGCAGCTGGAGCGTGACTGGCCGGGCGTGGTGGTCAGTGACATCCGCATGCCAGGCATGGACGGCCTCGAACTGCTGACCGAACTCCACGCCCAGGACCCGGAGCTACCCGTGCTGCTGATCACCGGCCACGGCGATGTGCCGCTGGCGGTACAAGCCATGCGCGCCGGGGCCTATGACTTTCTGGAAAAACCTTTCGCCAGCGACTCCCTGCTCGACAGCGTACGTCGCGCCCTGGATCTGCGCCGGCTGGTGCTGGACAACCGCAGCCTGCGTCTGGCCCTGAGCGATCGCAACGAACTGAGCGCTCGACTGGTTGGGCAATCAGCGCCGATGCTGCGCCTGCGTGAGCAGATCGGGGCACTGGCGGCGACCAAGGCCGACGTGCTGATCCTCGGCGAAACCGGTGCGGGCAAGGAAGTGGTGGCGCGCGCGCTGCACGACCTGTCGAGTCGGCGTAACGGTCCATTCGTGGCGATCAACGCCGGGGCCCTGGCCGAGTCGGTGGTGGAAAGCGAGCTGTTCGGTCACGAGCCCGGTGCGTTTACCGGCGCGCAGAAGCGTCGCATCGGCAAGTTCGAATTTGCCAATGGCGGCACGTTGTTCCTCGATGAAATCGAAAGCATGAGCCTGGACGTGCAGGTGAAATTGCTGCGCTTGCTGCAAGAGCGGGTCGTCGAGCGCTTGGGTGGCAACCAGCTGATCCCGCTCGATATCCGCATCATTGCCGCGACCAAGGAGGACCTGCGTCAATCCGCTGATCAGGGCCGCTTCCGTGCCGACTTGTATTACCGCCTGAACGTCGCGCCGCTGCGCATTCCGCCGCTGCGTGAGCGAGGCGAAGATGCGCTGATGCTGTTCCAGCATTTCGCCGATGAAGCCAGCGCCCGCCACGGTTTGCCACCCCACGAATTGCAACCGGGACACCGGGCGCTACTGCTGCGCCATACCTGGCCAGGCAACGTGCGAGAACTGCAGAACGCCGCCGAACGCTTTGCCTTGGGTCTGGAACTGGCGCTGGACAACAGTGCGCCGGATGGCGGCGTCGGCAGCACGATTGAAGTCGTCAGCGGCGGCCTTAGCGAGCAAGTGGAGAACTTCGAGAAGAGCCTGATTGCCGCCGAACTGGCGCGCTCGCACAGCTCCGTGCGCAGTCTCGCCGAAGCGCTCGGCATTCCGCGCAAAACCTTGCACGACAAACTGCGCAAGCATGGTCTGAACTTCGCCGACGCCGGCGCCGGCAGCCACACTGACGACCTTGATTGAGCTACCGTAAGATCATCCCCTTCAAACAAAAGGCCCGTGAATGAACCGCGACAGTCGTCACCTGGAATCGATCCTCCATTCTGACATCCCCCTCACGCGGGACATGGGCCTCAAAGTGCTCGACTGGCACGATCAACAACTGCGCCTGCACCTGCCGCTTGCGGCCAACGTCAATCACAAGAGCACCATGTTCGGTGGCAGTCTGTATTGCGGCGCAGTGCTGGCCGGCTGGGGCTGGCTGCATTTGCGTTTGCGTGAAGAAGGCATCATCGAAGACGGTCACATCGTGATTCAGGAAGGGCAGATCAGCTACCCGCTGCCGGTCACCATGGACGCGACGGCGATTTGCCAGGCACCGAGTGCGGCAGTCTGGAAGAAGTTTCTGGCAATGTATGAGCGGTATGGGCGGGCGCGGTTGACGCTGCATTCGCGGATCGTCAATACCGGGAGTGAAGAGGATGCGGTGCGGTTTACCGGGCAGTATGTCCTTCACCGGTAAAGCAAAAGATCGCAGCCTTAGCCGGCAGCGCCAGGAAAAACTCATTCAGCAACGACTCCCGCGCCGGATAGCAGAACGGCTCACCGCTCAAATCCAGCACCTCTCCACCTGCGCCTTCCAGCACACCTTGCGCAGCCGCCGTGTCCCACTGCGAAGTTGGCGCCAACCGCGGATAACAATCCGCCGCGCCTTCCGCCAGCAGGCAAAATTTCAGCGAGCTGCCGATGTTCGCCAGTTGCAACTCACCCAGGCTATCGCTCAACCCCGCGAGTAACCGTTCCTGCTCAGGGCTCGAATGCCGACGACTGGCGACCACCGTGAAACGCTCACCCGCAGCCGGGACCTCGCGAACCTGAATCGGCAACGGCTCGGCGCCTTTATCACCACGCCAGGCACCCAACCCTGCACCGCCGACATAAAAGCGCCCGTTGGTCGGCATCGACACCACGCCAAACACCACACGCCCCTGCTCGATCAGCGCAATGTTGACAGTGAACTCTTCGCTACCGGAGATGAACTCCTTGGTCCCGTCCAACGGGTCGACCAGCCACCAGCGCTGCCACCCGGCGCGCACGCTCCGGGGGATATTGGCGTCTTCTTCGGACAGCACCGGAATGCTAGGGTCCAGCGCTGTCAGCCCGGCCAGAATCACGTGATGAGCGGCCATGTCGGCGGCGGTGACCGGGGAATCATCGGACTTTGCAGTGACAGCAACGTTGACGCGCCAGAACGGCAGGATCGCCTCGCCAGCCTTCAAAGCCAGTTCAACGACTGGCGCCATCAACGGATGGGAAAAATTCAAGCTCACGGTAAAAACACCCCACGTTGAGTCAGTAAGTCACGGGCCAGATACAGCGCCGCCAAGGCACGGCCCTCGGTGAATCGTGGATTCTGCGCCAAAGACGACAATTCACGCAGGTTGATCTTTTCCACCCCCATCGGCTCGGGCTCGTCACCCTCCAGGCGTTCTTCGTACAGCTCAGTGGCCAGCACCACCTGGATCCTCTGGCTCATGTAGCCCGGTGACAATGACAACTCGGTCAAATGCTCAAGCTGTCGGGCGCCATACCCGGCCTCTTCCATGAGCTCCCGCTCAGCCGCCGCCAACACGTCTTCGCCCGGCTCGATCAAACCTTTGGGCAGGGACAATTCGTATGCATCGGTGCCGCCGCAGTATTCCTCCACCAATACCGCGTGCTCCGCGTCGAGCATCGCCACAATCATCACTGCGCCATGGCCGGTGCCTTTGCTGACCAGACGCTCGTAAGTACGCTCCACGCCATTGGAAAAGCGCAACTTCAGCTCTTCGACACAGAACAAACGGCTGGTGGCGACAATGTCGCGGGCGAGTACGGTGGGTTTCTGGCGCATAGATGGCTCCTTGGCGTAAGCGGGTTACTATACCCGGCCTATCCTGATTGTTTATCTCGGATATCTTTTTACCGCTGGAGAAGTTTTATGTCCCTGCTGCCCTGGCATGACATCGATACCGTTTTGCTGGATATGGACGGCACGCTGCTGGACCTGCACTACGACAACCATTTCTGGATGGAGCACCTGCCCCAGCGTTATGCCGAGCTGCACGGGGTGAGCCGGGCCATGGCGGAGCTGGAATTGCAGCCGCTGTTCGAACGCAATGCCGGACAATTGCAGTGGTACTGCCTGGATTTCTGGAGCGCCGAGCTGAAGCTGTCGGTGCGCGAACTGAAACTGGAAACCGCGCACTTGATCGCCCTGCGTCCGGATGCGGACACTTTTCTGGCGGCGATCAGACGGGCCGGCAAACGCGTGGTACTGATCACCAACGCCCACCGCGACTCGCTGTCATTGAAGCTGGAACGAATTGAACTGGCGCCGTATTTCGAGCGCTTGATCAGCTCTCACGATTACGGTTTCCCCAAGGAAAACCCGCAGTTCTGGGATGCCTTGCAAGCCGACATCGGCTTCGATCCGGCGCGCAGTCTGTTTATCGACGATACGTTGCCGATTCTGCGCAGTGCGCGCAATTTTGGCGTGGCGCATCTGCTGGCCGTCAGCGAGCCGGACAGCCGAAAAGGGCCGAAGGACACGGCCGAGTTTGCGGCGGTGGGGGATTATCGGGAGTTGATTGCCGGGCTCTGATACCGAGTCGTCTGCTTCGCGGGCAAGCCTCGCTCCTACAGGTCCCTGTCGTTCGCGGAGTATGCGCACGACAGGAACCTGTAGGAGCGAGGCTTGCCCGCGAAAGCCATCACACAGTCTCGAACCTTACTCAGGAATCCGCAACACCTGCCCCGGATAGATCTTGTCCGGGTGCGAAAGCATTGGCTTGTTGGCCTCGAAAATCTTGTTGTACTTGTTCGCGTCGCCGTATTCGGCCTTGGAAATCGCGCTGAGGGTGTCGCCCTTTTTCACCGTAACGAAGCGAGCGGCCTTCGCCACCGGCCCGGTCACCGTGATCTGGTCATCCACGCTACCGACCCCGGCAATATTACCCAAGGCCAACAGAATTTTTTCCTTCTCTTCCTGACTCGCCACTTCACCAGTGACGATGACTTTGTCGCCCTCGATTGTCGCCTGAACATTCGGATTACCCAGGCCGACCTTGCTGATGTGTTCCTTCAACTGCTCGCTGGCATTCGCATTGCCAGGTGTCAGCAGATCAATAAGTTTTTCGCCTGCTTCTTTCACAAAGCTAAAAATACTCATGGTGCACTCTCCTTGGGGTTTAGGTTCCAGACGCCAAAGACTAGACCAGCCTTGCAAAGCCCGGTTCCCAGCCGACCAATGACCCAACCCCGCGCAGGCGGTAGAATCGCAAACCTTGCCCGCGCCCTGGAGCGAAGATGGACATCAAGCAGCTCAAATTCCTCATCGCCCTCGACGAAACCCGGCATTTTGGCCAGGCCGCCGCGCGTTGCCACATCACCCAACCGACCCTGTCCATGCGCCTGCGCAGCCTCGAAGAAGAACTCGAACTGCCACTGGTCAACCGCGGCCAGCGCTTCGAAGGTTTCACCGCGCCGGGCGAGCGCGTGCTGGCGTGGGCGCGTACGGTGCTGGCGGCCTACGACGGCTTACAGGCCGAAGCGGCAGCCTGTCGCGGCAACCTCGTGGGTACGTTGCGTCTGGGCGTGGTGCCGCTGTCGAGTTTCGACCCGGTACCGCTGATGCAGCGCCTGCACGCCGAGCACCCGAACCTGCGCTTCGAACTCTCGGCCCTGAGTTCCGAGCAGATCCTCGAGCAGCTGGCGAACAACCGTCTCGACCTCGGTGTGTCCTATCTGGAGCGTCTGGACGGTGAGCGTTTCGACTCCCTGGCTTTCAGCGAAACCCACATGGGCTTGCTCTACGATCAGCGTTTCTTCAGTTTCGGCGACGCGCCCTTGAGTTGGAAATCGTTGATTGAACTGCCGTTGGGCATGCTCACCAGCGGCATGCATTTTCGCCAGTCCATCGACCATAACTTCCACAGCCGTGGCTTGGCCCCCCAACCGTTGCTGCAAACCGATGCGGTCCACCAATTGTTACAAGCGGTACACGGCGGTCTGTGCTGCGCCGTGATGCCATTGGAAGGTGGACTGGAAAACCTCACCGATCACTTGCGCCTGCAGCCTATAGAAAGTGCCCAGACCCTCGCCCGGCTGGGGCTGATCATGCGTCGGAGCGCTCCGCGTTCGGCGCTTGCAGAAGCCTGTTTCGCGATCTATCAGCAATCAGTGGCCGGTTCTTGATCGACGTTATCTATCAGCAGATCAGTAATAGCAATTAGACACGACCCGCTGACCCGCCTAGGCTTAAAACTGACCAACCCATCGGTGATACCTGATGAACGCCAAGCGCCCTGCCCGCGCGGCGCCTGCTGTTGAAACGCCCGCGACCGTCGCCAGTCAGACATACAGTTACTGCAACCTTGAATACACCGAATCGGCCAGCACCGCGCTGGCCGAGGAAGTCGCGTTGGCGATTGCCTATAACGGCATCAGCCAGGCCGTCATGTTGGTCACACCAACGGATCTTGAAGACTTCATCGTCGGCTTCAGCCTCGGCAGCGGAATCATCGAAGACGCCTGCGATATCTACGACTTGCAACTCAGCGGCACGGGCTCGGCGCAATACGCGCAAGTGACCATCGCCAATCGCGCCTTCTGGAACCTCAAGCAGCAGCGTCGGCAACTGGCCGGCACCAGTGGTTGCGGGCTCTGTGGCGTGGAAGCGGTTGAGCAAGCACTGCCCGATCTCAAAGTCTTGCCCGGCGCCCCACTGCCCCCGACCGAATGGCTGGACGGCCTGCGCCAGCGCATCGGCGAATTCCAGCCGCTGGGCCAACATTGCGGCGCGGTACATGCGGCGGTGTTCATGAACGGCAACGGCGAATTGTTGCTGGGCCGTGAAGACATCGGTCGACACAACGCCCTCGACAAGCTGATCGGTGGGTTGATCCGCCAGAAGATCCCGATCACTGGCGGCCTGGCGATTGTCACCAGCCGTTGCAGCCTCGAATTGATCCAGAAAGTTTTACGCGCCGGCATTCAGACCCTGGTCAGTTTATCGTCGCCCACGGGCCTTGCCGTGCAATGGGCCCGTCGACACAACCTCAACCTTATCCACCTGCCGCAGAAAAGTGCGCCGCGGGTCTACAGCCCCGCGACGGAGAATCAAGCGTGAGTCAACATCGTCAAGCCGACCAGAAACCCGTCCCCCGCTACAAGCCCTACAAAGGCCCAGCCGGTGGCTGGGGTGCGCTGATCAGCGTCGCCCAGGCCTGGTTGACCAGCGATAACGCGCTGAAAAACCTGCGCATAATGCTCAAGACCAACCAGAACGGCGGCTTCGACTGCCCCGGTTGCGCGTGGGGCGATTCTCCGGAAAAGGGCATGGTGATGTTCTGCGAGAACGGCGCTAAAGCGGTGAACTGGGAAGCGACCAAACGCCGTGTCGACGCTGCATTCTTTGCCAAACATAGCGTCACCTCGCTGCTGGAACAGAGCGACTACTGGCTTGAATATCAGGGCCGCCTGACCGAGCCGATGAGCTACAACACCGAAACCGATCGCTACCAACCCATCAGCTGGGATGATGCCTTCACCCTGATCGCCAAACATCTGCGCGGCCTGTCGAGCCCGAATCAGGCCGAGTTCTACACCTCGGGCCGCGCCAGCAACGAAGCGGCGTTCCTCTATCAATTGTTCGTGCGCGCCTATGGCACCAACAATTTCCCCGATTGCTCAAACATGTGTCACGAAGCCAGTGGTGTTGCGTTGGCGCAGAGCGTTGGCGTCGGCAAAGGCACCGTGACCTTCGATGATTTCGAACACGCCGATGCGATTTTCGTCTGGGGCCAGAACCCCGGCACCAACCACCCGCGGATGCTCGAACCCCTGCGCGAAGCGGTGAAACGCGGCGCTCAGGTGGTGTGCATCAACCCGCTGAAAGAACGCGGTCTGGAACGTTTCCAGCATCCACAGCACCCACTGGAAATGCTCACCAACGGCGACAAGCCGACCAACACCGCGTACTTCCGCCCGGCACTGGGCGGCGACATGGCGATCATGCGCGGCATGGCCAAGTTCCTGCTGCAATGGGAGCGCGATGCGCAGAAGGCTGGTGAACCTGCGGTGTTCGACCACGACTTCCTCAATGAACACAGCGTCAACGTTCTGGAATACCTCGGCATCGTCGACGACACCCCGTGGGAGCAGATCGTCGAGCAGTCCGGCCTGCCCCTGGTGGAAATCGAGCAAGCGGCGCGCATGTACGCCAAGGGCAAGAACGTGATCATGTGCTGGGCGATGGGCATCACCCAGCATCGTCATTCGGTGGCGACCATCCAGGAAATCGCCAACCTGATGCTGTTGTGCGGCAACATCGGCCGGCCGGGTGCCGGTCTGTGCCCGGTGCGCGGCCACAGCAATGTGCAGGGCGACCGGACAATGGGCATCAACGAACGTCCGCCGGTGGCGTTCCTCGACGCTCTGGAGCGGCGCTTCCAGTTCAAGGTTCCCCGTGAAAACGGCCACAACGTGGTCGAGGCGATTCATGCCATGGCCGACGGCCGCTCGAAAGTCTTCATCGGCCTGGGCGGCAATTTCGCCCAAGCCACCCCGGACAGCACGCGTACCTTCCAGGCTCTGGCCAACTGCGACCTGACCGTGCAGATCAGCACCAAGCTCAACCGTAGTCATTTGGCCCACGGTAAAGACGCGCTGATCCTGCCGTGCCTGGGCCGTACCGACATCGATATCCAGGCCGAAGGCGCCCAAGCGGTGACCGTGGAAGACTCATTCAGCATGGTCCACGCCTCCAACGGTCAGCTGCAGCCACTGTCGAACCAGATGCGCTCGGAGCCTGCAATCATCGCCGGCATCGCCGCCGCAACCCTGGGCAGCAAACCGGTGGACTGGAACTGGCTGGTGGCCGATTACAGCCGCATCCGCGACCTGATCGCCGACACCATCCCGGGCTTCCGGGACTTCAACGAGAAAATCCAGAACCCGGGTGGTTTCTACCTGGGTAACAGCGCCAGCGCACGTCGCTGGAATACCCCATCGGGTCGGGCCAACTTCCGTGCGAACAGGCTGCCCAAACATCTGGTGCATGAGCGCACCCGCGCCACCGGCGTGCTGCCGGACCTGATCATGCAGTCGATGCGCTCCCACGATCAGTACAACACCACGATTTATGGTCTTGATGACCGTTATCGCGGGGTGAAAGGTCAGCGCGACGTGCTATTCGTCAATGAAGCCGACATCATTCGCCTCGGGTTCAAACCCGGGCAGAAGGCTGACATTGTTTCGATTTGGGATGATGGCCGTGAGCGTCGGGTGAAGGGTTTCACACTGCTGGCGTTTGACATTCCTGCCGGGCAAGCGGCCGCTTACTATCCGGAAGTGAACCCGCTGGTGCCGCTGGAAAGCACTGGAGACGGCAGCCATACGCCGACATCGAAGTTTGTGGCGATTCGCTTGGAAGCGGCGAGTGAGACTGGGTTGATTTTGGCCAAGTCGGCTTAACGCGGCGTCTGAGCTGACGCCATCGCGAGCAGGTTGCTCCCACGGACCTGCCAATACATCCGTCAGGAATATGTTTGCTAGCATTGCGTCTGAATCAATCCAGATCAGACACGAGTGCTCAGCATGCAACTCCCGGACATGAACCTGTTGGTCGCCCTCGACGCCTTGCTCGATGAAGGCAGTGTGGTCGGCGCTGCACGGCGGATGAACCTCAGCCCGGCGGCGATGAGCCGGACGCTGACGCGGATTCGCGAGGCCATTGGCGATCCAATTCTGGTGCGCGCCGGTCGAGGCTTGGTGCCGACGCCCAAGGCATTGGAGTTGCGCGAGCAGGTGCGGGACCTGGTGGAGCAGGCGGCTTTGCTGTTCCGCTCCGCCGATGAGGTGGATCTGGGCAGTTTGCGCCGACGGTTCAGCATTCGTGCCAATGATTTCTTTGTTGGCGTTTACGGCGGCAAGCTATTTGACACGATGGAGCGCCAGGCCCCGCATTGCGAATTGCGCTTCGTTCCTGAGGGCGATGGAGACGACGAAGCCTTGCGTGAGGGACGTATCGATTTAAGCGTCAGCAACAATCGTCCGCTGATGCCGGAAGTGAAGGTGCAGAACCTGTTTTCCACGCACTTTGTCGGGCTGGTGCGTGAAGATCACCCGTTGTTCGACGAAGAAATCACCGCTGAACGGTACGCCGGGTTTTCTCATATCAGCATGTCCCGTCGCGGGATCGCCCGCGGGCCGATCGACACGGCGCTTAACGCCTTGGGGCTGGAGCGGCGGGTGGCGGTGATTGCACCGAGTTTCCATGCGGCGATGTTCGCCTTGCCGGATTCCGATCTGATTCTGCCGGTGCCCAAGGAGGCGCTGCTGAGCGTGCGACGCCTGGGCTTGAAACTGCGCTCGTTCACCCTGCCGATTCCATTGCCAACCCTCATGCTGACCCAGGCCTGGCATCCGCGCTTCGACAAGGACCCGGCCCACCGCTGGATGCGTGAAACCCTCAAGACCTGTTGCGATGAGACGTGGCTGGCCGCACAACCTACCTGAGTTGACGCATACCCTTGTGGGAGCGGGCTTGCTCGCGAAAGCGGTATGTCAGTCAATATCAATGCTGAATGACACACCGCCTTCGCGAGCAAGCCCGCTCCCACAGGGGATCTGTGTCGTTTCAAAAATTTGCCAGCCATCCGATTTAATTGCTGCATGGAACGCACTTATAAGCTGCCAACAAGTCAATTTTCGTAACCTTCCACGCTCCCTAAAATGCTTCGGTATTCCCCTTCCGGAGCTTGCAGTACATGACTTCCCTCACGGTCACGGCGCCTCTCGCTGCGGCCAAACCAACGGCCGCCGTCGCGCCACCGGTCTTCGGCCCGCGAATCATCATCGGCCTGGTGGGCGTGTTACTGGCGGTGCTGGTGTCGGGCCTGAACGAGATGGTGACCAAAGTCGCGCTGGCCGATATCCGCGGCGCGTTGGCCATCGGTTACGACGAAGGCACCTGGCTGGTCGCCAGTTACACCGCGACCTCGGTGGCCGCCATGGCGTTTGCCCCTTGGTGTTCGGTGACGTTTTCGTTGCGCCGCTTCACGCTGTACGCGATCAGTGCATTCACCCTGCTGGGTGTGTTGTGCCCGTTCGCTCCGAATTATGAAAGCCTGCTGGTCATGCGCACCTTGCAAGGTCTGGCCGGCGGCGCGTTGCCGCCGATGCTGATGACCGTCGCCCTGCGGTTCCTGCCGGCCAACGTGAAACTCTATGGCCTGGCCGGTTATGCCCTGACGGCAACCTTCGGCCCCGGTCTCGGTACACCGCTGGCCGGGTTATGGACCGAGTACGTCGGCTGGCAATGGACCTTCTGGCAAATCGTCGTGCCGTGCCTGTTTGCCATGGCGGCGGTGGCCTACGGTTTGCCCCAGGATCCGTTGCGGCTGGAACGCTTCAAGTCATTCAACTGGCGTGGCCTGCTGCTGGGGTTCCCGGCGATCTGCATGTTGGTGATCGGCATTCTGCAAGGCAATCGGCTGGACTGGTTCGAGTCGAGCCTGATCTGTGGACTGCTCGGCGGCGGGCTGCTGTTGCTGGTGCTGTTCCTGATCAATGAGTGGTCGCAACCGATTCCATTCTTCAAGTTGCAGATGCTCGGCATCCGCAACCTGTCGTTCGCGCTGTTGACGCTGGCCGGCGTGCTGGTGGTGTTGCTCGCGGTGGTCCTCATTCCCTCCAGTTACCTGGCTCAGGTCCAGGGTTATCGCCCGGTGCAGACCGCGCCAATCATGCTGCTGGCGGCGCTGCCTCAGTTGATCGCGCTGCCGTTGGTGGCGGCGCTGTGCAACCTGCGCTGGGTCGATTGCCGCTGGGTACTGGGGATCGGCCTGAGCATGCTGGCGCTGTCTTGCCTCGGTGGTTCGCAGCTGACGTCGGCGTGGATTCGCGACGATTTCTATGCCCTGCAATGGCTGCAGATTTTCGGTCAGCCCATGGCCGTGCTGCCGCTGTTGATGCTCTCCACCGGCAGCATCACTCCGATGGAAGGGCCGTACGCCTCGGCCTGGTTCAATACCGTGAAAGGCCTGGCGGCGGTGATTGCTACGGGTGTGATCGAGGCACTGACCACTGCAAGGCTGCATTTCCACTCGACCATGCTGGTAGACAATCTCGGTAACTCGCCCCTGGTCCAAAGCGACAACGCAGGCCTGGCTCACCGACTGCATCAACAGGCCTTGGTGCTGACCTCCTCCGATCTTTATCTGTGCATGGCCGGTGTCGTCGTGGTGCTGATCCTGATGATTTTCTGGCTGCCGACGCGGATCTATCCACCGCGCGCGCCGACTTGAATGCTTCACTGAAACAGAAGGTTTTTATGACGACTCAATCAAAGCAAAAAGTCGCTGTCGGCGTTGCCGCAGTGATGGCGCTCGGCGTGTTGATTTACCTGCTGGCGCCGGGCTTGTTCGGCAAGCGTACACAGCAGAGCACCAACGATGCTTTCGTCTCGGCGGACTTCACCCGGGTGGCGCCGCGCGTGGCGGGGTTCATCAAGGACGTGCTGGTGGAAGACAACCAGCTGGTCAAGGCCGGACAGCTGCTGGCGTTGATCGACGACCGCGATCTGCGCGCTGCCGCTGAGGCCGCCGACGCTGAAACGCTGGTGGCCAGGGCGCAGTTGCAAAATGCTCGAGCCACCCTGGAGCGCCAGACATCGGTGATCGCTCAAGCCCAGGCTACGGTGGTTTCAGCAAGGGCTGAAATGGCCTTCGCCGAGCATGAACTGAACCGCTACAACCATCTCGCCGGGGTCGGCGCCGGCACGGTGCAAAATGCTCAGCAAGCACGCACACGTATCGATCAGGCCTCCGCCCGTTTGGCCAATGCCACGGCGGTGCTCGCGGCGGAACGTAAGCAGGTGGAGATCCTGACCGCCCAGCGTGATGCGGCCGAAGGCGGGCTGAAAAGAGCGCAAGCAGCGCTGGAAATGGCCAGCTATGAGCTGTCCTACACGCGCATCGTTGCGCCTCAGGACGGCATGGTCGGCGAACGCGCGGTGCGGGTCGGCGCCTATGTCACTCCGGGCAGCAAGATTCTGGCCGTGGTGCCGTTGGAGCGGGCTTATGTGGTCGCCAATTTTCAAGAAACCCAACTGACTGACGTACAGCCGGGGCAGAGCGTGCAAGTGCAGGTCGACAGCCTCGGCGGCGAAGCCCTGCGCGGCCGCGTGGAGAGCATCGCACCGGCCACCGGCGTGACCTTCGCCTCGGTCAAACCGGACAACGCCACCGGCAACTTCACCAAGGTTGTGCAACGGATTGCGGTGAAAATCCTCCTCGATCCGGGCCAGCCATTGGCCGAGCGGTTGCGGGTGGGGATGTCGGTGGAGGCGAGGATTGATACTGCAAGCGCCAGCGAGCATGAGGTTGCGCAACGATGAACTTTGTTAATCGCACATCCCTGTGGCGAGGGAGCTTGCTCCCGTTCGAGTGCGCAGCGCTCGCAAATTTTGGGTCCGCTGCGCGGCCCAACGGGAGCAAGCTCCCTCGCCACAGGGTCAGCATTCATTCGGTGGTTTTTGTGTTGAGTCTGCTTTCATTGAGTGCCTGCACTGTCGGCCCGGACTTCCAGAAACCTCAGCCGCAACAAGTGGCCGAATGGTCCAAACCAACTAAAGCCGCCACCAGTCAGATCATTCCCAGCGAAATGGACGAACGCTGGTGGGAAGTATTCCACGACCCGAAACTCTCGGCCCTGACCCAACGCGCCTTGACCGACAACCTCGACCTGAAACTCGCCAGCAGCCGCTTGCAGCAAAGCCGAGCCGCGCGTCAGGTGATCACGGCCGACCGCTATCCCACTACCGCCGCCACCGGCAGCTACGGGCGCAAACGCAACAGCGGTGAAGGCCTGAACGATCCGTCGGGCAACAATGGCGACTCGGCGTTCAACCTGTGGGACGCCGGCTTTTCCGCCTCCTGGGAGCTGGATTTCTGGGGCCGTGTGCGCCGCGAAACCGAAGCCGCCGATGCCACGCTGGAAGTGGCGGAAAACGATCGCCGTGGTGTGCTGCTGTCAGTGCTCGCCGAAACCGCTCAGGACTACATTCAGCTGCGCGGTGTGCAAAGCACGCGGGCCGTCACCGAGCAAAACCTCGACGTCGCCCGGCATAGTTTGAAACTCTCGCAACTGCGCCTGGCCGACGGTGTTGCCACAGATCTGGACGTCGCCGAAGCCGCTGCGCAAGTCGCGGCCATCGAATCACGTTTGCCGGCGCTGGAGCAGCGTCAGTCGCAACTGATCAACGCCTTGAGCCTGTTGATGGGCGAACCGCCGCAAGCGCTGTCCGCCGAGTTATCCACAGACGCCCCGGTGCCGCAAACCCCGCATCAGGTCGCCATCGGCTTGCCGTCGCAATTGGCCGAGCGCCGCCCGGACATACGTCAGGCCGAAGCCCGCCTGCATGCCGCGACCGCCAGCATCGGCGTGGCCAAGGGCGACTTTTATCCGCGGATCACCCTGTCGGGCAACATCGGCTCGCAAGCCATGCAATTGAGCGATTTCGGCTCCTGGGGCTCGCGCTCGTTCGGCATCGGCCCGCAGTTCAGCCTGCCGCTGTTCGACGGCGGTCGCCTGCGTGGCATGTTGCACCTGCGCGAAGCCCAGCAACAGGAAGCGGCGCTGGCCTACCAGCAAACCGTGCTGCGGGCCTGGCATGAAATCGACAATCAACTCACCGCCTACAACGCCAGTCAACTGCGCCGCGACAGCCTCGCCGAAGCCGTACGCCAGAACCAGATCGCCCTGCATACCGCGCAACAGCAATACGTCGAAGGGGTGGTGGATTTCGTCAACGTCCTCACCGTGCAAGGCGAATTACTGGCGACCCAACAGCAGTGGGTCGAGAGCTCGACTGGGGTGTCGTTGGCGATGGTTGGGTTATACAAGGCGTTGGGTGGGGGATGGGAGTCGGTGTATCCGCTGATGGAGACGGCGCAGCGCTGATCTGCGCGCAGAAAAACGAAAAAACCGGCCGGAGCCGGTTTCTTCACCCTGACTGCCAGCGAATTTAATCGCTGCGTGTAGGGTTCAGTGGTGCAGAGAGATTAAAGTCGCATGTCGAAGGCTGCAATGGCTGATTGATGGGGAATCGCGTAGGACGCGTCCTGATAATTTGTAAGGTATTACATACTCCCTTGACCAACCAATGATGCCCATCCGCTTGACGCTCACTCCCGCTGTCTTAGACTCCGCTCATCCGTCAGGGAGTTACGGTTATGCGGCGTTTTCGTGTTTGGGTTGCGGGATTGACCTTTGTAACGTGCGTAGTACAGGCGCAAACGCCTGCGCCAGACGATCCGTTGCTGGAAAGCAACGCGGTTGGCGGGAATGCGTCGGCCAGCAGTGAAGCCCGTGGTGTGCTGCGGGCCCGGGATCAGGCGGTGCTGGCCAGCGAGTTGTCGGGGCGGATTGTCGAGTTGCCGTTCAGTGAGGGCGAGTCGTTCAAAAAGGGCGACACCCTGGCGCGGTTTGACTGTTCGGCTTATCAGGCTCAGCTCAACGCGGCTCAGGCCGCCAGCCGTGGCGCCGGTGAAGAGTTGGCCCACAACAAACAACTGGCGGCATTGAATTCGGTCGGACGCTTTGAAGTGGCGCGGGCCGAGGCCAAGGTCAGCGAGATTCAGGCGCAGTCTCAGGTCTATCAGGTTCAGGTCAAACGCTGCAGCGTGGTGGCGCCGTTTGATGGCCAGGTCGTCGAGCGCAAGGTCAAACGCTACGAAAGCGTTGCCGCCGGCGCCCCGTTGCTGGACGTGGTCGATAACCGCACCCTGGAAATTCACCTCTTGGTCCCGTCGCGCTGGATGGGCAAGCTCAAGCCCGGCCAGACATTCAGTTTTGTCCCCGATGAAACCGGTCAGCCGCTGGATGCCACGGTCAAACGCCTCGGTGCGCGAATCGATGAAGGCAGCCAGACTTTGCTGCTGGTGGCGGCGCTGCCCAACGCCAACGGTCTGTTGGCCGGCATGAGCGGAACGGCGCATTTCGCGGAGCTCAAATGAACGCCCCGGTGACCGGCGGCGCCGAGCAGGTGTTCGCCAGGTTTATCGACCTCGAACGCCAGACCCGCGCCGCTCGCACGCCTTCGCAACTGGCTTACAGCCTGGTCAACGACGGTCAGGCGCTGTTCGGTTTCCGCCATGCCGCGTTGTTGATTGCCGGTAAGGTGCAGGCGGTTACCGGTGTCAGTGCCGTGGACCCGAATGCGCCGTTCGTGGCGTTTGTCGAGCAAGCGGTCGCACAGCTGTTCAAGCTTGAGGTGCTGAAACAGGCGCGGGTGATTGTGCCTGATCTCCTTAGCGAATCGATTCTGGCCGACTGGCAAAGTCTGTCAGTCGCTCAGGTGTTTTGGCTGCCGCTGATCGATCATCAGGGCGAGGTGTTCGGCGGTCTGTGGCTGGCGCGGGATGTGCCGTGGAACCCTTCCGAACAAGTGCTGCTGTCGCAACTGGGCGACACCTACAGCCATGCCTGGCTGGCGCAGCAACCGCGCAAACCCTGGCGATTGCGCTGGACGCGCAAGCGACAGGTGGCGCTGGTCGCCGTGTTGTTGCTCGGGTTGCTGATCCCGGTGCGCCAGTCGGTGCTGGCCCCGGCCGAAGTCGTCCCGTTGGGCGGTCGGGTGGTCGCGGCGCCGCTGGACGGGGTGATCGCCGAGTTTCTGGTCAAACCCAACCAGACGGTGAAAACCGGCGACCTGCTGCTGCGCTTCGAAAGCACCACGCTCAAGGCTCAGGCCGATGTGGCCGGGCGCGCCTTGGGCGTTGCCGAAGCGGAACTCAAGGCCAATTCCCAACGCTCCTTCGCCGATGCCGAATCCAGTTCGAAAATCGATCTGCTGGCGGCGCGAGTGGAGCAGAAGCGCGCTGAAAGGGATTACGCCCGTGAACTGCTCAAACGCAGCGAAGTACGAGCGGAGCGGGACGGTATCGCGGTGTTCGCCGACGCCGAACGCTGGACCGGCAAACCGGTGCAAACCGGCGAGCGGCTGATGGAAATCGCCGACCCGAACCAGGCCGAGTTGCGCATCGAATTGGCCGTGGGCGATGCGATTGCCCTGGAACCGGGTGCGCAGGTCGCACTGTTTCTCGACAGCGATCCGCTGCAGCGGCACTTGGCCAAACTCGAACGTTCGGCCTACGAAGCGCAGCCCACCGCCGCCGGGCAACTGGCTTATCGACTGGATGCGACGTTCGACGCCGCGCCGCCGCGCATCGGTTTGCGCGGCACTGCGAAAGTCTTCGGCGACCGTGCGCCGCTGGCGTTGTACCTGTTGCGCCGACCGCTGGCCGGGTTGCGTCAGAGCGTGGGCCTGTAGATGAGCCTGCCGAGCCTGCGGGCAGACCTGCAATTGTCGGCGGCGGCCCCGGCCCTCGACGGGGCGCCGCGCTGGACCCTGGCCGACCCGGTGCGCGGGCGCTATTTCAAACTCGGTGCGGCGGCGATGCGCTTGCTGCGCCATTGGTCCCTGGGAGATCCGGAGCAGGTGCTGCGTGCCGCAAATCGCGAACCGGGGCTGCCGCTGGATGGCGCGGCGCTTGAGCAATTGCTGGAGTTTTTGCGCGGCCACGATCTGATCAGCGCCCTCGACCCGTCGCAGCGCGCCAGTTATAGCCTGAAGGCCGCGGCTCAGCGCCAAAGCCTGTGGCAAATCCTGCTGCATCAATACCTGTTTTTTCGGATTCCGCTGTGGCGTCCGGACGCCTTTCTCAATCGCGCCTGGCCGTGGCTGGAGCGTTTCGGTCCGCGAGCGTTGCGCTACGGATTGCCCGCGACGCTGGGGCTCGGGGTGTTTCTGGTGTCACGGGACTGGCAGCGGTTTATCGCGACCTTTCCGCACCTGTTCAGCCTCGGCGGTGCCCTGGCGTTCGCTGTGGCGCTGTTTTTCGCCAAGCTGTGCCACGAGTTCGGCCACGCCTTCATGGCCAAGCGCGCCGGTTGTCGGGTGCAGAGCATGGGCGTGGCATTCATGGTGCTGCTGCCGATGTTTTACACGGACGTCAGCGACGCCTGGCGCGTCAATGACCGCCGTGCGCGGTTGCTGATTGGTGCCGGCGGGGTGCTGGCGGAACTGGTGCTGGCGTGTATCGCGCTGCTCGCTTGGTCACTGCTGCCTGACGGCCCCGGACGTACGGCGGCGTTCATGCTCGCCAGTGCGACCTGGATCACCACGCTGGTGATCAACCTCAACCCGTTCATGCGTTTTGATGGCTACTTCTTGCTCAGTGATTTCTGGGAAGTGGACAACCTTCAAGGGCGGGCCTTTGCCTTGTGCCGCTGGCGGCTGCGCGAGTTTTTGTTCGGCTACGCAGCCCCGGCGCCGGAGCCTTGGTCACCGAAGATGCAGCGGCGTTTGTTGATCTGGGGGTATGGCGCGTGGCTGTGGCGCGCGGCGTTGTTTTTCGGGATTGCGCTGGCGGTCTATCACCTGTTTTTCAAGGTGTTGGGGATTTTCCTGATGCTGGTGGAACTGGTGTGGTTCATCTTCCTGCCGATCCTGGGCGAATGGCGGCAATGGTGGAGCCGTCGCGAACAGGCGCATGCGCCTCGGGTACTGCTCAGCGGTCTGGTGTTGCTTGGGTTGTTGTTGCTGCTGGCGTTGCCTTGGCGTAGCGCGGTGGAGTTGCCGACTATGCTTGAGGCCGGACGCGCCAGCGCCCTGCACGCGCCCGTGGCGGCGCGGGTCAAAACGGTGAATGTGCACGACGGCCAGGTCGTCGCTCAAGGTGAGGTGCTGATCGAGCTGGAATCCCCGGATCTGGATTCACGCCAGGCCATCGTCCGTCGCGAAATCCAGATCCAGCAATTACAGATGCGTCGTCAGGCCGGTCGTAGCGAAACCGCGGCCGACGCCGGAATCGTCGAGCAGCGCCTGGCCGAAGCCGTGGCCGAATATCGCGGCCTGGCCGCTCAGCGCGAACGTCTGCTGCTGCGCGCGCCCCACGGTGGCAAGGTGCGCGATCTGTTGCCACAGTTAACGGTCGGCCGCTGGCTTTCGACCAAAGATCCTTTGACCCGGGTAGTCGAGGACGGCGCGCGGTTGCGCGGTTATCTGGCCGAGGCCGAACTCTGGCGTGTCGCCCCGGGAGCCAGCGGACGGTTCATCGCCGACGATCCGATGCACCCGGCGATCGCCGTGCAATTGAGCGAAATTGACACCAACGGCGTGGCTTATGTCGATCAGGAAGCGCTGACTTCCGATCACCACGGGCCGATCGCCGTGCGCCGCGATCAGCATCAGCGCGCCGAGCCGGTACAGGCGCAGTACGGCGCGCGGTTGAGCATCCTCGAAAATACCCCGACGCCGGTGCAGCCGTTGCGCGGCATTGTGGTGTTGCAGGGCAGTGGCGAGTCGTTATTGGGCGTTGCCTGGCGACGCATGGCGGCGCTGGGAGTCAGGGAAAGCGGTTTCTAAGGAGGAACAGCGATGGCGAAAACCGATTCAGTGGCAGCGGACGGCTTGGTGGTCAGGCCTTCGCGGACCAGCGATGGACCTTTTCTGCACAGCCTTTACCAGGCGGCGCGGCCGGATCTGCAATGGATCGACGGTGAGCAGGAAGTGGTTGAGCAGGTGGTTGCCCAGCAATTCAAGGTGCAGGAACAAGGGCTGGGGGAGAGTTTTCCCAACGCCATGCATTACGTGATCGAGAAACTCGACACAGCCATCGGTGCGTTGACCACCGATTTTGGCCCCAATGAAATTCGTGTGCTGTATCTGGCGTTTATCCCCCAGGCCCGCGGCAAGGGCTACGGTCGGACGGTGCTGCAAGGCGTGCAAAAAGCTGCGCAGCAAATTCGCTGCCCGGTGGCGACGGTGGTCTGGGCCAATAACCCCCATGCTCGCCAGCATTACCTGGCGCTGGGGTTTCAGGTTGAAGAACGCAACCCGGCGGCAGAGCGGTTGGTGTGGTACCCATAGGGTTGAGCCGGGGCAAAGGCTCGCTCCCACAAAAGCTCGATACAGAATTCGAAGAGAACCATCATGAGTAACCTGACAATCGTCCCTCTCAGCTGCGCCCTTGGCGCGCAAATCAGCGGCATCGATATCAGCCAGCCGCTGAACGTTGAGCAACGCGATGCCATCGAGCAGGCACTGCTCAAGTATCAAGTGCTGTTCTTCCGCGACCAGCCGATCGAGCCGCAGCAACAAGCGCGATTCGCCGCCTATTTCGGTGAGCTGCATATTCATCCGATCTACCCGAACGTGCCGGAGCAGCCGCAAGTGCTGATCCTCGACACCGCCGTCACCGACGTGCGGGACAACGCGATCTGGCACACCGACGTGACCTTCCTGCCGACCCCGGCCATGGGCGCAGTGCTCAGCGCCAAACTGCTGCCCGAATTTGGCGGCGACACGCTGTGGGCCAGTGGTATTGCGGCGTATGAAGCACTGTCCGCACCGATGAAAACCTTGCTAGAAGGGCTGACCGCAACTCACGATTTCACCCGTTCGTTCCCCCTGGAACGTTATGGCAACACACCCGAAGCCCTGGCCCAGTGGGAAGAAGCCCGGCGCAAGAACCCGCCGCTATCGCACCCGGTGATTCGCACGCACCCGGTGAGCGGGCGCCGGTCGCTATTCGTCAATGAAGGGTTCACGTCGAAGATCAATGAGCTGTCGGAAACGGAAAGCGAGGTGATTCTGAAATTCTTGTTCGCCCACACCACACGGCCGGAATTCACCATCCGCTGGCGCTGGCAGAAAGACGACATCGCGTTCTGGGACAATCGCGTGACCCAGCATCACGCGGTGGATGATTACCGCCCGGCACGGCGGGTGATGCAGCGGGCGACGGTGTTGGGGGATGTGCCTTTCTTTCGGTGAGCACCCAGCTTCTTCAGTGGCTATGAGGGCCTCTTCGCGAGCAAGCCCGCTCCCACAGGTGATCGCATTCTTATCTAAGGACTCGGTCTAATGTGGGAGCGGGCTTGCTCGCGAAAGCTATGTGACAGGCGCCAGAAGACCCGGCGCCGAACACTTATTCCGCCGTCGAAGGCTTCTCCCAAAGATTGACCCCACCCTCCTGGGCAAACCGATCAATCTCCGCCAGTTCTTCCACGCTAAAATTCAGATTCTTCAACGCACCGACATTCTCGATAATCTGCTCCGGCCGGCTCGCGCCGATCAGCGCCGAGGTTACCCGTGGATCGCGCAGGGTCCAGGCCAGCGCCAACTGCGCCAGGCTCTGACCACGGCGTTTGGCGATTTCATTGAGCGCCCGCACATGGGCGATGTTGGCTTCGGACAGGTGAGCCGCCTGCAGCGAACCACCGCCCGGACGATTGACCCGCGCATCCGCTGGCACGCCATTTAGGTACTTGTCGGTCAACAGCCCCTGAGCCAACGGCGTGAAGGCGATCACGCCGGTGCCGAGTTCATCGGTGGTGTCCAGCAGGTCCTTTTCCACCCAGCGGTTGAGCAGGTTGTAGGCCGGTTGATGGATCAGCAACGGTACTTTCCACTCCTTCAGCAACCCGGCGATTTCACGGGTTTTCACCCCGGAATAGGACGAGATGCCGATGTACAGCGCCTTGCCCTGCTGCACGGCAGTGGCCAGTGCGCTGGCGGTTTCTTCAAGCGGCGTGTCCGGGTCAAAGCGGTGGGAATAGAAGATGTCTACGTAATCGAGGCCCAGACGTTGCAGGCTCTGGTCGAGGCTGGCCAGCACGTATTTACGCGAACCACCGCCCTGACCGTAAGGGCCGGCCCACATATCCCAACCGGCCTTGCTGGAGATGATCAACTCGTCGCGGTACTGCTTGAAGTCTTCACGCAGCAAACGACCGAAGTTGATCTCGGCGCTGCCATACGGCGGGCCGTAGTTGTTGGCCAGGTCGAAGTGGTTGATGCCCAGATCGAATGCCGTGCGCAGCAACGAACGCTGGGTGTCGATCGGCGTGCTGTCGCCGAAGTTGTGCCATAAGCCCAGAGACAGTGCCGGCAGCACCAGCCCGCTGCGCCCCACGCGGCGGTAAGGGATGGAATCGTAGCGGTTTACGGCAGCGGTGTAGGTCATCGAATCCTCTCTTGTCGGTCTTGAATGGGGTATCGACTGCTTTGCAAGTTGCCCAGCATACGCTTGGACAAACGCCGATAAACCTCGGACTCGAGAAAATGCTGAAACGTTTCACAGATTATTAAATCTGACCCACCGCATAGCGCCGATATCCACTCCCAACGTTTACGCCGACAACTCACGCAACGCGGCAGCCGCCAAAAAACCAGATCTTGAGCTGTATCGCTGATCTCGTCTGACCGTCTGGTCGATACGCTCAAGCAATTGCTCAGGGAGCGTGGCATTGAAGCGCACCGACTTGCCGAAGTAAGGCGTGATATCGAAGTCGACAACCCCCCACACACCGCCAGCGTAATCAGGGTTATCTAGATGATCGTCAATCTCACGCACCTGCGGCAGTGGATCACCATCGGCGACCAAGCCTTCATAGTGCAAAGCCAACGCTTCTTTCACGTTTTCAAATGCCTGCGCCACAGTAGCGCCCGCGGAGAAGCAGCCCGGCACATCCGGGATAATCACTCCGTATTCTGAGTCGGCATCCTTGTGCAGAACGACCGGGAATTTCATTTCGATGAGTCCTTCCTGTGATGTGGCCCCTTCGAGGCTCTCGTTTCCGATGTCGGGCCTCATTTCAGACCCGCCTGTTTCAATATGCTGTTGATCGTTCCTTTTGGAAGATCCGAATCAGGGTGTTTTATCGTCACCCTGCCTGACTTGCTCGAATGCTTGTACTGATGATGGCTACCTTTCACGGCCACCAGATACCAGCCATCCTCCTCGATCATCCTGATCATTTCCCGACTTCGCATCACCTTCGTCCTTGTGGGCAGCATCTGCTGAGCACATTACGCGATGATCACACCTCAATACACACGATACACACTCTGATAAATATTAGCCGAACTCAAGCAAGCCAGATTGCCCGCGGACCATCGGTTATCGGGCCTGCGCAAACACCTCCCCCAACCAATCCACAAACACCCGAACCCGTGACGACATGTGTTTGTTATGGGGATACAACACGGAAACCGGCATCGGCGGCGGTGGTGTGTCGACCAGGACTTCCTGCACAAGCCCTTGGGAAATCAGGGTTTCCATTCGGTAATGCGGGCACTGGATCAGGCCCAATCCGGCAATCGCCGAGGCCGCGTAGATCTCCGCACCGAACACTGACAGCGCGCCTTCGATGGCCACTTCCTTGAGTTCGCCATCGACCACGAATTCAAACGGGAACAGCTTGGCGGTGGTACGTGAAACGTAGTTCACCGCACGATGGCGGCGCAGGTCCTCGAGGCTTTTCGGTTCGCCATATTTGCGCAGGTAGGCAGGGCTGGCGCAGGTGATCTGTCGCAAGTTGGCGACACGTTTACCGATCAGTGCCGAGTCGCCCAAGGTGCCGGCGCGCAACACGCAATCAACGCCTTCGGCGATCAGGTCGACGAAGCGATCGGCCTCGCTGATGGACAGGTCGATGTCCGGGTAGCGCGCCATGAATTGCGGCAACGCCGGGATCACGAAGTGCTTGGCCAAGGTGCCATGCAGATCCACTCGCAACCGCCCTTTCGGCGCTACGCTGCGAAATGCCAGTTCGGCCTCCTCCAGTTCCGCCAGCAACTGCACGCAACGCAGGTAATACGCTTCGCCATCCAGGGTCGGACGGACCTTGCGGGTGCTGCGCTCCAGCAAACGAGTACCGAGCCAGGCTTCGAACTGATTCAGCGTGTGGGTCAGCGTCGCCCGCGGCAGATTCAGGTCATCGGCCGCCAGGGTGAAGCTGCTGCGCTCGTAGATCCGCACGAACACCTTCATCGCTTTGACTTGGTCCACGGGTCACTCCTGGCACTCGATTGTTGGCGATTATTGAACAGTCAAGGCAACTCTCATGCATTTATCGGCCTGAGTAAACATGTGAGTCTGGCTCCACTTCAAACCACTCCAAGGACTCAACGCCATGACTGCTCAAAACTTCGAAAGTTGCCATCGTGACCGGCGCCTCCCGCGGCATCGGCGCTGTGATCGCCAGGCAACTGGCCAGCGAAGGTTTCGCCGTCGCCATCAACTACGCCAGCAGCGCCACTGAAGCCTCAAAACTGGTGGTGGAGTTGCGTCAGGCCGGGCATCAGGCCATAGCGGTCAAGGCTGACGTGGCCAATGCCGACGACGTGCGCCGGTTGTTCGACGAGACCGAAGCGCAACTGGGCAAGGTCGATGCGCTGATCAACAACGCCGGCATCCTCAACGTGATGCCGCTGGCGCAGTACACCGACGAACTGTTCGACCAGACTTTCAACATCCACGCTCGCGGCACCTTCAACACCTTGCGTGAAGCGGCGACGCGTCTGAACAGCGGCGGCCGGATCATCAACTTCTCCAGCAGCACCGTTGGCCTTAACTTGCCGGGCTATGCGGTGTACATCGCCAGCAAAGCGGCTGTGGAATCCCTGACCCAGGTGTTCGCCAAGGAAATGCGCGGGCGCAACATCACCGTCAACGCGGTGGCGCCTGGCCCGGTGGCAACTGAGCTGTTTTTGAACGGCAAGAGCGAAGAGCAAATCCAGACTTTCGCCAAGATGCCTCCACTGGAGCGTTTGGGTCAGCCGGAGGATATTGCTCGCGTTGTGTCGTTTCTGGTGGGGCCGGATTCGGCTTGGGTCAATGGGCAGATTTTGCGGGTGAATGGTGGGTTGGTTTAACTATGCTCGATGTATTGGGGTGAATCAGCAAGGCCGCCTTCGCGGGCAAGCCTCGCTCCTACAAACGCAGCGTCGTTCGACACAAAAACCTGTAGGAGCGAGGCTTGCCCGCGAAGACGACCTCAAAGACACCACACATCTGAAGGAGGGGAATGCATCATGCACACCACCATCATCATCTTCTTCGGCCTGGTCCTGCTGGCGCTGATGCTGTTCATCGGCGAGAAAATCGGCTTCCACCGTCAGACCCTGGCCTACAGCTTTGTCGTGCTGTGGCTGGCGTTGACCTTGATCAACGGCGCGGTCGGCATGGTCAACGCCGGCCAGCCGTTGAGCACGGAACTGGTGGTGGGTAGCGCAGTATTCGGCGTGCCGGTGGCGGCATTGGTGTTGTTCATGACGATGAGCACTGACGCCTGACAAGACGTCAGCGCTACCCTTTTCAATCAACGCACCAGGTGCAGGAACTGCATGTGCCGCTCGTACTGGTCGAGGATATCGTTGATGACTTGCTCCTTGGTGTAGCCCACCAGATCGTAATCCTGACTGCCCTCTCTCAAATGCACTTCGGCGCGGTGGTAACGACGGTTGTTGAGTTGCTTGGAACCCATGCCGCCACGGGCGAACGATGGCGTGAAGTAGCCGCGCATCTGCACCTGATAGATGAACGGATGCAGTTCGCCGTGACCGATCTCCAGGCTGACGTTGTCATTGGCCGGATCGGGCTGAGTGACCACGTGCAAGCCCTTCTCGACGAACACTGCCGTCACTTCTTCAATCGCCGGGCGCACCGTCGTATCGAGGAAGCGATAGACCTCATCGCGCGACGGGAAATGCACCGCCTGACTCAAACGCTGACGCCAACCTCCGCGTCGCGAGCCGGACACCGGCGCAAGGGAATGCAGTTGCGCGATCTGCTTCTGCGATTCCAGATAAAACGCCTTGTGCAGCCCCCACATCATCAGCAGCAAAATCAACGAGAACGGCAATGAGGTCAGCACCACCGCTGACTTCAAGGCGTCGATGCTGCCGGAGAACAACAGCGCGCTGGTCACCAGCGCCGTCATCGCACCCCAGAATACTCGCAGCCATTTCGGCCCGTCTTCATCCGGGTTACCGCCCTTGGCGGACAACGTCGACAACACCACAGTGCCGGAGTCGGCGGACGTCACGAAGAATACGAAACTGATGAACACCGTGACCGCAATCACGGTTTTGCTCCACGGGTAGGTTTCCAGCAGCAGGTACAGGGTCATCGACGGGTTGTCGATGGCCGACATACCGAGCGCGCTCATGCCGTGGTTGAGGACCTGATCGATGGCGCTGTTGCCGAAGATCGACATCCAGGCCAGGGTGAAACCAAGCGGAATCAACAGCACGCCGAAGACGAATTCACGGATGGTCCGGCCACGGGAAATCCGCGCGATGAACAGGCCCACGAACGGCGACCATGCAATCCACCAGGCCCAGTAGAACACCGTCCAGCCACCCAGCCAGTCGCTGGGTTTGTCATAGGCGTATAGGTCGAAACTCTTCATCGGCAAGGCGCCGAGGTAGTCGCCGATGTTCTGGATCAACGTGTTAAGCAAGTGCTGGGTGGGGCCGGCGAACAACACGAACAGCAGCAGCGCACAGGCCAGCAGCATGTTGATGTCGGACATCACCCGCACGCCTTTATCGACGCCGGACACCGCGACGATGATCGCCGCGCCCATCATCAGCGTGATCAGGCCGACCTGAATCCACTGGGTGTGGGCGATGCCGAACAGGTAGTCGAGGCCCGAGTTGAGGTGCAATACGCCAAAGCCCATATCCGCGCCGAGGCCGAACACCGTGGCGATGATGCCGAAGCCATCCACCGCGTAACCGATGGGGCCGTTGATGCGCTTGCCGATCAGCGGGTATAGCGCCGAACGCAGAGCCAGCGGCAGGTTATGTCGATAGGCGAAATAGGCCAGCGCCATGCCGACGAAGGCGAACACGCCCCAACCGTGCAGGCCCCAGTGCAGAAACAGAATCTGCATCGCCTGACGCGCCGCATCCGCCGTACCAGCCTCACCTTGCGGCGGCTGTGCCAGGTGCGTCAGCGGTTCGGACACGCAAAAGAAAAACAGCGTGATGCTGATCCCCGCGGCAAACAGCATGCCGGCCCAGGACAGGTAGCTGAATTCGGGTTCGTCGTGGTCGGCACCGAGCTTGATCTTGCCGTAGCCAGACAAGGCGGTGACCACCACGAAGACCAGATACAGCGTCATCGCGAGCATGTAGTACCAACCGACCGTATTGGCCGCCCAGTTTTGCGCTTCCAGAAGCCAGGCACCGGCCTGTTCGGGTATCGCCATGACCACAACGGCGAACAACAGAATGAAGGTCGCCGCGAAATAAAACACCGGCGGATTCATGCGGACCTGGCCGCTTGCGGGGGTAGACGATGCACTCATGAAAAGTGCACCTCGAGAGGGCGAAACAGGGCAATCAATAACGGACTCGGCAAAGGCAAGCCTCCTGTTGTGAGCGGGCAGCAAACCGGCGGTTTAACTTGAATGAGCGTTCAAGTTAAACGACTAATCGCAGGGCTCGGCGGTACTTTTCGTACGCTAGCTCAAGGATGGGTATGACGTGGGGTTTGGGGGATTCGCTCAGCGGGAAATTAGCTAAATGCCATTATGCTGGTTCGGCTTGAAACCATTCGCGAGCAAGCCCGCTCCCACATTAGACCGAGGCGCGGGACAGGTACGCGATCTAATGTGGGAGCGGGCTTGCTCGCGAAGGCGGCCGATCAGACAGCGAACATTTTCACAGACTTACTTTTGTGTCCCATCATCATGCTGCAAATTCGCCTGGCTGAGGTTGCACCCCGCCGGCACACTGCGGGTCAGCCAGACGTTGCCGCCAATGGTCGAGCCTTTGCCGATGGTGATGCGCCCCAGAATCGTCGCGCCGGCATAGATCACCACATCGTCCTCGACGATCGGATGCCGTGGGTGGCCCTTCTGCAACTGGCCGTCTTCGTCCGCCGGGAAGCGCTTGGCGCCCAGGGTCACCGCCTGGTAAATCCGCACGCGCTCGCCAATGATCGCGGTCTCGCCGATCACCACACCCGTCCCGTGATCGATAAAGAAACTGCGACCGATCTGCGCCCCCGGATGGATGTCGATGCCGGTGGCCGAGTGGGCGATTTCCGCGCTGATCCGCGCCAGCAGCGGCAAGCCGGCGCGATACAGATGATGAGCCAGACGATGGTGAATCACCGCCAGAATTCCCGGATAGCAGAGCAACACTTCATCGACACTGCGAGCCGCCGGGTCGCCGTGATAGGCCGCCAGTACGTCGGTGTCCAGCAGAGTGCGCAGCCCCGGCAAAGCCAGTGCGAAGTCCTGAATGATCTGGATGGTTTTGGCCTCGACTTCAGTGTCGGCCTGGGCACTGTGGCGCGCGGCGTAACGCAGTTCGAGCCGCGCCTGAGCCAGCAACGCGTTCAATGCCACGTCCAGCGTGTGACCGACGTAGAAGTCTTCACTCTCCTCACGCAAATCCACCGGGCCCAGACGCATCGGGAACAGCGCACCGCACAAGGCTTCGAGAATATCCGCCATGGCCGCTCGGGACGGCAACTCGCGACCGCCCTGCTCGCCGCTGGCACGGCCGTTTTGTGCGCGCCACTGCTCGCGCGCCGTACGCAGTTGGCTGACGATGGTCTGCAATTGCCAATGGCTGGAACGCTCGCTCACGGTAAAAACTCCTCACGGGCGGCCGGACTGTCTGGCCGCGATAACCGCGATTACTTTACGGCAACGGCTTGCAGCCGAATTAAGAACCAATAGTGCTGTGCTCAATACTTTTGGCTATAAGCGATTGGCAGTTGCCCCACCAAATACCCGTGCCTATAGTCCTGACATCTTCCTCCGCCAGTACGGACCCATGATCAAACAACAGCTTGCCCGTTTTAACCGCCTCGACCTGCTCGGTCATCCTACGCCCCTGGAAAAACTCGAACGCCTGTCGACTTGGCTGGGCCGCGATGTGTACGTCAAACGCGATGACCTGACGCCATTGGCGCTGGGCGGCAACAAGCTGCGCAAACTCGAATACCTGGCCGCCGATGCCCTGGCCCAGGGCGCTGATACGTTGATCACTGCAGGCGCGATCCAGTCCAACCACGTGCGCCAGACCGCTGCCATTGCGGCCAAGCTTGGCCTGGGCTGCGTGGCCCTGCTGGAAAATCCGCTGGGCACTGACGACAGCAACTATGTCAGCAACGGCAATCGGCTGTTGCTGGACCTGTTCGATGCCAAGGTCGAGCTGGTGGAAAACCTCGACAACGCCGACGAGCAATTGGACGCGCTGGCCGGGCGTCTGCGCAGCAACGGTAAAAAGCCGTATCTGGTGCCGATTGGTGGCTCGAATGCATTGGGCGCTTTGGGTTATGTCCGTGCCGGCCTGGAACTGGCCGAACAGATCAAGGACACCGGGCTGAATTTCGCCGCCGTGGTGCTGGCGTCCGGCAGTGCCGGTACCCACAGCGGCCTGGCGCTGGCCTTGAGCGAAGCACTGCCGGATTTGCCAGTGATCGGCGTGACCGTTTCCCGTAGCGATGAAGATCAACGACCGAAAGTCCAGGGCCTCGCCGAGCGCACGGCCGAGCTGCTCGGCATGAGCCTGCCGGCGAATTTCAAAATCGAACTGTGGGACGAGTATTTCGGCCCGCGTTATGGCGAGCCGAATGCCGGGACACTGTCGGCGCTGAAGCTGCTGGCGAGCCAGGAAGGGTTGTTGCTGGATCCGGTGTACACCGGCAAGGCCATGGCCGGTTTGCTCGACGGCATCGGGCGCCAGCGCTTCAATGACGGCCCGATCATCTTCCTGCACACCGGTGGGGCGCCGGCGTTGTTTGCCTATACCTCGGTGTTCTGAGAGCGCATCGCGCTCTTCGCGGGCAAGCCTCGCTCCTACGGTTTAACCGCACCCTCCTGTAGGAGCGAGGCTTGCCCGCGAAAGCGATCTCAAATTAATATGCAATTAAGAAATAACAAACTTTATATTTAGTATTTTCCTATCTAAAGGCAACATCATATAGTCACGCCGCAGGCGAATTTGCAGCAAGACGCATAAGCTGCTTTAGGGCAGGATATCGCAGTCGTTCAAATCCCGAATTTGCCAACTTTCCTTAAGCGTCTTCCATAAGAAAACACAGGGGCTTGTCATGAATTTTTCCGCATTACGTCGAAATCTGCTGGTGGGTTCGCTGGGCCTGGCGCTGAGCGCCGGCCTGCTCGGGCAGGCAGTGGCCGGTGAGCAACTGCAAAAAATCAAGGACGCAGGCGTGATCAACGTCGGTCTGGAAGGCACCTATCCACCGTTCAGCTTCGTCGACGAGGCCGGCAAACTGAGCGGCTTCGAAGTCGAGTTCTCCGAAGCCTTGGCCAAGGAGCTGGGCGTGAAGGTCAAACTGCAGCCGACCAAATGGGAAGGCATCCTCGCTGCGTTGGAATCCAAGCGTCTGGACGCGGTGATCAACCAGGTGACCATCACCGAAGAGCGCAAGAAGA
>LNAP01000735.1_pt1 | contig 59361 bp, 55 predicted proteins | sample 602601 | NCBI WGS metagenome assembly LNAP01 (sample SAMN02440304, study PRJNA202911) | soil metagenome | biome: Subtropical and temperate rainforests or woodlands; isolation source: soil samples (1 kg each in a 20% v/v slurry with milli Q water) were... ...
CCGCGCAGCCGCAGCCGATCCGCCGGGCCTTCAGCGCTCACGCGCCGCGCGCGCTGTTGATCGGCTCATCGACCGGCGGTCCGCAGGCGCTGATGACGCTGGTCACCGAACTGGGTCCCGTGATCGACCGCTTTCCGGTGCTGATCACGCAGCACATGCCGCCCACCTTTACGACGATTCTGGCTGAGCATCTGGCGCGCTCGAGCCATAAGCCGGCGCACGAAGCCGTCGATGGCGAAACCGTCAAGGCCGGCCAGATCTATCTCGCACCGGGCGGCCGGCACATGAAGGTCGTCCGCCACGGCGCCGAGGCCGCGGTCGCGCTGGACGACGGTCCGCCGGTCAATTTCTGCAAGCCAGCGGTCGATCCATTGTTCACTTCCGCGATCGATGTCTGGCAGGGCGGCATCCTCGCTGTGGTGCTGACCGGCATGGGTTCGGACGGCATGCGCGGCGGCAAGGAGATCGTTGCCGCCGGCGGCAGCGTGATCGCCCAGGACGAGGCGACCAGCGTGGTCTGGGGAATGCCGGGCGCAGCCGCCAATGCCGGCATCTGCGCAGCCGTGCTGCCGCTCAATCAGATCGCACCGAAACTGGTTCGCTTGTTTGCGGGAGACCGTGCGTGACGCCGACGGACTATGAGTATCTGCGCAAGCTTCTGCGCGAGCGTTCCGGGCTGGACCTGTCTTCCGACAAGCAATATCTGGTCGAAAGCCGGCTGATTCCGTTGGCGCGACGGTTTGGACTATCCGGAATCGCCGATCTTGTTGCGAAGATAAAAAGCGGATCGGACGCACTGACATCCGAGGTGGTCGAGGCGATGACCACCAACGAGACGTTTTTCTTCCGCGACAGGATACCGTTCGATCATCTGAAGGACACGGTGCTGCCGGCGCTGGTGCAGGCCCGCGCCGGCCGCCGCTCACTGCGCATCTGGTGCGCGGCCTCTTCCAGCGGCCAGGAGCCTTATTCGATCGCGATGTGCGTGAACGAATTCGCCGGCCTCGCAGGCTGGCGTGTCGAAATCCTCGCGACCGATCTATCGCAAGCCGTGCTCGAGAAATCCAAAGCGGGCATCTTCAGCCAGTTCGAAGTGCAGCGCGGCCTGCCGATCCAGATGCTGGTCAAGCATTTTACGCAAGTCGGCGATCTATGGCAGCTCAGTGCCGGTATCCGCGCCATGGTCCAGCACCGGCAACTGAATCTATTGCAGGATTTTTCGCATCTCGGAACCTTCGACGTGATCTTCTGCCGCAACGTGCTGATCTATTTCGATCAGGACACCAAGGTCGGCATCTTCGATCGCCTCACAAGGGTGCTTGAGCCCGACGGGGTGCTGGTGCTGGGGGCTGCCGAATCCGTTGTCGGAATATCCGACGCGTTCAAGCCCTATCCGGACAAGCGCGGCCTTTACCGCCCGAACGCCGCGCGGGCTCAACGCGGCGGCGTCACCACGATGACGCCGCCGGCGTTGAGGGTGGTTGCCGCGGCGGCGCGTTGATAGAGCATGATCCGGAAAAGTGGGAACCGGTTTTCCCTCGCGACAGACGCGAAGCGTTTGCGCGGAGATCATGCTCAAACAAAGAGATGAGATCGTGATCCGATAAATCTAATCGGATCACGATCTGGGTTTACAGGATCGCATGCGGCAAGAAGCGCGACGTATTGCCGGTGATCGGATTCTGGTCCTCGCGGACCGATAGCCCGCAGGGCGTGTGGTCGACCAGCCAGCTGCCGAGCACCGGATACTGGCTGGAAAAATCCGGCAGCGGCGCAAGGGCCTGCCGGATGAATCCCTCGGCGCCATACGGCCCTTCCTGCTCCACCAGCGTCGTGCCGGCGCTGACCAGTGCGATATTGGCGCCTTCGCGGGAGTAGAGCGGTTTGCGTACGAAGGAGGTGCCGAGCTGCGCCGCGTTCGGATCGTCCTCGAAATAAGCCGGCAGCAAATTGGGGTGGTTCGGGAACATCTCCCACAGCAACGGCAGAATGCCCTTATTGGAGAGGATCGCCTTCCATGGCGGCTCGATCCAGCGCGTCGGCGCGTTTGCGAGCCGCGCGCCGAACGCATCGTGGAACATCCATTCCCAGGGATAGAGCTTGAACGCCAGCTTGATCTCGCGATCGTCGAGACCGACGAAGCGGCCGTCGTCGCGGAGACCGATATCCTCGATGTCGATCAGCGTCGTCCCAAGTCCGGCCTGCCGGGCGGTGTCTTCGAGATAGGCCAGCGTGCCGGCGTCCTCGGCATTTTCCGTCATTCCTGCCAGATGCACCCAGAGCCCATCGCCGAGCTTTTTCCAGGCATCGATCAGGCGCTCGTGGATCGAATTGAATTGATCGGCGCGCTTCGGGATGATGTTTCGCTCGATCGCCTGTTCGAGCCAGGTCCACTGGAACACCGCGGCCTCAAAGATCGAAGTCGGGGTATCCGCGTTGTACTCGAGCAATTTCGCAGGGCCTCGCCCGTCGAACGAGAGGTCGAGCCGGCCATAGAGGCTGGCCTCGTCGCGGTGCCAGCTTTCGGAAAGCAGTGGCCAGAACGCCTCCGGTATCTTGAGCCGGCGCAGATGGCGTTCATCGTCGATGGCGCGGCCGACCAGTTCGAGGCACATCGCATCGATGTCGGCGGTTGGTCGTTCGATCTGACGCTCGATCTCATCCAGCGTGAACGCATAGTAAGCGCGCTCATCCCAATAGCGCTCGCCATCGATGGTATGGAAATCGAAGCCGGTTGCTTCGGCCGTGGTGCGCCAGTCGTCACGCTCGGGGCAGGGGATGCGCTGCATGGAATGATATTAGTGCAGTTGGCCGTGGCGGCACGCTAGCCGCCGCCGTGTCCATGCCCACCGTGACCGTGCCCGTTTAATCCATGTGGTCCACCGCCGAAGCCGCCATAGGTGGCGCGGCAATATTCGCTGGGCCGTCCGTCCGGGCCTCGCGTCAGTTGTGAGACACTGCCGGGACCGCAATTGCTTCGCCGTACCAGGCCCATCGACGCCGCGCCCATGGCGGCCGTGCCCATCATGGTCAGGATGACACGGCGCGAGCGCTTCATGGCCTAGCCCGATAGATAATCTTCCCATCATTCAGGCATGCTCCCCTGGTCAAGGCAAGCGAAAGCCGGCGTTTTCACAGCATCGTGCGTCGCGCAAAACTGTCCGCATCAGCCGCCACCGGAAAAATGCGATGTGAACGCATGCGCAAATGAGCCAAAGCCGCCGCGCGTCACATGACTCGAACTAGAATCGGACGACGCCCCGGATGACGGATGGCTTGACGATGAATCGCCGCTGTAGAAACTGCTGCGCGATGACGATCCGCCCGATGAGCCGTGGCTGCTGCTGGATGAAGATCCGCGAGGGTGGCATTCGGCGTTGGCCTGCAGCCCCGATGCTGCCGCTATTCCCGGCCGGTTCGGTTCGCAGTTCTCGCTCGGCATCAGCGCGTAGGCGCCACCGCCGATGGCGAAGGTGCCCATCAGCAATAACGCCACCTGGCCGCGCTTCACGGGTTGAGGCGGCTGGATCGCAACCGGCTTGCGCGTGCCGAATTCTTTCGCGGGCTTCTCTGCCATGTCAGTAGATCATCGAAGCGGCGTTGAGCGCGCCGGCGGCAAGCGACGACAGCCCGAGCCAGATCGCGGGCGCGAGCTCACCCGCCGCAATCCGTTCCGACAGCTTCGGCACCGGTATCCTGACGACGAAATAGACCACGATCTGCACGATCAGCGCGATCGCGCTCCAGATCAGGCAGTCCACGACATTGGCGGAGTGGGCGATGGCGCTGACGACCGGCAGCACGAAACCGAGCAGGCTGAGGCCCAGCGCAATGGCGGCCGACGGCACGTTGTCGCGGATGAGCTGGAATTCATTGTGCGGCGTGACGCGGGTATAGACGAAGAGGTAGGCGACCACGGCAACCATGGCCGTGCAGAAATAGACCAGGAACGCCGGCAGTCCGGCGAGAGATTGAAGGATCATTACGACGCGCGCCCCTGAATCGTCCAACGCTCAAGCTTGCACGATCCTTCTGTCGGCGTATGCGCTGGTCCGGTTCAATCCCCAAACAAAAGCCCGCCCTTTGCCGCAATCTTCAGCCGGAAGGCGAACATCTCGCTTTGTGCAGGAAAACGGATGGCCTGGTTGTCTTGAATGCCCTTCCGCACGCGCGCCACATGGAATAAGAGCGGCGCAACGATTTTCCATGCAAGAGTGCACATGATCCGTCTCGACAATGTCAGCAAGCAGGTTGGCCACCAGATTCTCTTCATCGAAGCCTCCGCGGCGCTCCAGAAGGGCGAGAAGATCGGCCTCGTCGGTCCCAACGGATCCGGCAAGACGACGCTGTTTCGCATGATCACGGGGCAGGAGCAGCCCGACGAGGGCCAGGTGGCGGTCGATCGGGGCGTCACCATCGGTTATTTCAGCCAGGACGTCGGCGAAATGTCGGGGCGCAGTGCGGTCTCCGAGGTGATGGATGGCGCCGGTCCTGTCAGCGCAGTGGCCGCCGAACTCAAGGAGCTGGAAGCCGCCATGGGCGATCCGGCCCAGGCCGACGACATGGAGAACATCATCGAACGCTACGGCGAGGTGCAGGGGCGCTTCGAGGAGCTCGACGGCTATGCGCTGGAGGGCCGGGCGCGCGAGGTGCTGGCGGGCCTTGGTTTCAGCCAGGAGATGATGGACGGCGATGTCGGCGCGCTGTCGGGCGGCTGGAAGATGCGGGTGGCGCTGGGACGCATCCTCTTGATGCGGCCTGACGCCATGCTGCTGGACGAGCCGAGCAACCATCTCGATCTGGAAAGCCTGATCTGGCTGGAGCAATTCCTGAGGGGGTACGAGGGCGGGCTGTTGATGACCTCGCACGACCGCGAGTTCATGAACCGCATCATCACCAAGGTGGTCGAGATCGACGGCGGCACGCTGACGACGTATTCGGGCAATTATGACTTCTACGAGCAGCAACGCGCGTTGAGCGAGAAGCAGCAGCAGGCACAGTTCGAGCGTCAGCAGGCGATGCTCGCCAAGGAAATCAATTTCATCGAGCGCTTCAAGGCGCGCGCCTCGCACGCAGCCCAGGTGCAGAGCCGGGTGAAGAAGCTGGAGAAGATCGAGCGGGTCGAGCCGCCGCGGCGCCGCCAGGCGATCGCGTTCGACTTCCTGCCGGCGCCGCGCTCCGGCGAGGACGTGGTGAGCCTGAAGAAGGTGCACAAAGGCTATGGCAGCCGCAGCATCTATCAGGGTCTCGACTTCCAGGTGCGGCGCCGGGAGCGCTGGTGCGTGATGGGCGTCAATGGCGCGGGCAAGTCCACGCTCTTGAAGCTGGTGGCGGGCTCCACCGAGCCGGATGACGGCACGGTCGCGATGGGCGGCAGCGTGAAGATGGGTTACTTCGCGCAGCACGCCATGGAGCTGCTCGAAGGCGAACGCACCGTGTTCCAGTCGCTGGAAGACTCGTTCCCGCAAGCCGGCCAGGGTTCGCTGCGTGCGCTGGCTGGCTGCTTCGGTTTCTCCGGCGACGACGTCGAGAAGAAATGCCGGGTGCTGTCGGGCGGAGAAAAGGCGCGGCTGGTGATGGCGAAGATGCTCTACGATCCACCGAATTTTTTGGTGCTGGACGAGCCCACCAACCACCTCGACATGGCAACCAAGCAGATGCTGATTGCGGCGCTGTCCGAATACGAGGGCACCATGCTGTTCGTCTCGCACGACCGGCACTTCCTGGCCGCCCTGTCCAATCGGGTGCTGGAGCTGACGCCCGAGGGCATTCATCAGTATGGCGGCGGCTATACCGAATATGTCGCCCGCACCGGCCAGGAGGCGCCCGGCCTGCGCAGCTAGCACACGCCGGAACGGGTTCGGTACTCTTGTGGCTCAGAGCGGCAGGCTCAGTCGCCGTGCTATGCGGTCCTGTTCGCCGGCTGCCACGCGTAGGTCAACCACGCGATGCCGTGAGATATCAGGTCGACGCCGAGAAGAAATCCGAGCACCCAGAGACCGGTCATCGGAAACCCTGTCAGAATGACGAGGCCCGCCAGAACTCCGAAAGCTCCGGATAGCACCATGATCCAGCCGGCTTCTCTCCAGTGGCCGGCGCCCAGGAATATTCGAACAAAGCCGGATATCAGGAGCAGCAGGCCGAGGACATAGGTGAGGATCAGCGCACTGGCGACCGGTTGGCTTATCAGCACGGCGCCGAACGCGATGTAGAGAATGCCCAGAAGCACCTGCCACAAAAATCCTCCCCATCCCTTAGTCCAGAAGGCGTGAATGATTTCGAAGGCGCCCGCGGCAATCGCCATCAAGCCGATGAATATCGTGCTGACGACCGTGACGAGCACGACGTCACCCAACACCAGGAATCCGGCCAGGATCATCACAATTCCAAGCATGATGCAGAGCCAGAACGGCGGCGTGGACACGTTACCGGTGTGCAGATGTGGACTGCTGTCGAAAGTGGTCATGCTGTTCTCCTCAGTTTGGAACCAATGAACTCAGGTGAGCGTGGCACTAGGCAAATCTGGGCGTAGCGGTTGGAACGGCCGTTGCAGGCGCCCTCTCGTCGGCCTGTTGAGTTGATCATGCTCAGCAGAGACGCCACGAACCCCGTGCTGCCGAAGGAGATCCAGACGCAGATCGGCTTCGATACGCTCATGATCGAGAATTCGGATTCGATACCTCCGGCCGCATCAGCGCATACGCCGGAGCCGACAGCGCAAACGCCGAACAGTTCGCTCGGAACCCCGGCAAGCGCCGGATAGACTTGGGAATTCTGCCCGTCGGTGTTCGACTTGAAGCGGCGGTGTGCGTGAGACACCAGTTTCTGCACCGTCTCGGGTTCGGGCAAATGCCCGGTCGAGACGTCAGGTCGCTCTGCTTGTTCAGCGATCGAAGGCATGGGGACGCCTCAATCTATTCGAACAATTCTGGCCGGCCGTCACATCATTCATGCTGGCAAACGACCGCGATGGATTTTGCCAGCTCTATTCGGCCACTCGGGCCAGCAAACGCTCCAGTGCGCATCAAGTCAATCGTACAACCTGACAAGAAGGTTTGCAGCGGGTATGTTTCACTACAAGAATTTGTGACAAATGACGCGCCGCGAAGGCAAACTTGCTTCGGCGCGAGCGGACCTGATCTACGGACACACGTTGTGCTCCTGCTATTATAGCAGGAGACTGATAGCTTCTCTCGGTAAACGATCAGTCCAGTTGCGGATGCAAAATGCGGGCTCCGATCATGACGCGGCCGACGGCGGTGCCTGATTCAACGGGTGCCCAGGGCGTGCTGGTCGATCCGCGGCGGGGCGATATCGAGGACGACGCCGCCAGCCCTGGGCAACGGTCGCTGCTCGCAATTGCCGGAAGCCTGCTCGTTGAAATCAGCCTGCCGAAGCTGCTCTTCGCCTGGACGGTCTCGCTGCTGCTGCCGGCGGTGCTGCTTGGGCTCGCGCCGCTCGTGGCATCGGCCTGGCTTTTGACTTTATCGGGCCGCTTTTTTGCGCTGACCGGAATCGGGGCGGCGCTGGTGCTGAGCGCGATCGTCGCGGTGGGATGGATCGGATGGCGGCCGCTGCTTCGGATCGCCGAGACCAATTTCTGGTCACTCAACGCGCTCGCCGTGCAGCCCGGTTACGCGTTTGGCCGCGAAGCCTTGCGCCATCTGGCGGAGTTGATGCTGGGCAAAAACTCGACCGCCGCCGGACGGGCCAGGCTGCGTGCCGCAAACTCTCTCGCGGCCGGCATCGGGCTGTGCGCATGCGCGGTGTTGGTCGCGGTCCTTGTCTGGCCTCTTTCGCGCTGGACCGGCAGCTTGAGCGATCTTGTGTTGCTGCATCGTCTGGTGGTGCCGACGCTCGCAAATGCCGTCGTTCTGATGTCCGGCTATCTCGCGGTCGCATCGCTGCTCTGGGGCCTCGCCGATGCCAGCATGGAGCAACCGCTCGATCTCGCCGGCTTCGACGCTGCGCCATCCGGTGGCCGCACGTGGCGCGTTGCGCATCTTTCGGATATTCACGTGGTAGGCGAGCAATATGGCTTTCGCATCGAGAGCGGACGCGCCGGCCCGCGCGGCAATGAGCGTCTCGATCAGGCCATGGCACGCCTGGCAGCCATCCATGCCGCGCAGCCGCTCGACCATGTGCTCATCACCGGCGATATGACCGACGCCGGACGCGCGAGCGAATGGGCCGAGTTCCTCGACGCATTGTCGCGTCATCCCGATCTTGCCGCGCGTACGGTCATGCTGCCGGGCAATCATGACGTGAACATTGTTGACCGCGCCAATCCGGCCCGGCTGGATTTGCCATTCAGCCCGGGCAAGCGGCTGCGGCAAATGCGGACGCTGTCGGCGATGGCCGCCGTGCAGGGCAATCGCCTGCGTGTCGTCGATCGCTCGGGGAGACTCACGGCGACGCTGCACGAGGCGCTGGCGCCACATCGCGAGCGGATCGCAGACTTCGCAGATCGCGGCGGCTTGCGCGGTGCCGCCGCACTGCGCGGAATTTTCGACGATCAATTTCCGATGATCCTGCCGCCCGACCGCGAGGACGGCCTCGGCGTCGCCATCCTCAATTCCAATGCCGAGACGCACTTTTCTTTCACCAACGCGCTGGGGCTGGTCTCGGTTGAACAGGTACATCGATTTGCGGCCGCGATCGACGGTTTTCCAGGGGCTCGGTGGATCGTCGCACTGCATCACCATTTGATGGAATATCCCATGCCGGTCACGGCGTTTTCGGAACGCATCGGAACCGCGCTGATCAACGGCAGCTGGTTCGTCCGCAAACTCGAAGCTTTCGCGGACCGCGCCGTCGTGATGCACGGTCATCGTCATATCGACTGGATCGGCACATGCGGCGCCTTGAAGATGATCTCGGCTCCCTCGCCGGTGATGGGTGCGAAGGATGATGCTCCGACGCATTTCTACATCCACACGCTGGCGGCCGGCCCGGACGGGAAACTTTGTTTGCTTGCACCGGAGCGGGTGGAAATTGCGGGCCGGGCCGGAGGCTAGAACCCATCCGCCTTGGTCTGGGCCGGTCCGCCGAACAGATCGGCGAGCCAGCGGCTGGACGGATGCATGGCGCAAAAGGTGAGGATTGCCAGCGCGATCGGCACGCCGATGAAGGTCCCGAACACACCCCACAGGAAGGTCCAGAAGAAGATCGCAAACAGGACGACAAACGGCGAGATCGACAGCATGGTGCCGGCGACGCGCGGTTCGATATAGCTGCCGACCACGAACTGGATGATGTTGAGGCAAAGGAAGACGCCGAGGACCGCCGGCCAGCTCTCGAACTGTGTCATCGCCAGCAAGGTGGGAAACAGCGTGGCGATGAAAGGACCGATGAACGGGATGTAGTTGAGCACGAAAGCAATCACGCCCCATTCGAACGCGAACTGCAGCCCCGTGATCCAGGCGAAAATGCCGACCAGCAGGCCGGTCATCGCGCTCATTTGCGTCCGCACCAGCATGTATTTTCGAAATTTCGCAGCGGTCGTAGCGCTGCCCTCGAGCAGCACGCGCGCCGCCGTGCGGTTATCAAGCGCCTCGATCTTTCGCCTGACGTCGTCGACTTCGAGAAGTCCCAGCACAACGTAGACAAGCGCAATCAGCCAGAAACTAAGCGTGGTATTGACGCGACCGGTGACGTGCTGGGTTGCGCGCAGAAGCCACGCGACGTTGAAATGCTCGGACCACAGTCCGGCGACCGAGACTCCGTGATCTTCTGCCCAGGTCACCAAAATGTCATAGAACGCCTGGTAGCGCGCCGCATTGGCAACCAGCGACCGTCCCACCCGGCCGAAGCCCCAGGCCGCGAGCGAGGCGAAAGCGAGGCAGACCGCGACGGTGACGACGATGGTGATCGCGAGCGCAAGCAGCTTTGGCATTCGCGACTGCAGGCGGCACTGTAGCGGCCAGACGATGGCGATGATAAAGAGCGCCAGGGCAAGCGGTGCAAACACCGTGCTCGCCTGCTGGGCCGCGGCTGCGACCAGCACAGCTGCGATAATCCCGGTGGTGCTCTTCAACGCGAGGCCGGCCGCCATCGGTGGAATCTTTCAGAACAACGCCGGCCACTGCCGGCTCTAACCAGCGTAGGACAGCGGCATCGCCCGCAAGCTGCCTTTCAAAATGAACTTATAGCGATTTATGAGGTCGTGATCGAGCCTATGTGGCCTGTACGCTACGGGCGGCGTTCGTTAAAATCGTCGGCAAAAGAGAACCCGAGGACGTGACTACGTTCCTCTCGCTCTCTAATTTGGTTATGGTAACTTGTTTACTTTGCGGTGGGCGAGCGCGAGATGCAACTTTCAGATATGCCGAGAGCGCTGCTGCTCGTAAGCACCATCGTAATCGGAGCAACCGCGGCAGCCCGGGCGCAACCTGCCCCGGGTGGGCCTCCCGCGGTCGGCATCGTGGAAACGATCAAGCGGCCGATCACCGAAACCAGTGAGTTTCTGGGCAGAATCGAGGCGATCAACCGAGTCAACGTGGTCGCGCGCGTCACCGCGTTTCTGGAGAAGCGGCTGTTCGTCGAGGGCACCGAGATCAAGAAGGGCGACGCGCTCTATCTGCTCGAACGTGGTCCGTTCGAGGCCGATCTGGCGTCGAAGAAGGCGGTCGTCGCGCAGTTGCAGGCGACGCTGGAGAACGCCAAATTGACAGCCGAGCGCGCGCGTACCCTGCTCGGCGGGCCGGCCGGTCAACAGTCGACCTACGACGCAGCCATCGCCAATCAGCGCAGCCTGGAGGCCCAGGTGCAGTCCGCCCAGGCCCAGGTGCAGTTCTCGCAGATCAATCTCGACTACACCGATATCCGATCGCCGATTGATGGCAGGATCGGCCGTACCGCGGTGACCGAGGGCAACGTCGTCAGCCCCAGTTCCGGGGTGCTTACCACCATCGTCAGCCAGGATCCCATGTATGTCACCTTTCCGGTTCCGGTACGCCAGGCGCTGGAGTTGCGCGAACGCTATGCGCCGCACGGCGGCTTCAAGGCCGTGGTGATCAAGATACGCTTGCCGAATGGCCGCGTTTTTGATCAGACCGGCCATTTGGACTTTGTTGACAACACCATCGCGCAAAGCACCGATACCATCACACTGCGTGGCGCAATACCCAATCCGACGCTGTACGACCTTTCGACAACTGGCGGTTCGCTGCGCGAATTGACCGACAATGAATTTGTCACCGTGATGCTGGAAGGCGTGCAGCCGGTCGAGGTGCTGGCGATACCGCGTTCCGCCGTGCTGTCCGATCAGCAAGGCGACTATGTCTTCACGGTCGGCGCCGACAACAAGGCCGAGCAGCGCCGGATCCAGCTCGGGCAGTCGACCACCACCATCGCTTCCGTCATCAACGGGCTCAAACTGGGTGACAAGGTCATCGTCGAGGGGCTGCAGCGGGTGCGTCCCGGCCAGCCCGTCTCGCCCGGACCGGCGAGCGCGCTGATCCAATCCAGCCTGAAGGCCGCCACCAGTGACGGCCGCACGCAAATCGACAATGGCGTCGCTGGTGGGGCGAAGCCGGCGGGCAACAGCCAATGATCTCAGCGGTTTTCGTCGACCGTCCCCGTCTCGCGATCGTCATTGCGTTCGTCATCACCATCGCGGGCGCGCTTGCGCTGCTGCAGATTCCGGTGTCGCAATTTCCCGACATCGTGCCGCCGCAGGTCACGGTCACCGGCGTGTTCCCCGGCGCCTCTGCGGAGGTGGTCGAATCCAGCGTCGCCCAGCCGCTCGAGGCGCAGGTGGTCGGCGTCGACCGCGCGCTGTACATGAAGTCCACCAGTGGCAATGACGGCAGCTACACGCTCACGGTTTCATTCGCGCTCGGCACCAATCCCGATATCAATACCGTCAACGTCAACAACCGTGTTCAGACTGCGCTGTCGCAACTGCCTCCCGAGGTGCAGCAGCAGGGCCTGGTGGTGCAGAAGAAGTCGTCGGCGATCCTGCAATTCATCGTGCTCTACAGCGAGAATGGCGAGCAGGATCCGCTGTTCATCACCAACTACGCCATCATCAACGTGCTCGATGCGATTTCGCGCACGCCGGGGGTCGGCCAGGCCAGCCTGTTCGCCAAACTGAATTATTCGATGCGGATATGGTTCGATTCGCAGCGGCTCACCAGCCTCAATCTCGCGCCATCCGATGTCATCGCCGCGATCCGCGCCCAGAGCGTGCAGGCGCCGGTCGGCCGCATCGGCGCGCGGCCGATCAGCGACCAGCAGCAGTTCCAGTTCAATGTGCAGACGCAGGGCCGGCTGACCACTTCGGAGCAGTTCGGCAACATCGTGCTGCGGGCGAACCCCGATGGTTCGGTGTTGCGGATCAGCGACGTCGCCCGCGTCGAGATCGGCGCCCAGAACCTCGACAGCGAGTCGCGGATCGACGGCCGCGCCGGGGTACCGATCGGCATCTACCTGGCGCCCGGCGCCAATGCGGTGACCACGGCGAAGGCGGTGCAGGCGACGCTGCAGAAACTGTCTGGGCGGTTTCCGGCGGGCCTGACCTATCTGGTGCAGTACGATTCCACCACGTTCGTGAGCGACACCATCGCCGAGGTGCTGAAGACGCTGGGCGAAGCCTTCGTCCTGGTGGTGATCGTGGTGTTCCTGTTCCTCGGCAATCTGCGCGCCACCATCATCCCCGCCATTGCGGTTCCGGTCAGCCTGATCGGCGCCTTCGCGGTGCTGCTGATACTTGGCTATTCCGCCAACACGGTGTCGCTGCTGGCGATGGTGCTCGCCATCGGCATCGTGGTCGACGACGCCATCGTGGTGGTCGAGAACGTCGAGCGCGTGATGGAGGAAGAGCCGGACGCGACGCCTGCCGAGGCCACCAAGAAGGCCATGGCGCAGATCACCGCACCGATCATCGCAATCACGCTGGTGCTGCTGTCGGTGTTCGTGCCGATCGCGTTCATTCCCGGGATTTCCGGCACGCTGTTTCGCCAGTTCGCGGTGACGATCAGCGCCGCGATGGTGATCTCGGCCCTGAACGCGCTGACCTTGTCGCCGGCGTTGTGCGCGGTGTTCCTGCGCCACACCGGGCCGCGGCGCGGCATCATGGGACGTGTGCTCGGCAGCATCGACTGGGTTCGCGATCGCTACGCCGGCGGCGTGCGGCGCCTGGTGCGAATGGCGGCGCTGTCGCTCGTGCTTGTGCTGGTGTTTGCAGGCGGCATAGTCGGCGTGTCGCTGGTGACGCCGACGGGATTCCTTCCGGAAGAGGATCAGGGCGCCTTCTTCATCTCGGTGCAATTGCCCGACGGAGCGTCGGTGGCGCGCACCAGCGAAGTGACCAAGCAGGTTGAGGCTCTGCTGAAGCAGATGCCCGCCATCGAGCATACGCTGTCGATCATCGGCTTTTCGCTACTCGACGGAGCGTCCGAGCCGAACAACGCCTTCATGGTGGCGCGGCTGAAGCCGTTCGCGGACCGCAAGGCGGCGGCGGATTCGGTGCAGGCGCTGATCCGGCGTACGTTTGCCGAGGGCTCGCAGATCCGGCAGGCCAACGTGCTGCCGTTCAATCTGCCGCCGATCATCGGGCTCTCGACCAGCGGTGGGTTCGAGTACCAGCTCGAAGCGCTTGAGGGACAGGATCCGGCGGCGATCGGCAGCGTCGTGAGTGGGCTGATCGGCGCCGCCAACCGCGACCCGCGGCTCGCGCGCGTGTTCTCGACCTTCACCGCGACCAATCCGTCGATCTATCTCGACATCGACCGCGCCAAGGCCCAGGCGCTCGGCCTCAATATCAGCGACATATTCACCGCGCTGCAGGCGACGCTCGGCGGCGTCTACGTCAACAACTTCAATCTCTACGGCCGCACCTGGCAGGTCAACGTTCAGGGCGAAGCCTCCGATCGCGGCGACATTTCGGACATCTGGCAAATCTATGTGCGCAACGCCACCGGTCAGATGGTCCCGATCCGCTCGATCGCCAGCCTCAAGATTGTAACCGGCCCGCAGGTCATCACCCGCTACAACAATTATCGCTCGGTCACGGTCAACGGCGGCCCGGCGTCGGGCGTTTCGTCGGGAACGGCGCTCGCCGCCATGACGGAGATTTCCAATGCGACGCTGCCGGCGGGCTACAGTTTCGAATGGACCGGCACCGCCTATCAGGAGCAGCAGGCGTCCGGCCAGACCGGCATCATTCTCGCGCTCGCCGTGCTGTTCGCCTATCTGTTCCTGGTCGGTTTGTACGAGAGCTGGACCATCCCGATTCCGGTGCTGCTGGCGGTCGTGGTCGGCGTGCTCGGCTCGTATATCGGCATCAAGCTTGCCGGGCTGAACCTCGATCTTTACGGCCAGATCGGACTCGTGGTGCTGATCGCGCTCGCCGCCAAGAACGGTATCCTGATTGTCGAATTCGCCAAGGAGCAGCGCGAAGCAGGCGTTGCGGTCGAGGAGGCGGCAATACTCGGCGCCCACATGCGCTTCCGCGCCGTGATGATGACCTCGATCGCCTTCATCCTCGGTCTGCTGCCGCTGGTGGTCGCGACCGGCGCAGCGGAGATCAGCCGCAGGGCGGTCGGCACCGCTGTGTTCGGCGGGATGCTGGCCGCGAGTTCGATCGGGATTTTCCTGGTGCCGATGCTGTACGTGACGTTTCAGCGGTTGCGCGAGCGGGTGAAGGAGCGCTTCGGGGGCTCCGGCAGGAAACAGTCCACCGGCGATGGGCACGCGTAGCGGCATGGACTCGCTGCGCTGCAATCTTGGTCAGTTAACGGAGCGGCTCACACCATGGCCTGCTGACGGGCGCCGGCAGAGTTGCTATCATCCCCAAAAATTTACAAGCCAAGAATTCACAGGGATGGAGCATCGCCATGGACGCCGTGACGCCGAACAGCTCTGAGACGCCGGAAACGCATTCCCACGTCGTTCGCCCCGAGAGCATGGAGTGGCAGCAGACCCGGTTCCCCGGCTGCGAGGCCAAGACGCTGCTGTTCGATCGGGCGACCGGCCTGATGACCGCGCTGATGCGGTTCGCGCCCGGCGCGGTGCTGCCCGACCACGAGCATGTCCATATCGAGCAGACCTATGTTCTCGAAGGCAGCCTAGTCGACAAGGAAGGCCCGGCCAAGGGCATCGCGTGCAAGGCCGGCGAGTTCATCTGGCGCGAGCAGGGCAGTCGCCACGTTGCATGGTGCCCCGAGGGCGGGCTGATGCTCGCGATCTTCCAGGTTCCCAACAAGTTCTTCGAGGCCGACGGCCGCGTCGTCGACGCCGCGGGCCAGGACTGGGACGAGGCCTGGGGTCATACCGCCAAGCGATGAGCCTTGGCCGCGTGGTGTGAGACGCACGGCGTTGCCGCGCTCCTCATCATCATGAGGATCTAAGACCTCATCCTGAGAGGCGGCGCGCGTCTCGAAGGATGAAGCCACCGAACTCCACAAACAAAAACCCCGCCGTTACGGCGGGGTTCAGTCGGGAGGCGAGAGCCTGACCGGCTCTCTGTCGATGTCGATCAGGCGGGAATGCGCTCTTCGGCCTCGTGCGGCTCGCGCAGGACGTAGCCGCGGCCCCAGACGGTTTCGATGAAGTTGCGGCCTTCGGAAGCGTTGGCGAGCTTCTTGCGCAGCTTGCAGATGAAGACGTCGATGATCTTCAGTTCCGGCTCGTCCATGCCGCCATAGAGATGGTTGAGGAACATCTCCTTGGTCAGCGTAGTGCCCTTGCGCAGCGAGAGCAGTTCCAGCATCTGGTATTCCTTGCCGGTCAGGTGCACGCGCTGGCCGCCGACTTCGACCGTCTTGGTGTCGAGGTTGACGACGAGATCGCCGGTCTGGATCACCGACTGGGCATGGCCCTTGGAGCGGCGCACGATCGCATGAATGCGCGCGACCAGTTCATCCTTGTGGAAGGGCTTGGTCATGTAGTCGTCGGCGCCGACGCCGAGACCCTTGACCTTGTCCTCGATGCCGGCGAGGCCGGAGAGGATCAGAATGGGGGTCTTGATCTTCGAAACCCGAAGCTGCTTGAGCACGTCGTAGCCGGACATGTCGGGCAGGTTGAGGTCAAGCAGGATAATATCGTAGTCGTAGAGTTTTCCGAGGTCGACGCCTTCTTCCCCGAGGTCCGTCGTATAGACGTTGAAACTCTCAGACTTCAGCATCAATTCGATCGACTGCGCGACGGCGCTGTCATCTTCTATCAGCAGAACGCGCATGCCAGTCCCCTATAGTCGCCGCTCCGGGCGTCAGGTCGGCCGCACTTGCGGCACTCAAAACGCCTTTGAACAACTGATTCGGATCCTGACCACATATGGTTAACAAAATCTGATTCCTGTCCGCAAGCTCTAACCGTGCAATTTTGGTCGAATCGCCGTAAGATATTGCGTCGAAGCAGGTTTTTGTATCCGTTCGCGTTCGAGTCCAACTTTAAGAGGCGGGCCTAACCGACTCCCGCGACTCGACCTTCTTCTGAACAGTCGAGCGCTCTCAGTCACCAAAGACAGTGACGTAATGATTAACGATGCGGGTAAACACGAAGTTAAGGGCAGGACCCAAAAACGCGGAAACTTAAGGTTTTCGCAATGAAGGCGCTCGCCGAACAGATTACCGACATCGACGGTGTCAACATTTATGGCCGCGTGGTCGGCGTGCGCGGGTTGATGGTCGAGATCGCGGGGCCGATTCACGCGATGTCGGTCGGCGCCCGGATCGTGATCGAGACCGGCGGCAATCGTTTCATCCCTTCCGAAGTCATTGGCTTTAGCGGCAACAACGCGGTGGTGATGCCATTCGCCGGCCTCGACGGGGTGAGGCGCGGCTGCCGCGCTGTGATCGCCAATGCCGCAAGCCAGGTGCGGCCGTCGCCGGCGTGGCTCGGCCGCGTCCTCAACGCAATGGGCGAGCCGATCGACGGCAAGGGGCCGTTGCAGCAAGGCGCGTCACCGATGCCCTACCGCAATTCGCCGCCGCCGGCGCATTCGCGCAAACGCGTCGGCGCGCCGCTCGACCTGGGCATCCGCGCCCTCAATACCTTCCTCACCTGCTGCCGCGGCCAGCGGCTCGGCATCTTCGCCGGCTCCGGCGTCGGCAAGTCGGTGCTGCTGTCGATGCTGGCGCGCAATGTCGATGCCGATATCTCGGTGATCGGTCTGGTCGGCGAGCGCGGCCGTGAGGTGCAGGAATTCCTGCAGGACGATCTGGGCGAAGAGGGCCTGGCGCGGTCGGTCGTGGTGGTCGCCACCTCAGACGAACCCGCTTTGATGCGGCGGCAGGCGGCTTACCTCACCCTCGCGATCGCCGAGTATTTTCGCGATGAAGAGAAGGACGTTCTGTGCCTGATGGATTCCGTAACGCGCTTTGCAATGGCCCAGCGCGAGATCGGGCTGTCGGCGGGCGAACCGCCGACAGCCAAAGGCTACACGCCGACTGTTTTCACCGAATTGCCGAAGCTGTTGGAGCGCGCTGGTCCGGGCGTCGGGGTTGGCTCCATCACCGGCATCTTCACGGTGCTGGTGGATGGCGATGATCACAACGAGCCGATCGCGGATGCGGTCCGGGGCATCCTGGACGGCCACATCGTGATGCAGCGATCGATCGCCGAACGCGGGCGTTATCCGGCGATCAACGTCCTGAAATCGGTCTCGCGCACCATGCCGAAATCGGCCGACCCGGCCTATCTGCCGGCTATCACGCGGGCGCGCCAGGTGATGGCGACTTACGCCGACATGGAGGAACTGATCCGGCTTGGAGCCTATCGGGCGGGGTCCAGCACAGAGGTCGACGAGGCGATCCGGTTGCATGAGCCGCTGGATCGCTTCCTGCGCCAGGCCAAGAGCGAAAACGCGAGCCTTCATGACGGTTATGTGCAACTGGCGCAAATCCTACGAGATTTGGAAACGGAACGCTAACTTTGTCAGGCCATCATCTGCGCCAACATAACTAGCGATGCCGGTGGGACCCTGGGGGGTGCCGGTTCCGTCCCGCGTGCAGATTTGGGACTTCTGGGGAGTATGAGTCGATGAAGTCACGTGAAACGCTGATCCGCCTGAAAAAGTTTCAGGTCGATGAAAAGCGCCGAAGGGTCGCCCAGATCGAAGGCATGATCGCCGATTTCCAGCGCATGTCGGTCGATCTGGAGCGCGAAATCCATACCGAGCAGGAGCGGGCCGGGATCAACGATCCGTCGCATTTCGCTTATCCGACCTATGCCAAGGCCGCGATCCAGCGTCGCGAAAACCTGACGCGGTCCGCCGACGAACTGCGCATCCAGCTCGAAGACGCCAAGAGCCTGCTCTCGGAAGCGTTCGAGGAACTCAAGAAGGTCGAACTGCTGGACGAGCGCGACCAGGCGCGCGAGCGCGCCGAAGAAAGCGCCCGCGAGCAAGCCGATCTCGACAGCATCGGCTTGATGCGCGCCCGCCTCGGGGCCATTGCCTGAGCTTCCTGCGGCCTCAGTTGATTTCAACATCAGCCAAACCCGGACCCGCGAGGTCCGGGTTTTTTCTTGGATTTTCTCTTGGGCGATGTCCACAGGCCGGTGGCCGGAGGCTTGGTGGCCCGTTCCGGCGCAAGGTATGATACCACAGGTTCGACTGCGATCTCGGGTGTGCACAAGGCGATGGGGCATCGCGATTTTGGGGACGCTGAATGCTGACGCCGGCCGAGCTGGTTTGGCTGATTGCCGCCGTCGCGAAGGGGGATGAGGCCGCGTTTGAACGGCTTTACGCCGCGACGCGGGCGAAACTCTTTGGCGTGGTGCTCCGTATCTTGCGCCGACAGGATCTCGCGGAGGAGGTCATCCAGGAGACTTACGTCAAGATCTGGAACAGCGCCGGACAGTTCAATCCCGCTCTCGCGTCGCCGATCACCTGGATGGTCTCGATTGCCCGCAACCGCGCCATCGACGTCGTGCGCAAGCGGACCGAGGTCTCGATCGAGGAGGAGCCGGCGGCGATGGAGGTGGCTGGCGAAAGCCCCGACCCGCTGGCGCGCCGGGAGATGACGGAAGAGTTGAAGCGGCTCCTGGAATGCGTCGGCCGTCTGGAGCCGGACCGGCAAAAGCTCGTGCTGCTGGCCTATTACAACGGCTGGAGCCGCGAGCAGCTGGCAGCGAAGTTCGCGGCCCCGGTGAATACGGTAAAGACCTGGCTGCGCCGCAGCATGATGGACATCCGGGAGTGTCTTGGACTTTGAGATCTTGGACGTTGAGATGATGGCCCACAGCGAAGACCATATCGCGCTCGCCGCGGAATATGCCCTCGGCACGCTCGATGCCGATGAGCGGGCGCAGGCCGAAGCCATGATGGCCAGCGATGAGGATTTCGCCACGATGGTGCAGGCGTGGGAGCACAAGCTCGCCGCGCTGAACCAGATGGTCGGGTCGATCGAGCCGCGGCCGGAGGTCTGGGATAACATCAAGGCTGCGGCCGGACTTTCCGAGCCGCAAGCATCGCTGGTGCTGCCCGAAGCTTCGCCTCCGCCACCACCGCCGGCCGCGCCCGAGATCATCGAAGCTCCCGCCGTTGTGGATACTTCCAACGTGATCCGCCTGACCGGTCAGGCGCGGCGCTGGCGCAATGTCGCGACATTCACGAGCGCGATCGCGGCGGTGCTGGTGGCGATGATCGCGGCCCAGCTTTATCAGCCGGATCTGCTTCCCGCCGGGCTTCGGCCGAAGCCGCGCACGCAGGTGGTCGAGGTGAAGACGCCGCCTCCGCCGACGCCGGCCCAGTATGTCGCGATCCTGCAGAAGGATGGCGGCTCGCCGGCGTTCATCCTGACGGTGGACGGCGCGACCCGGAATTTCACGGTGCGCAAGGTCGGCGCCACGCCCGAGCCCGGCAAGAGTTTCGAGCTCTGGCTGATCTCGGACCGGTTGGGCCCGCCGCGTTCGCTGGGCGTGATCGGGGAGGGCGATTTTACCGCGCGCTCGACGCTCGGGTCCTACGACCCGGCTATCGCCGAGGCCGCCACTTACGCGGTGACCATCGAGCAGGCGGGTGGATCGCCGAGCGGCAAGCCGACGTCGGCGCCTATTTTTGCCGGCAAGCTGATCGAGGCCGTTCCACCGGCGCCGGCGCGCTGAGGCAGACAAAAAGAAAACGCCCGTGGGGAGCGGGCGTTTTCGGTAGTCAACTTGGGGGTAGTTGGGGTCTTCTAATACTCACGTGGCGACTTTGGGGGGCTGTAAAGAGCCGCGTGAATTCGGGAAATCCTTTTAACGTACGAGCGAAGTGTTCGAGCTGGTGATCGCGACCGGCTTGCCCGCCTTGATGACGCGCGCGGTCTGCGTGTAGCCCTCATCGGATGCGTTGTAGCGCGCCGAGATGCTCAAGCCCGCGACCGCGATACCTGCGATCAGGGCCATCACCACAATCTTCAGGTGTGTCGAACGATCGGCGCTGTAGATCGAATGGTTCATCCAAGCCTCCTGCCGCCTTACCTTCGCTTCTGCGAGATTTGTCTGACCGGTCCGCCGACAGGTTCAACATCTCAGGTAGTGCAAACGTGGGGATTGGGCTTTCCGTTCCTTAGAGGCGATCACAAGGCAGTGAAAAGACTTGAACGGGCGCGATCATATATCCGTCCGGATCGCCAAAAATGGACTATTGTTAAGTAATTACAGTATCTTAATCTTCAATCCCGATTTTGCTGCACGAATCCGCGTCAATCCCGTCCCAACCGACAAATCGGTTGCCTGTGGCGGAAAAGCCGCCGCGGATTTAGGCAAATCAGATGCTTCCGACCGTCTTGAGCCGTGCCCGCGGATGGATTTCAGCCTGCGACAAAACGGTCGTTTGCGACCTGAAGCGTTCCACCAGCGAACGCACAAAGGGACGGATCGCCGCCGAAGTCACCAGCACCGGCGCCTCGCCCTCGCGCGCCGCCTGTTCGAAGCGGTCGCGCACCGCGGTCATGAACTCGGATAGTTTTGACGGCTGCATCGCGAGGCTGCGCTCTTCGCCCTGGCCGACCAGCGACTCCGCAAACGCCTGCTCCCATTTGGCCGATAGCGCGATCAGCGGCAGATAGCCGTTGTGGCTGGTGTTCTGCGCGCAGATCTGCCGCGCCAGCCGGGCGCGCACATGCTCGACCATGGTCGCCGGATTGCGCGAGAATGCCAGCGCGTCCGCAATGCCTTCGAGAATGGTCGAGAGATCGCGGATCGAGATGCGCTCGGCGAGCAGCAGTTGCAGCACGCGCTGGATGCCCGACACCGTGACCAGGCTCGGGACGATGTCCTTGACCAGCTCGCCTTGCTCCTTCGGCAGGTCCTTCAACAGCTTCTGCACCTCGCCATAGGACAACAGGTCCGACATGTTGGTCTTGAGCAGTTCGGTGAGATGGGTGGACAGCACGGTGGCGGCATCGACCACGGTGTAGCCCTTCAGCGAGGCTTCCTCCTTCAGCGCGGCGTCGACCCATGTCGCCGGCAGCCCGAAGGTCGGCTCGACGGTGTGGATGCCGGGTACCGCGACCTGGTTTCCGGCGGGGTCCATGACCATGAACTGGTTCGGCCAGATCCTGCCGGTGCCGGCATCGACTTCCTTGATCTTGATGATGTAGGTGTTCGCCTCGAGCTGCACATTGTCGAGGATGCGCACCGCGGGCATCACAAAACCCATCTCGACCGCGAGCGAGCGGCGAAGCGCCTTGATCTGCTCGGTCAGGCGGTCAGTGCCGTCGGGGCCGTTGACCAGCGGCAGCAGCGCATAGCCGAGCTCGATCTTGAGATCGTCGATCTTCAGCGCGGTGGAGATCGGTTCGTCCGCCGCCGCCGCGGCGGCGGCAGCGGCCACAGCCGGCGCCGCTGCTGCGGCGACCTCGGCCGCCGAACTGGCGCGCTTTCGTTTTTGCGCCGACCAGGCCAACCACGCCGCCCCGCTGCCCAGCGCAAGGAACGGGATCATCGGGATGCCCGGCAGCAGCGATAGCACCAGCATGACGCCGGCCGACATGCCGAGCGCCTGCGGATAGCCGGACAGCTGCTTCATCAGCGCCTTGTCGGCGGCGCCGCTGACGCCGGCCTTCGAGACCAGAAGGCCGGCCGCGGTGGAGACGATCAGCGCCGGCACCTGCGTCACCAGGCCGTCGCCGACGGTCAGCACCGTGTAGGTGCGCGCGGCGTCGCCAAAACCCATGCCCTGCTGCGCGACGCCGATGATGATGCCGCCGATGACGTTGATGAAGACCACCAAAAGGCCCGCGACGGCGTCGCCGCGCACGAATTTCGAGGCGCCGTCCATGGCGCCGAAGAAGCCGCTTTCGTCTTCCAGCGCCTTGCGGCGTTCTTTCGCGACCTTCTCGTCGATCAGGCCGGCGGAGAGGTCGGCGTCGATCGCCATCTGCTTGCCCGGCATGGCGTCGAGGTGGAAACGCGCAGCGACTTCCGCGATGCGCCCCGAACCCTTGGTGATGACGACGAAATTGACGATCACCAGGATCGCGAAGACGATAATTCCGATGACGAAATTGCCGCCCATCACGAAATTGCCGAAGGCCTCGATGACGTGGCCGGCAGCCGCCGTGCCCTCGTGTCCGTGCGACAGGATCAGCCGCGTAGAAGCCATGTTGAGCGACAGCCGCAGCATCGTCGAGATCAGGAGGATGGTCGGGAACGAGGAGAATTCCAGCGGCGCCTGGATGAACAGCGAGGTCATCAGGATCAGGATCGACAGTGTGATCGAGATCGCCAGAAACAGATCCAGCACGATCGAGGGTAGCGGCAGGATCAGCACCACCAGGATGGTGAGGATGCCGAACGCCAGCGCGAGATCGCCGCGCTTCAGGATCCTGCCGATCTCACCCAGGCTCGGAAATTGGCCTGCTGCGCCTGCGCCCTGACCCGCCGTGATATCGACCATGGTAGCTGCTTCCCCCCGCGAATGCCGGTTGCGGGCGCCAAACGTCTGCACGGCGGCCGACGGACCACCGTTTCGAAAGTGAGGCACCGCACTGGCGTCCACGGGGTTTCTCCCGTTCTACGCGGCTGACGACACTCGACTTCACCCGGCAATTTTTGCCCAGTTTATGGTTAGGAAAGGGTTAACGGGGGGCTTTCGTCGTTCCGGGGCGCGAAGCGAACCCGGAACCTCGAGATTCCGGGTTCGCTTCGCGCCCCGGAATGACGGTGCTGGGCTTGTCGCACACCTTCGCGATCTCGCGGCACCATTGCCCGAGTTGTGCAAAAATCCTTTCGCCCGAGTGAGGGCGCAGGGAAGACCGGGTGCGCGCTGCACCCGAGGTCTCGTGTGCAAAGATGGGTGAAAAAAGCGCACACGAGCATACAGGTTCAGCGGAGGCATCCGGCCTTCCCTGCGCAATGGTTTTACGGCTTATGCCGCGCTCTCCTCGGCGACGAATTCGTTCTTGATATGGTTTGTCCAAGCCCGGTCGGGCCGACGCGCCTCCGCCGATTTAGCATCAGCAACGGATGCCAGGACCACACGGTTTTGCCGTACGCAATAGCGCCGTTCGTCGATCTCGCTCTTGATCGCTCACAGGTCTTTCGCCAACCCGCCCTGCGATCTCGTTCGCGCCCGACGCTGCCGCGTCCACCGCATCCCATCCCAACGTTCGTGACGATCGCGATACGCCCCTCATTGAGGGATGAGACGGCGGAAATATGCGGGTGATTTGGGTCAATCGAGAAGCGATTTATTTTTGCGGGAGGGACTGGACGACCAGCATCAGCTTGATCCGGTTCAGGAAAATGGTTTGTTTGCGCACCGCATATTTGGACCCCCAAGACAGGCCTGCATGAGAATCGAATAAGATCCAGACAGAGGGATATTTAAGATTACGTTGTGAAGTTGATATCGAACGGGATTTTGCATTCGGCGATTGAAGGGACGTGGCGCTGCATGAATCGGCTTGGCATCGTTCTCGCGCTTATCTTCCTCGTCGCATTCACATTCTACAAGCTGGCCTATCCAAGTGTGACTTTGCGCTATCGCTTGGCCCTCGAAGCGGAAGTGGACGGCAAGCCGAGAAACGGATCAGGCGTAATTGAGGTCGTCTACAGCAAGCAATCTCGCTTCGCCGGTCAGAGAGATCTTATTGTGAGCTATCGGGGAGAGGCCGTCATACTCGATCTCGGCCCCGGTGAAACATTGTTTGCACTCCTTAAGGAGGATACCGACAGCCGATCGAAGCCTGAATCGATTGTGTTGCGCGCCTTCAATTTCGATGGCGGAGCCTTTCCTGGAACGTCGGTTGAAGCTGGTTTGAAGCAGCTGCAGCGCTTGTCGGGAACACGCCAGTTGCCGCTGACCAGCCTCCCTCTCTTGGTTCGTTTTCGCGATCTCAATGATCCGAAGACCGTTGAGCGAGTCGACCCGCTCGATGTCGGACGCGCCTTTGGCCGAGATGCGCGACTGGTCCGCGCCACGTTGACAATTGTTCCGGCGGGCATCTGGCCCTTCAATCGTCTCGGTTTGACAGGCGAACCTATTACAACGGGTGTGGTCGGACGACTGAAGTGGCTTCCGCAACACTACAACATGATGTTCGACGGCCGACGGTATGAAACAGTTTCATCTCCGCTGCGATTCGCTAATTCCCTCGCTTCGGGAGCATTCAAAGCTGATTAGCGATTACGGCGACGCTGCACTCAGTTGATTTGTCGCTATCGCTAATCATTGAGTGCACTGTCAACGTAATTTCCGTAATTTCTGGTGACCTATCGCCGACGCACGAGCGCGATGCTCGCGGCCTGATTAAGAATCAAATCGCAAGTACAGAGAGACCGCCTTCGGGCAGTCTATTTGCTTTCGGCGCAGTGTCCCGGACGCGATTGACACCGGTCAAATCTCAACGGAATCAGAAACAACCTCGCAGGTGTCATCCGCCTGACACGTCTGTAAGTTTTGCTGCAAAGGATAATATAAAGCGGATCGCCTTGTGTTTCGGACATGTTGGATTCGTGTACCGGGGCATTTTGCCCGCGCAGCATAACAGGGGAAAGTAGCGTGAAGAATTTCGTATGTGGGTTGGTGGCCGCATTTGCGTGTGTCGCCGCAGTACCGGCCTCGGCCGCTTATGTCGTCGATATAACCCAAGTGGGGGACGATGTCGTTACAACCGGAAGCGGAAGCATCAATCTGGCAGCGTTGGGAAGTCCCGGGTCTGGCCCGACCACTGCTCACTTGGGGGCATACTTTGGGTATCTGATTGTCGGGTCCGGTACGGATCAGGCCTATTCGGGAAGGATCACGGGACCATCGAGTTTCGGGACCAGTGTGCTTGGAGGCTATACCGTTGCAGATAGTGCGACCGGAGGCACCGTGGGGTTCAATGTGCAAAGCGCTCCCACGTCCACGCGCTTCATTATCGTACCCTTTGGGTACGTGTCCGGCACCGACCTGGGGACGAGCACGGCGATCTATGAGGACAAGAACTTCGACGATTTGCACCTGGTAGCCGGGACTTATACATGGACCTGGGGGAGTGGAGACAGCCTGGATTCCTTCACGGTCAATGTTGGTCAGGTCGCGGCCGTCCCGGAACCCTCCACCTGGGCGATGATGATGCTGGGCTTTGCCGGCGTGGGCTTCATGGCGTATCGGCGCCGAACTGCAGCGCTCGCAGTCTGATCAATCTAGATCGAGATTGCAGAGACCGCCTTCGGGCGGTCTTTTTGTTAGGCGCCCGCTTGCCCTCGGCTTCCGTTGCGGTTGGATGTGGCGCAGCAGGAGGAGCGAATGTACGCCAATATTCCTTTGAGCACGGATGGATCGTACGTCGTACTACTGTGACAGCTCTGGACTGTCACAGTGCAGCGTCGCCTGATCGCGACCTAGCCCCGCGGGCTTCGGTTCGGGAAACTTCCAACTGCCGTCGATCGCTTCCTTGCGCGGGCGATAGAGCCGGACGGTGTAATTCCAGCCCGCCATGATGGGAAGACAATTCGGCATGGTCTTTTGGCAATCGCCGAGACGGTGAACGATCCGTCCGGATCCGGCTTCGCGGTGAGATTGTCCAGCGAGCAGGCGTTGAGGTCGTTCTTGAAATAAGCGTGTCGCGTTTTTTGTGGCGCCTGAACATAGCGGTGCATGCTGCGCGAGGTCGGCGCGGCGGCTTCTGTCCTCGGATTACGGCTCGTTAGCGGACGGACGTTGCAGTTCGCAATTGAAGCTTTCGAACAATGCCGGCCAGCGCTGCGATGAGGCGCTTTACCCAGCGGTCGTCGTCGTCCTGCTTTTGCTGGGCGGCATCTTCGGCAACGTGGTCGTTGAATATTTGGCCGCGGATACGGGGCGGCGGCGGGATCTTCTCAGCGAAAATGAACATGCGGTCCTGCTTTCGGAAGACCAAGTATCGCCGAGCGGTAGAGTTCCATCCAGGACAACTATTCCGGGAATCGGGCCCGGCGCGTCCCTGCCGCCTCGGCTCCTGCCTCGTGCCGGGAACTGGGGATTATAATTCTGGCGGAGCGGTCGGAGCTGTGGCGCGGCAAGTTACGCGCACTGTTGCCGCAACAGGCTGATACGAATCCGGAATCTCGCGATGCAATATCGAGATTGGTTCGCCGGTCCGCGGTGACCTGGAATGATGGCGTGAAGCGTCTCCACATTCGCATGCCCAATATCGCGCCAAAGTGCTTGACCCGGGGGCTCCGGCCAACGAAGTTGCGCCGGCCGTGGAAATTTCTTCTCAAATCACCCGAGATTCCGGACTGTTCGTTCCCGATTCCCCCCGGGCATGGGCCCGGCTTGCCGTGGCGGTGCTGATCGGCTCGCTCGGCAGTGTCGGCATGTGGTCGGTCGTCGTTGTGCTGCCGGTGGTGCAGGCCGACTTCGCAGCCACGCGCGGCACCGCCTCGCTCGCCTTCACCATGGTGATGCTGGGCTTCGGCATCGGCGGGGTGCTGACCGGCAAGATCACCGATCGCTACGGCATCGTCACCGCCATCGGGCTCGGCATCGGCATTCTTGGCCTCGGCTATATCGGGGCCGGCCTGTCATCCTCGATCTGGCCCTTCATCCTGGTTCATTTCGCCATCGGCCTTTCTTCGTCGGCGACCTTCGGCCCGCTGATGGCGGAGGCCTCGCACTGGTTCGACCGCTCGCGCGGGCTTGCCGTCGCCATTGCCGCCAGCGGCAATTACATCGGCGGCGCGATCTGGCCGCCGGTGGTGAGCTGGGGCATCGCATCCTTCGGCTGGCCCAACACCCATATTGCCATCGGCATTTTCACCGCGGTTGCGATGACGCTGGCGCTGATCGGGTTGCGCAGGCTGATGGGCGCCGCCGAGCGTCGCAGCCATGACGACGAGACGCCGCTGCGCCTCGACCTGCGGCTGCCGATCAATACGCTGACGGCGATCCTGGCGCTCGCCAGCTTTGCCTGCTGTGTGGCGATGTCGATGCCGCAGGTCCATATCGTGGCCTATTGCGGCGACCTCGGCTACGGCGTGGCACGCGGCGCCGAAATGCTGTCGCTGATGCTGGGTTTCGGGATCATCAGCCGCATCGGTTCGGGATTCCTCGCCGACAGGATCGGCGGCATCCGGACGCTGCTGATCGGTTCGATCGCGCAGGGCGCGGCGCTGCTGTTCTATTTGTTCTTCGACAGCCTCACCTCGCTCTATGTGATCTCCGCGATGTTCGGGCTGTTCCAGGGCGGCATCGTGCCGAGCTACGCCATCATCGTGCGCGAGGCGATGCCGGCGTCGGAAGCCGCCACCCGCGTCGGCGTCGTGATCTTCTCGTCCGTGTTCGGCATGTCGTTCGGCGGCTGGATCTCCGGCGTCATCTTCGACGCCACCGGCTCCTACGCCGCCGCTTTCCTCAACGGGACGGCGTGGAATGCGCTCAACGTCGGCATCATGGTGGCGCTGTTGTTGCGTGCGCGGCAGCGGGTGGCGATGGCGTGAACCGATGAATCACGCCCGATGACGACCGCGCAGGATGTGCACGGACTATCCCTTTTCGACCTCCCCGCCTGCCTCCAGCCAGCCCTTGAAGCCGCCCAGGTTCTTGACGTTGGTGTATCCCATTTCCTTGAGCGTTTTGCCGACGAGCGCTGAGCGTCCGCCCGACGCGCAGTAGGCAACCACCGTCTTGGCTCGATCGAACGCCGCGTCGTGCAGAGCGGAAGCCGGATCGGCGCGAAATTCCACAAGTCCTCTCGGGACGGCGAGGGCTCCCGGAACCTTGCCCGATGTCGCGACCTCAGCGGGTTCGCGGACGTCGAGAAACAACACGTCGGGGCGGCCAAGCAACTGCTTCGCCTCATCGGGACTGATGCGCGGTACCTGAGCTTCGGCCTCGGCCAGCATCGCTTGAACGGTTTTCATTGTCACCTCCCGAATGAACGCGGATATGCCGGCGCGGAAGCTAAGACCCAATCCCGATCATTGCAATGCAAGAGCATTTGACCTGAAGCCATCCGGCTGTTTCGCCGCAGCGGAACCTGCACCCGAGACCCCTCACAGGCATGATTTCGGCAGCAGCATGTGGATGCCCTTGTTGCCGTCGACGAGTTGCGTCACTCGCAGGTTGCCGGCCAGCGAGCACAGCATGTAGGCTTCGTTGCGGGTGAGGTTGGTTCGCGCGCAGACGTGCTTGACCATCTCCCTGACGGCCTGCTTGGCGGCGTCGTCGAGGTCTTCGTCCAGCCCGATCGACATCAGATGCGTGGCGCTCTCGGCGAACGGCCAGTCGAGCTCCATGTCCTTGCGCACGGTGAGGCGGAAGCTGCCGGTGACGCCGGTTTCCAGCGCCGTGATGCAGACTTCGCCGTCGCCCTGCACCGCGTGACCGTCGCCCGCGAAGAACAGCGCACCGTCATTGAAGACCGGCAGATAGAGCGTGGTCCCGGCGCGCAATTCCTTGTTGTCCATGTTGCCGCCGAAGGCGCGCGGCACCGGCGACCCGCAGCGGCCCCAGCTCGGCGGCGGCGCGGTCGCGATGATGCCGAAGAACGGATCGATCGGGATCTCGGTGCCCCATGGCATCACGCAGACGTTGCGCTGGCGATCGATCGCCGGATGAATGGTCTCGTAGTCGGTGAATTCGTTGGGCAGGGTGCCGAGCAGCGGCAGGATCGAGACAAAACCCCAGTCCTGCCGCACCTTCACGTCGAGAATGTCGACCTGCAGCGCGTCGCCGGCCCGCGCGCCCCGCACGAAAACCGGTCCGGTGATGAAATGCGGCCCCGGTCCGGGCGGAAGCGTCTCGAGCGCAGCCATGTAGTCCGCGCCAACCAGGCTGAGGTCGTCGGGCAGGGTTTCCTTGCCGCCGGCCGGGAAGCTGTGCAGCGTAACGGTGTCGCCGGAATTGACTTCGAGGACGGGAGGCGTGGTACTGTCAAGGTATCCCCATACCATAACGTCGGGCGTGCTGGGAATTTCGTGTCGGCGCGGCATGGGAAGTTCTCCGGAAGATGACGGAACAAATCAGTTCGCCATATCGCGGGCAAGGGAGAAGCGCGGCCTCACATTCGCAGATGGCCGGGCGCAGCCGCATCGCATTTTCCCGAATTGCTTAGAAGCCCCATCATATTGGGGCTATGATGATGTCGACTGAGCGACCTCGGCGCGCGTCACGCCGGAACGCAAGCGCGAGGTGCGCCAGCCGGTGCCGAACGTTTTAAAAGGAGCATCCGATGCGGCGTTCCCAATTCACCGAAAACGAAATCCTGCATCTGCTTTACGAAGCCTCTACGGGCGTGGCCGTGGCGGAAATCTGCAGTACCGCCGGCGTATCGCTTCGAACCTTCTATCGCTGGCGCCGCCGCTTCGGCGGCCTCAATGCGCCCGCCGTCATGCAGATGAAGGAACTGGCGGCGGAAAATATCCGGCTGCGCGGCTTGGTCAGCAATCTGTTCGAACGCCTGCGCGACCCGAACGAAAAACAATTGCCGCCGCCGGCCGCGCTGCCGATCGCTGCAGCCGGCGACAAGGAGCGCAGGCAACAGCAGGCGATCCGCAGCGCCGCGAAGAAATGCGGCGGCGCCGTGACGGGACGCTTCGCGTCGCTGCGGGTCAATCCCTGACAGCCGGTCGATCGCGCTCGGCCTGGGGATCTTCCACGCCGCGCGGCGATGTTTCTTTGGGCGGCCATAATGTCAAAAATGACATAATGACATCCGGCCTGATGCGAGATTGTTCACCGCGACGCTTCTTGAAGCAGGCGATTCACAAATCGCAATCAGTCGACCGATCATTGTGGCACAACCAGTGACACAATGAATCGCGCCGACAAGAACACGGCAACCGCTGTCATTTCTTTTCACTTGCTGCCTGTTCGAGCGGCGGACTAGTCTCACGTCATCCATTGCCGATTTATTTCGTGGGGAGTTCGAAAGTCATGGCCGACCATTCACGTCGTCTTTTCAGCAACGCGACAGTCAGTCGCCGTCGCTTCCTGGCAGGTTCGGCCGCGCTTGCGGGCGGCATCGGCGCGACATCGCTGGCCGGCATGGGCGGCGCGCATGCGCAGACGCTGAAGACCGTGCGCTTCAGCGAGGCGGTGCATAACCTCGGCTACATCAATCTCTACGTCGGCATGCATGCCGGCATCTTCAAAAAGAACGGGCTCGACATGAAGGTGAGCGCCGCCGGCGGCGACACCCAGACGTTTGCGGCGGTGCTGGGCGGATCGGCGGACTTTGCGATCGGCGACGCAACCATGGCGCAGATCTCGCGCGAGAATGGCGGCCCCGGCGTGGTGGTCGGGACCGTCGTGCAGCGCGCGCATTATTTCGGCGTCTCGAAGACGTTGCAGCCGATCACCGATCCGAAGGGCTTCAAGGGATTGAAGATCGTCACCTCGCCGGAGCCGAACACCAATTACAGCGTCGCCAAGCGGCTGCTCGAGAAGGCCGGGCTCAAGGTCGGCGTCGACGCCACCATCGTTCCGGTAAATCCGGGCACCGAAATCGCCGCCATGCTGGCCGGCCAGGCGGATATCGCCATCGCCTATCAGCCGAGCGTGGCCGCGGCCGAAGCGCAGGGCGCCAAGGTGGTGTTCGATTTCTCCAGCTATATCGGCCCGTTCTGCAACACCGGCATCATGGTGCTGCCTTCCACGATCCAGAAGGACCCGGCGATGGTACAGGCGCTGGTCACCTCGTTCGAGGAGGCCTCGCGCAAGACCTACGCCGATCCGGCTTTCTCCAAGGAAGTCGCGCGCAAGGAATTCCCGGACCTGCCGGGCGACGTCGTCGACAAGGCGATCGACGCGGAACTGAAATTCCTGATTCCGGCGCAGTCGGTGGTGACCAAGCAGGATCAGTGGAAGAACCTGATGGACATGCAGATCTATCTCGGCAACGCCAAGGGCAGCATTCCGTTCGACCAGATCATCGACAACTCGTTCGCCGACAAGGCGGTCGCCAGCCTCAAATGACGGGAGCCGGCGTCGCTCAAAGCGCGACCAGTGGCGCCACCGTGCCGCCGCTGGTCGTGGAGCATGTTGCCAAGAGCTATGAGGTCAACGGGCTCATGGTGCCCGTCATCGGCGATCTCAGCCTGACGCTGCGCGAGGGCGAGATCGTCAGCATTGTCGGGCCGTCCGGCTGCGGCAAGACCACGTTGCTCAATACGCTGTGCGGATTGCTGACGCCGGATTCCGGGCGTATCCGCTGGCATGGCCGCGAGGTGTCCGGCCAGCCGCAGAATGTCGGCTACATGCTGCAGAAGGATCTTTTGCTGCCGTGGCGCACCGCGCTCGGCAACGCCATGCTGGGGCTCGAGATCCGCGGCGTCGCGCCGAGCGAGGCGCAGGATCGCAGCCACGCCATGCTCGACCAGCTCGGGCTCCACGGTTTCGCCGATCATTATCCGTCGACGCTGTCGGGCGGCATGCGTCAACGTGTGGCGCTGGCCCGCACGCTGGTGCACGAGCCCGACGTGCTGCTGCTGGACGAACCGTTTGCGGCGCTGGACTTCCAGAGCAAGCTGCTGATCGAGAACGATACCGCGGCGCTGGTGCGCCAGAGCAAGCGTTCGCTGCTGCTGATCACCCACGATATCGAGGAAGCGGTATCGCTGGCCGATCGCGTCATCGTGCTGTCGAAGCGGCCGACGCGCGTCAAGGCCACCTACGACATCGCGCTCGGCGCCGAGCGGACCGACATGATCGGCATGCGGCAAAGCCAGGAGTTCAGCCAATACGTCCGGCGCATCTGGGCCGATCTCGACGTGGTCCTGCAATGACGGCGGATGCGGAGGCCGGAATGGTTGGTGCGGCGGGCGAGGGCGAACCGATGCCCGCCAAGGCCGCAAGCCGGCGCTGGAAAAGACTGCGCTCGACCGCCATCGTGATTGCAACGCAAATCGCGATCCTGGTCGTATTCCTCGGCTTCTGGGATCACATGACCTCGCGCAACAGCGCGGCCGCCTTCATGTTCGGATCGCCGTCGGCGATTGCGGGCTTCCTGGTCCAGATGGCGCGCGACGGCAGCCTGTTTCGCGACCTCTATGTGACCGGGGTTGAAACCCTGCTCGGGTTCTTTGTCGGCAATCTCGTGGGCACGGTGATCGGCCTGTCGCTGTGGTATTCGAAGTTCGTGTCCCGCGTCGTCGAGCCGTTCGTGATCGCGATCGGCTCGATCCCGATCATCGCGCTGGCCCCGATCATCATCATCTGGTTCGGCACCGGCCTGATCTCGAAGGTGGCGATGTCGACGCTGTCGGTGGTCATCGTGGCTTTGGTGACATCCTACAAGGGCGCGGTCGGCGTTGACGCCGACCAGATCAATCTGATGCGGACGCTCGGGGCATCGAAATTCCAGATCTTCAGCAAGCTCGTGGTGCCGGCCTCGCTCACCGACATCTTCGCCGGATTGAAGCTCACGGTCGGCTTCGCGCTGATCGGCGCCATCGTCGGCGAATTCATGTCGTCATCGGAAGGGCTGGGCCACGCCATCTTCAAGGCGGGCTCGCTCTATATCATTCCGAAGGTGTTCGCGGCGCTGGTCGCCACCATCGCGCTGGCGCTGATCCTGACCTTCATCGTCGGCAAGATCGAACGGCTGCTGATGCCGTGGCGCCGCCTCTAGAATTCTGCAACCATCGTTCAACAAACAGCCCGGGAGTGAACATGTCCAAGCGCATCAGCAAAGCCAACAACATCAAATACGCGCTGTCCGGCGATAACAGCTTCATCGCCAGCGTCGAGCCCGGCGAGACCTTCGTGGTGGAATGCGCGATCAACGCCAATGACGGCACCATCCGCCACCTCGGGCAGCAACTGACCGAGGCCGACGTCACCTTCCCCTTCGTCAACGGCGCCACCGGGCCGATCGAGGTCAAGGGATCGAAAGCCGGCGACATGCTGAAGGTGGAGATCGTCAACATGGAGCTCGACAAGCTCGGCTTCACCGCGTTGTGGCCCGGCATCGGCATGTTTCCCGATTGGGTCCGCCGCAAGGAGTTCGGCATCCAGACCCGGGTGGTCGAGGTCAAGGACGGCCGCGTGCACTGGAACGAGCACCTCAAGCTGCCGATCAAGCCGATGATCGGCGTGCTCGGCGTCGCGCCCGTCCATGGCGCCGTGCTGACCGTCGACAATGGCCCGCATGGCGGCAATCTCGACGTGCAGGAGATCACCACCGGCAATACCGTGATGTTCCGCGTCAACAAGGACGGCGCACATCTGTTCATGGGCGATTGCCATGCCATCCAGGGTGACGGCGAAGCCAACGGCATGGGCGCGATCGAGATCGCCGCGACGCTGACGGTCAAGGTGACACTCGACAAGGCGCCGGCGCGACTCAATCACCCGCGCATCGAAACCCCGACCCATATCGGAACGCTCGGCTGTGCCCGGCCGCTCGAGGACGCCATGCGCATCGCGTTCGAGGAAATGATTAACTGGATGGAGGATGATTGGAAGATTCCGGCGGCCGAAGGCTACATGCTGCTCGGCCAGATCGCCGAGGCGCGCTGCACCCAGGTGGTGAATCCGAAATACACCTACATCTGCAAGGTCGACAAGAGCCTGCTGGCGCGATATTTCGGATGAATGCAGCGCTGCCCAGGCACTATCGTGCGAGGAGCAGCCACGCGCCGCCGAAAATCAGCAGCCATGCGGATAGCGGCCCGAACAACATTCGAAGCAGCCTGTTATCGGGCCGGTACCCGATGCCGTAGACGAAGGCCGCGGCGACGCCGAGCAGCAGGATCGGCAGCGCCGAGTGCAGGCGCGTCGCCTCCACGTGGCGGAGCAGGAACGGAAACAGCATCAGCGCGAGGCTCGCCGCCAGCGCGGCGATAAACGAGGCAGCCTGGACCATCCGCGCTACCATGATTTTCCGCTCAGCTAGCCCGTCCGGCTTCGTCGATCTCCTGCTGCGCATGGGCTTCGAACCACATGGCATTGAGTATCGCGAAGGTGCCGGCAAAGCCGACGCCGAGGATCCACGCGAAATACCACATCGTTTTCTCCGGTTTTAGTAGATGGAATGGTTGTTGCCCTCGACGAACGCCGCGGTGATCGGACCCTTGAGCACGCGATACACCCAGGCGGTGTAGAGCAGGACCAGGGGCAGAAAGACCACGGTAGCGAACAGCATGACCTTCAGGGTCAGATAGCTCGACGAACCATCCCAGACCGTGAGACTGGCGCGCGGCTCCAGCGAGGACGGCAGCATGAACGGGAAAAGGCTAAGGCCCGCCGTCGCGATGACGGCGGCAATTGCGCTGCCGCTGGCGATAAATGCCACGCCGGCACGGCCTGAGCGCAGCAGCAGCGGCGTGATCCCCAGGGTGACGATGGCTACGACCGGAGCCGCAATCGTCCAGGGAAACGTCCGGTAGTTGGTCAGCCAGGCTCCGGCCTGCCGAATCACCTGCTTTAACAACGGGTTCGATGGGCCGTCATGGGCCAACTGCGAGGTGATGACGTAACCGTCGATCCCGAAGGCGACCCAGATGCCGGAGACGACGAACAGTATGATGGTTATGGGCGCGGCAAGACGCGCGATCCTGATGGCACGACGGACCACCGGGCCGCTGGCCTTCAGCGCCAGATAACTTGCACCATGCAGCGTCAGCATGCCGACGCTGATAAGGCCGCTCACCAGGGCGAACGGATTGAGCAGGCCAAGCAGGCCGCCTTCATAGGTCATGCGCAGCGTGTCGTCGAACCGGAAGGGAACACCGAGAATGACATTGCCGAAGGCGACGCCGAAGATCAGTGCGGGAACGAGGCCGCTGACGAAGAGCGCCCAGTCCCAGGTTGCGCGCCATCGCGTATGCTCCACCTTGCTGCGGAACTTGAATGCGACCGGCCGCAGGATCAGGGCCGCCAGCACCAGGAACATGGCGAGGTAGAAGCCGGAAAACGCGGTCGCATAAAGCATCGGCCACGCCGCAAAGATCGCGCCAGCGCCGAGGATCAGCCAGACCTGGTTGCCCTCCCATACCGGCCCGACGGTATTGATGGCGATCCGCCGTTCGACGTCGGTGCGTGCGACATAGGGCAGAAGGATCGCCACGCCGAGATCGAAGCCATCCATCACGGCAAAGCCGATCAGGAGGATTCCAAGCAGCGCCCACCAGATCAATCGCATGATTTCGTAATCGAACATGATGCTCTCCTCTATTCCGCGGCGTCGACCACAGCGAACCGGATGGCGGGACGTTTGACCGGCTGGTCGGCCGGTGGTCCGGCCTTCACGGTCCTGACCATGAGGTAGACGTCCACCACGGCGAGGGTCGAGTAGAATACGACGAAGCCGATCAGCGTGGTCCAGATGTTGGCTGCAGAAATGCTCGATACGGCGAGGAAAGTCGGCAGCACACCTTCGATCACCCAGGGCTGCCGGCCAACTTCGGCGACGATCCAGCCGAGCTCCGCCGCGATCCATGGCAGCGGCAGACTCAATAGTGCCAGCCAGAGAAAGCCGCGATAGCGGTCGAACTGCCGTTTGCTGGCGAGCAGGAACGCGACAGCGAACAATGCGATGAAATAAAAGCCGAGTCCGACCATGATCCGAAAACTCCAGAACAGCGGCGAAACCGCAGGCACCGTGCTCCACGCGGCTTGCGCGATCTCTTCCGCGCTTGCGTTGGCGATATCAGGCCGGATTTTCTTCAGCAGCAGGGCATAGCCGAGATCGGCGGCGGCCGCATCGAGACGGGTTCTTTCGGCCGTGTTCGATGGCTGTGCGCGCAATTTTTCAAGCGCGTCGTAGGCGATCAAGCCGGATCGGATGCGCTGCTCCGCCCGCGCCACCAGTTCCTTGATGCCGGGCACGGTTTTGTCGATCGAGCGGGTTGCGATAAGACCAAGCATCCACGGTATCTTGATCTCGTAATCGGTGCGGCGATTGGCGAGGTCGGGCAGACCGAACAGCGTGAAGGAAGCCGGTGCGGGTTCGGTATCCCACATCGCTTCGATTGCCGCGATCTTCATCTTCTGGTTTTCGCCGGCGGTGTAGCCGCTCTCGTCGCCGAGCACGACCACCGACAGCGCGGCGGCGAGGCCGAAGCTGGCCGCAACGGTCATCGACCGCTTGGCAAATTCGACGTGGCGTCCTCTGAGCAGGTAGTAGGCACTCACCGACAGCACGAACATCGCGCCGGTAACATAGCCGGCGCTCACCGTGTGGACGAATTTCGACTGCGCCACCGGATTGAAAAGCACTTCCATGAAATCGGTGACTTCCATCCGCATGGTATCGGGATTGAATTTCGCGCCGACCGGATATTGCATCCAGCCATTGGCAATCAGAATCCACAGCGCCGAGAGGTTCGATCCCAGCGCCACCAGCCAGGTCACGCACAAATGCTGCAGGCGGGTCAGCTTGTCCCAGCCGAAAAAGAACAGGCCGATGAAGGTGGCTTCGAGAAAAAAGGCCATCAGGCCTTCGATCGCCAGCGGCGCACCGAAGATGTCGCCGACATAGTGGCTGTAATAGGCCCAGTTCATTCCGAACTGGAATTCCATGGTAATGCCGGTGGCGACGCCCATCGCAAAATTGATGCCGAACAGAAGTCCCCAGAATTTCGTCATCTGCTGCCAGATCGCGCGGCCGGTCATGACATAGACGCTCTCCATGACGCCAAGCAGGACAGCGAGGCCCAGGGTTAGCGGCACGAACAGGAAGTGATAGAGGGCCGTAAGCCCGAATTGCAGCCGCGACAGCGACACGACATCCATCGAGGTCATCGAATAAGCTCCTGCTTGCTACCTGTCCGAATTGTTCAGGATCTGATGTTGGACGGCGTCGCCATCGATTCGTGGCCGCTGGTGAGGACCGAACACGAAAAGCGCGGCGACCAGCACGATCGTGACCTTGATCGAGAGAATTACGACGATGTCGCGCCTGAGATTGTTCGAAGCCATGATTTTTGCATTGCAACAGCATTGCAGGCCGGGCGTTCTGATCTGAATCAAAAGCGCCAGGTAAAATCGCGAAGTCAGTGCTGCCGGGTGCTGATGGCGGATCGCTGCCAGATCGGCAGCGATTGCAGGGTCGGACATCCGACCGCCACGTCAGGCTGCGGAGAAAACGGCTGCTCGACGCTGATGGTCAGGCAGCCGAGCCGGGCGGCAATCCGGCCAATGGCGGCAGTCACGGCGTCATCGATGCGAGATCCCGGCAGGTGAGCGACGATCAGGTGACCGATGCACAGGCGCTTGCGTGCGCGCAGGTCGATATCGACGCGGTAGCTGAACAGCGCATGGATGATGCCGCGGCAGTCGCGGATCGCGACCAGCCCGGTTCGGCCGGAAGCGGTCCGGCAGCGCCGGCGCACGAAACGCAACCATTTTTGCAGCGTGATGCCGGCGTCGTGCAGACGGACCAGAGGATAGGCGGCACTCGCGCATTCCAGATCCAACGAAATTGCCTGGAATTGCTCGTTCATGGCTGGCCTTCCCCGTCACCCGAGAAACTGTCGGGGGCCGTCCAGTCTGGCATTGACCTGGATCAACGACGCCGATCATTGATCCAGGTCAAATGTCATGGAGCATACATAACCAAGGGCGCGCCATCCCATGACAACCGCCGGGCCAGCTGCCGAGCCGAGTATCGGGCCCTGCGCCGGATCAGCCAAACCCGATTGCAGGCATGGCCGCAGCGCCAATGGCTGCGACGATTGCAAGGTGCGCCTGTTCAGCGTGTGCAGCGTGCTGGAGCCGCTGGAACTGGAGCAGTTGCGCCATATCAGCCAGGCCAGGACGTTCTCGCCCAGGACCATGCTGTTCGATCAAGGCGCGCTCGCCGGCAGCGTGTTCAATGTCACCGAAGGGATCGTGCGGCTTTACAAGTCGTTGCCGGACGGCCGCCGGCAGATCGTCGGCTTTGCGCTTCCCGGCGATTTCCTCGGGCTCGCGCTGATGGACCGGTACAGTGTTGCCGCGGAGGCCGTGACCGAGGTGCGGGTCTGCCGGTTCGCGCGTGCGGCGTTCCTTGGCTATGTCGACAGCAAGCCGCACCTGTTGCGGCGGCTGCATGAATTCGCTGGCCATGAACTCAGCCTGGCGCAGGACCAGATGCTGCTGCTGGGACGCCGCAGCGCAGAGGAGAAGGTTGTCGCCTTCCTGCTCAATCTGCAAGCGCGCTACGGCCGGATCGGCGCGGCGTCGGTCACGGTGCCGTTGCCGATGAGCCGGCAGGATATCGCCGATTATCTTGGTCTTACCATCGAAACCGTCAGCCGCACCTTGACCAGGCTGGCCAGGGAAAAGCTCGTGGTCATCGTGCCCGATGGCGTTCGCCTGCTCGGCAAGGAACGCCTGGACCAGATCGCGACGGTGTAATTGCGGCGGTCTAATTGCGGCGGTGCAAATCGCCGCTGGCGGATTTTGATCCAGCGCAAGGTGCTTTCGAACGCCGCAGCTAGATTTTCTTTGTCAGCCTTGGAGAAGACAATGCCTTTCGACAGCCTTCTGGTCGCGCTCGCCGTCACAATGATGTTTGCGACATTCGCCATCGTCCTGGCGTGGGGCGACCGCCAGACGCGCAGGTGATCCCGCGCAAGTGATCCGCTGGCGCCCGCCTGCAATCCCTTTATCTTTCGCATAGCCCCGCCTAACGTGACGAGACCGATCCGTGCCCAAACAGGCCGGATGGCTGGTCACGGGCGAGGTTGCTGCGATGTCGGGAGACAAGGCCACCGCGATTCCCCGCAACGTGCTGCTCTTCAGCGGGCACATGATCGATGCGCCCGGGCGCAGGCCGTCGCGTTTTCCCGCGGACAGGGAGCCGCTGGCGCGCGATGCCATCGTCAGCGCATTGAACGAAGCCGGCGCCGGCCCCGATGATCTGGCGATATGCGGCGGCGCATGCGGCGGCGATCTGATCTTCGCCGAAGCCTGTCTGGCGCGCGGCGCGAAACTTGAGCTCTACCTTCCGTTCGACCCGCCGACTTTCCTGGTCAATTCCGTCGACTTCGCCAATGCCGATTGGCACGACCGCTTCGTCGCCGCGAAGTCGAATGCGGTGCTGCACGTCATGCCCGATGAACTCGGCCCGCTGCCGGCAGGCGAAGATCCATACGAGAGCAACAATCTGTGGATGCTGGAAGCCGCCGCGCGCTTCGGCAGCGAGAGGATGATCTTCATCTGCCTCTGGAACGGCCAGGGTGGCGACGGACCGGGCGGCGCGCGGCACCTGATGCAGGAGGCCGGACGCAAGACCGAGCGGGTCTATTGGCTCGACACGCGGAAGCTCTGGGACTGAAAGGCAGGGCGGCGAACGCGATCATAGGTGCGCCGGCATTTCATTTGCGGGGAATGTGCATTGCGCGAAACAGGACGGCCCGCGTTCGCAAACCGCCAATATTTGAGATGAATCAAGCGTCAACGATGCCGTTGCCCCATTGAATAATATGCAGGACCAGTCCTCTCAGACGCCCGGAAAAGCTAAAATGCAGGGTTCCCGACCGCGCGCCTCTACTTGGGGGCTCAGCGAGGCCGACGCACAAGCCAGGCTCGCGGCCGAAGGATACAACGAACTGCCCAGGCCGGATCGGCGCACGCCGTTGCGCATCCTTCTTGAGGTGGTGCGCGAACCGATGCTGGCGCTGCTTCTCGGTGGCTGCGCGATCTATCTCGCGCTCGGCGACCTGAAGGAAGCCATCATCCTCGCCGTGTTTGCAACCATGTCGGTGCTGATCACGGTCATACAGGAAGCGCGCACCGAACGTGTTCTGGAGGCGCTGCGCGATCTCACGAGTCCGCGTGCGCTGGTCATTCGCGATGGCGAGCGCAAGCGCATCACGGGCCGCGAAGTCGTGCGCGGCGATGTCATCGTGCTCGCCGAGGGCGACCGGGTGCCTGCCGACGCTGTTATCATCGAATGCCGCGACTTGCAGGCCGATGAATCGTTCCTGACCGGCGAATCCGTGCCTGTGCGCAAGATGGCAATGATGGAGGAGAATATTCCCACAAGCTGGCAGCCCGGCGGCGACGACCTGCCATATGTCTTCTCCGGTTCGCTGGTGGTGCGCGGCACCGGAATAGCCGACGTGACCGCGACCGGAAAGCGAAGCGAAATCGGCAAGATCGGCCATTCGCTCAGCAAGCTCGAGATAGAGCCGCCCCGGCTCCAAGCCCAGACCCGCCGTCTGGTGCGCGTTTTCGCCGTGGCCGGCGGCGCCGTCAGTATTCTGGCCGTGCTGCTCTATGGCACCCTGCGCGGCGGATGGCTGGACGCGGTGCTGGCCGGCATTGCGCTCGGCATGTCGATGCTCCCGGAAGAGTTTCCGGTGGTGCTTGCGGTGTTCATGGCGATGGGCGCGTGGCGAATTTCGCAGGCGCGGGTGTTGACCCGCCGGGCCGCCGCCATCGAAACCCTCGGCTCCGCGACAGTGCTTTGTTCGGACAAGACCGGCACGTTGACCGAGAACCAGATGACGATCGCCGAACTGAGGCTCGGGGATGGCGAGACGTTCCAGTTCAGTGAGGCATCCAGCGGTGCCATACCGGAACATTTCCGTGGCCTGGTCGAGTATGGAATCCTTGCCAGCGCACGCGAGTCCTTCGATCCCATGGACAGGGCTTTTCACACCCTTGGCCGCGAGCGGCTGTCCGGGACCGGGCATCTGCATGGTGCGGAATGGAAGCTCGTGCACAGTTATGGGCTGCGCCCGGGCCTGCTTGCGATGTCGCGGGTTTGGCAGCCATCCAATGACGGCCAGCAGTTCGTCGTCGCGGCAAAGGGCGCTCCGGAAGCCGTTGCCGGTCTGTGCGGGATTGCCGGCGTCGATCTTGCCGCCTTGAAGCACAGGATGGACGCGATGGCGGCTGAAGGCCTGCGCGTGTTGGGTGTCGCCCGCGCCTCCTTCAAGGGCCGCGAATGGCCGGATTCGCAAACTGGCTTCACGTTCGAGTTCCTGGGGTTGGTCGGCCTTGCCGATCCGCTGCGGCGCAGCGTACCGGCCGCTGTCGCCGAGTGTCGATCGGCCGGCATCAGGGTGGTGATGATCACCGGCGACTATCCGGCGACTGCCAGGGCGATCGCCGGGCAGGCGGGTCTCGACACCCGCGATCTCGTGACAGGCGAACAACTCGAACAACTGAGTGCGCAGGAACTGGAGCAGCGCGTACGGACGGCAACCCTGTTTGCGCGCATCATGCCCGACCAGAAGCTCCGCATCGTCAGTGCGCTCAAGGCGAACGGCGAAATCGTCGCCATGACCGGAGACGGCGTCAACGATGCTCCCTCCCTCAAGGCGGCGCATATCGGAATCGCCATGGGCGGGCGCGGCACCGATGTGGCGCGGGAAGCTTCTTCGATCGTGCTTCTCGACGATGATTTCGGCTCGATCGTCAAGGCGGTCCGGCTCGGCCGCCGAATCTACGACAACCTCCGCAAGGCGATGGGATTTATCTTTGCCGTCCACGTTCCGATCGCAGGATTGGCGCTGTTGCCGCTGATAGCCGGCCTGCCGATCCTGTTCGCACCCGTGCATATCGCGTTTCTCGAAATGATCATCGATCCCGTCTGTTCGCTGGTGTTCGAAGCCGAAACCGAAGAGGACGACGTCATGAGCCGTCCGCCGCGGCCACCCGATCAACCGCTGTTCTCCGGCGACTTGATCCGGTGGGGCCTGCTGCAGGGACTACTGGCATTCGTCCTGATTGCCGGAATTTACGTCATTGCGCTAAAGCGCGGCATGCCGGAAGAGGAAGTGCGGGCGCTCGCCTTTTTCTCGCTGGTGCTCGCCATCGTCAGCCTGATCTTCGTCAACCGCTCCTTCAGCGCGTCGGTGATAACGGCACTTCGGCGGCCAAACGCCGCGCTTGCGGTGGTGCTGCTGGTCATTCCCGTGATGCTGAGCCTGACGCTTCTCGTTCCGCCGGTGAGCGCGCTGTTCCGCTTCGGACCGCTGCATTTCGATGAGCTCGCATTGACGTTAGCTGCCGGCATCGGGGTGCTTGTTATCCTGGAAGTCCTGAAGTCGGTTTCGCGCGGCTGGCTTCGCCGCGCCACGCCTTGATCATGACGACCGCAACCGCTGACGATGCGATCGAACTGCGTGTCGACGAGATCGCGCAGCTTTTTCAAACGCTCGATCCGTTTCCGTTTCGCGAGCGCGATCTCGACCGGGAGGTCGAGGAATTCATCGTGGGCTGGGCGCGCGAACTGCCCGTCGATCGCCCCATCAGAATTGTCGTCCATTTTCCGGAAAACGACGCTCAGAAAAAGGCCGCGCAGGATTTGGCTGAGGCGTTCCATCGGTATTTCTCTTATCGGGCGTCCGTGCTTCAGCGCGACCTCACCGAACTCTTCCGGATCGGCCGACGGTCGCTCGCCATCGGCATCGCCGTATTGATCGCGTGTTTCACGATTGCCCACCTCGCGCGCGGCTTCATCGTGCATAGCCCGCTCGGCGGCATGGTCGAGGAAAGTTTCCTGATTCTGGGCTGGGTCGCGAACTGGCGCCCGCTCGAAATCTTTCTATACGACTGGTGGCCGATTGCTCGCCGGCGCGATCTGTATCGCCGTCTTTCAAGAGCGGCCGTGGAAGGCCGGCCATTTGCTACAAATCAATCGGGCGAAGATCGCGCTTCAAACGCGCTCCCGCCGCCCTGACGCGGATGAAGCGCTCATGTCGGTGGCGGTTATCCCCAAGCAATTCTTGTGGGGTGCGGGTCACGGTTTGAAGCGCGGTTCTGCGCGGCGCCGACAACTTCTTTCGCGATCGTCAAAGAGAGTGCTAGATTGTTCTGGTTGGCGTCCAGTGGCGCTGTTCAACGGGAGAATGTAATGGCGGACGACAAGAAGAAGCGTGGCGGCGCCGATCGCGCATCGATCGCATTGGGCGAGGCTTACGAGGTCGCGTACTGGTCGAAAAAATTCAAGGTTACGCCCGCAAAGCTGAAATACGCCGTCAAGAAGGTGGGACGTTCGGCGAAGAAGGTGGAAGCCTACATCCAGCTTCAAAAACATAGGGCTTCTGACAAGACGCGGATTGCGCTCAGCCAGCCCTACGAAGTCCGCTATTGGTCGAAGAAATTCAAGATCACGCCGGCCAGGCTGAAAGCCGCGGTGGCAGCCGTCGGACATTCGTCGAAAAAAGTCGGCGCATACGTTGCCAGCCGAAAGGCTTCCAAAAAGAAAGCGCCGAAGAAGAAGGCGGCCAAGAAGAAAGCGGTGAAGCGCAAGGCGGCGTGAAAACTTCACGGCGCCGTTGCGCGAGCGCGGTGCCGTGGAGATAGGCCTGATGATCCACTTCGACTCCGTCCATCACCATCACGTCGGCGCGGAGCGCACGGCTAACCTGCCGACGTGATAAAATATTCGGCGTCGAAGCTGCCGCCATCCGGCGTCTTGCGGATTTCGCGGTGGACGTCGATCGAGACGCCAGCGAACCCAGCCGCCCCGAGCAGTTTGACAAGTTCTTCCCGCGCATAAAACCTGAACCCGTGCTGGAACATCGGGTTGGTCCCGGCACCCGTCGGCGACAGCGATCCGAGCACCAGTTTACCACCGGCTTTGAGCACCCTGCGAATTTCCCTTAGGTCCACCGCCGGATCGGACCAGAAGTACAACGTGTTCACGGCCAGCGCGCGGTCGAATGCGGCATCGGGAAATGGAATGCGCGAACTCGCGGCGAGCTGAACCGCCACACGCCGATCGGCGATCAGCGCGGCATTGAAGCGCGTTGCCTCGTCGACCATCGTCCTTGATATGTCGATGCCCGCATAGGTCAGCCCTCCGGCAAGTTCAAGAAGTTCGGGAATCGTATGGCCGTTGCCGAAGCCGATCTCCAGGATGCGATTTCCTTGATCGGGAGCCACCGTCTTGAATGCCAAGGAGAGAATCCTGGCATTCATCGAATTGAGCTTCTCTGCAATTGCCAAGCCGATATCGCCCTCGGGATTGGCGAGGTGGCGTGCACGCGTGGCATGGTCGAGCTGAGCTAGATCAACGGGCACGTGACCTCCAATTGCCTGTTTAGCATCGGTGAGAGATCACGACATAATCACAAAGCCACGAACCGTTCGGACGCAGCGACGACGAAGCGTCGCCTTGCCGTTGGCCTCAAGCTTCCGCTACCGCCTCGCTCCAGGCATGAAATATCTCGGTGGCGCCGCTATTGGTGTCGCCTTCGCGCAGCACGACACTCGGGCAGGCGAATTTCATCGGCAGCGTCTGCGGGCGGGCCTCTTCATAATCGAATCGCGCCCGCAGCGCATTGCGCACCGGCGCCGGCAGGCGGATGTCGCCGATCACGACGGCACCTTCGCTGGCATCGATGCGCGGCTGGTGGATCGCAGCGTCCAGATCCATGCCATAGTCCATCACGAAGGACAGCATCTGCGTCACCGCGGGCAGGATACGCCGCCCGCCCGAGGCACCGACGGCGATGCGCCTGCCGTCGGCGGCCTGCGCCAGCACCGGCGTGTAGTTGGTGAGGCAGCGCTTGCCGGGGGCCAGCGAATTGGGTCCGCCGGGCTCGGGATCGAACCACATGATGCCATTGTTCATCAGCACGCCGGTCTGCGGCAGCACGAATTTCGAGCCGAACGTCGAAAGCAGCGTTTGCGTCACCGCCGCCATGTTGCCCTCGCGGTCCACCACCGAGAAATGCGTCGTGCAGGCCGGCGCCAATTGCTCCGCGCCCAGCGCGCGCTTTCCATCGGCATCGCCCATACCCTGCAGTCGTTCGCCATAGGCCGATTGCAGCGCCAGAGCATACGCCGTGTAGGACGATGCATCCGGTTCGCCGCGCCCGGCCTGCAGGCTCTGCTCCAGCAGCCGCAAGGCGTGCGCCAACGTAGGACCGCAGGTGAGCTCCGGCGTCGCATACACGTTGCCGCCGCGGTAGGGAATCGCCAACGGCTCGCGCAGATGGGCGCGGAACGAGGCGAGGTCTTCGACCGACAGTGCACCGCCGCCGGCCTGCATATCGGCGGCGATGCTGCGCGCCAGATCGCCTTCGTAGAAATCGCGCGGGCCCTGCGCCGCGAGATACGACAACGTTGCCTTGAGCTTGTGCTGCGGCAGCCGCACCCGGGACCGGATGCCCCATTGTGCGTTGGGCGGCAGCCCGTCCTGAAGGTAGGCGGCCGCGCTTGCGGGATAACGCCGCAGATCGGCGGCCGAGCTGGCGATCATCAGCGTGGTCCACCAGTCGACCGCGAGACCTTGATCGGCCAGCGTGACGCTGGGGCCGAGCAATTCCTGCCACGGCATTTTGGCGTGGCGGCGATGCGCTTCCTCCATGCCCGCCACCACACCGGGCACGGCGACGGAGCCGGGACCGTGGAGATTGCGGTCGTCCTTTACCCGCGGCCAAGGAAAGAGATCGGACGCCGCGCCGCTGCCGGTCAGCGGATAGTCCTCAACGCGAAGGCTGCCGGGGGCGCGCATGCCGTAATCGATCACTTCATAGCGGTCCTCGCGGGCGCGGTAGAGCACCATCGCCCCGCCACCGCCGACGCCGCTCATCCAGGGCTCCAGCACACCCAAGGCAAAAGTGGTCGCAACCACCGCGTCGATGCAATCACCGCCGGCCGCCAGTACCTCGGCGCCGACTTCCGCCGCCTTGCGCGATTGTGCGGCGACGATGCCGCCCTTGGAGTTTACTGCAGGTTTGCGGATTTGCTGGGTGTTGCTGAACTGATCGGTCATGGTGCTCTTCGTTGGTTTTTGGATTTGAAGCACATCATAACACGCAGCTCAAACACAAAGACCGCCCGAAGGCGGTCTTTGCAATTCCGTTATTTGATTTGATCAGGCGGTGATCGCGGCGACTTTGCGTCGGCGATAGGTCATGAATCCGATGCCGGCAAAACCGAAAATCATCATGGCCCAGGTCGAGGGTTCGGGAACGGCTGCGATCGGCGTTCCTTCGAAGAAAAGAATGGGTTCGGAAAAACTGACGTTGCCGGTATCCGTGGTGTAATAGGCCCCGCCCGGCACGTACTCCCAAGTCGTATTGTCATTGCTCAGATACCAGCCTCCCAGGTTGGTCGTGGCTCCGGCCGACGGTGTCGATCCGGAATCCGTGCCATCGCCGGTCCACTGGCCGAGATTTACTCCCATGCCCTGGGTGTTCAGGAAGTTGACGAAATAAGTGGTGCCGGCCGTGATCAGAGTTGACGTGGCAAACGTTGCGCCGAGACTTCCGCCGCTGCCGCTATCGGCTGAAAAAGTGGCGGAGTTGAGCAAGACGCTTCCCGGAGCGTCCGGGACGCCGGACCAGATTTGCTCAGTGATCGTGTGAGCGCCGCTTCCATTGGGAACAGGTTCGAAATAAGTGGATATGCCGGTCAGATTGTAATCGGACTGCGCCGTATATTGCCAGCCGATGCTAAGCGGTCCGCCATAATAGACGAAAGGCGGTGAAGCGCCCGGATTTACCGAATCCATCACGGCGGCGTGGCCGGTCCCGCCAACCAACAAGAGCCCCGAAAAGCCGGCAACCATTCCTAACAACCGATATTTCATCGCATCCCCTTTTCATATTATATCGAGTTAGATTATTTTATTAATCTCGCGCGCCGACATTAATTGACGATTAACCGCTATCAAAGCTCGCAAAGGACTTAAACTTGGACAACTAAGTCCTAGGACCTTGGTCGGTCGTTCAAGTTCGTGACGGCAGCAAACAAATGCTCTCGCCGCAAAGCCCTTCGCAACAATCGCATCTCCGCGCCAATCTCAGCGCCAATAGACCCGGGTTGGATCGGCACATTTTCAGCCGCGGAGCCCGCGCAAGAAGGTCTTCGAAAAATGGCATGACGGCGCATGCTGCCCGATCGGATGAACGGCGCTGGCTAGCATCGAATTGCCGCGAACTCGGACAACGGCGCTTGCAGAAAACTGGTGAAGCGGGAAGTGCCGCCCGGCAAACTCGGCGGCGCGGTTTCACATTTCGCAGGGCCGGAATCCGCGGTCGGTGGTTCGACTCTCTTAGGGCGCCGAGCGAGCGTCATTGTGGGGGAAGTCAGACTGGCATGATGGGTCCTTGAAGCCAGACTCCAAGGACCCATGCTTGTGAATTGTCTTTGGAGTCAGTTGGATTCGCTCGCCGCGCGTCGCCCGGATATGATCTCGCCGAAACGCTCCCAGCTCTCGCCCTTGAATTTGATGAGCTGCAGATCCTGGATCGGTCCGAAATCGTTGGCGTTCGTGTTCATCCTGATGCCCGGCAGTAGGCCATCGAGCTCGACGTCCTTCATTGAAGCGGCCTGCTTCATGACGTTCTCGCGCGTCAGGTTGTCGCCGCAGGCTTTCAGGACATGGACAAGCGACTGGGCGGCCGAATATCCCGTCAGCACCAGCACGTCGCTGCGGTTTCCCTTGGGATAGTACTTGGCCAGGAACTCGTCGAAGCGGCGGATGCCGGGATCGTCCTTCCACTGTGCGTCGGTTGCATCCTTCAGATAGGTGGCGGACACGATGCCCTGGCCGTTCTCGACGCCGGCCGGCTTCATCACGCTCGCTACCGAGATCGAGACGCTGGTCATGACATGCATGGGCTTCCAGCCGATTTCGGCGATCTTCTTGATGGCTTGCGCGGCGAATTTGGGGGTCGCGAAGTCGACAATGACGTCCACGTTGGCTGACTTCATCTTGACGATGTGGGTGTCGATCGTCGGCTCGGACGTCTCGTAGCTTTCTTCGGCCACGATCAGCGAGCGGGCCTTGTCGCCCAACCCGTCCCTGAAGCCCTTCATGAAGTCCACGCCGGAATCATCGTTCTGGTAGAACACGCCGATCCTGGCGTCAGGTTTCTCTTTCAGGACGTATTTGGCGAAGATGCGGGCTTCGGTCTGGTAGTTGGGTTGCCAACCCGTGGTCCACGGGAAATGTTTCGGGTCGTTCCACTTGGTGGCGCCGCTGGAAACGAAGAGGTGCGGCACCTTCTTGATGTTCATGTATTTGTGTATGGCGCTGTTGGTCGGTGTTCCCAGCGCGTGAAAGATCAGCAGCACTTCGTCGCTCTCGACCAGCCTGCGCGCCTGCTCGACCGTCTTCGGCGGGCTATAGGCGTCGTCATAGGAGATGAAGTTGATCTTGCGTCCGTTGACGCCGCCCTGATCGTTGATCATCTTCATGTAGGCCGCCTCGGTCTCACCGATGACGCCATAGGCGGAGAGCGGCCCGCTATACGGCATGATGTTGCCGATCTTGATCTCGGTATCGGTGGCGCCGACATCGTATTTCTTCTGCGCCACGGCAGGCGCGCTGCCGACGATGGCGAGTGCGACGGACGCCGACAGCATCCGCCAGACGGTATGGCTAAACAACATTGCAAAACTCTCCCTGGACTATTGCGGGCCGCTTGTCTGCGCGTGCCTCTCTGGCTCGGTTCCGATGGACAGTTCCCGTTGCAGGGGACGGACCGCCAAGAACTTGACAAACCATCCTGTCATTAATGTACAATGAATGCAATGTACATCATAGACGGGAGAGAAAAATGCCGAAGGTTCTGTCGCCTGCGCAAATCGATGGCTTCTGGAAAGACGGATATGTGGCGCCGGTCCGCGCGATCTCGACCGGGCAGGCAGCGCTCATCCGCGACAAGCTCGAGACTTTCGAGAAGAGCACCGGCGGGCCGCTGAGCGGATCGCTGCGCGGCCGCAGCCATCTGCTGTTCACCTGGCTCAACGACCTGATCCGCGAGGAACGGATCGTCGATGCGATCGAGGATCTCTATGGCGAAAACCTGCTGTGCTGGGCCAGCAGTTTCTTCATCAAGGAAGCCGAGGATCCGTCATTCGTATCGTGGCACCAGGATTCCACCTATTGGGGTCTTTCGAGCCCGGACGTGGTCACCGCCTGGGTCGCCCTTTCCGAGAGCAACAAGGCAAATGGTGCGCTCGAAGTGGTGCCCGGCACGCATCTGCAGGATCAAATTCCGCACCGGGATACGTTTTCCAAGAACAACATGCTGACGCGGGGGCAGGAAGTCGCCGTGGACGTCGATCCGAAATCGGCCGTGATGCTCGAGCTCGAGCCAGGCGAGATGTCGCTGCACCATGTGCGCCTGATCCACGGTTCGGCTCCCAATCCTTCAAAGCGTCGCCGCATCGGCTTTGCGATCCGATACATGCCGACATCGGTGCGCCAGCTCGAAGGCGAGGACAGTGCCTCGCTGGTGCGCGGCGTCGACACCGAAGCGACCTTCGAGCACGAACCGGTCCCGACCCGCGACATGGATCCGGTGACGGTCGAATTCCATCGAAAGCAGCACGAGCGTTCGGTAAAGATCCTCTACAGGGGCGCGAAGGCTCCTGCGTAGAGACAGCGTTCGACACTTCGTCGTCGATCGGGACGCTAAACGCCAACAGACTGCCGCCGGTGTTCACGGTGGTACGGTCGCGGCCCTGCGCCCGGCGAGTACGCTGATCGCGGTCCCGTCGCGCGATCTGTACAATCCCGTCGAGTCCGGGCGCCGAGCCGCTCGACGCCTCCACGATTGCGAAATTTGTGCGGGTGATGTCGGAAGCCGGCACGTCATGGGATGAAGGTATAATTTTGCCGATTGCTGGTGCCGGTTAAGCTCCGGTGAATTTGCCCGACAGGCCTCGAACGATGAAAGCGTCATCCCAAGCTGCTTCCGCCGCCAAGGCATTCGAGAGAACCTCGATGCAGCGGGACGCGTTTCTGTTGCTCAAGGACATGATCGAGCAGGGCCGGATTCTCCCCGGCGAAAAATTGCTCGAAGTGCAGGTCGCCAAGGCGTTCGGGATCAGCCGCTCGCCAGCCCGGCATGCGTTGCGGGCACTGTGCGAGGCGAAGATCGTGCGCGAGCTGGACGGGCGCGGCTACCAGGTCGCCGGCCGTGCGAAAGCCGGGCATGTCGGTCAGGTCGCCTCGCTCGGCGAGCTGAGGATCACGCCGCTGCCGCAATGGGAGCGGGTCTACCGTAGTGTCGAGCAGGAACTCTGGATCCGCGTGCTGTTCGGCTCGGTCAGAATCACCGAGGCGGCACTCGCGGAGTTTTTTGGCGTCAGCCGAACGGTTGCCCGTGACGTTCTCGCGCGCATGCACAGTGTGGGGATGGTCAGCAAGGACGGGCTCGGCCACTGGATCGCTCCACGGGTCTCGGCTGACAAGATCCGCGAAATGTTCGAGATGCGCGTCATCCTCGAGCCGGAAGCGCTGATGCGCGCCGCTCCTCTTGCCTCGGCCGCGGAGATCGAACGCATCCATGAAAATCTTCGTAAGGCGACGGCGGGCGGTCCGGTCGAGATCGGCGCAATCGGCCAACTCGAGACCGATCTGCACATCAAGCTTCTTGATCATTGCCCCAATCGGGAGATCATCAAGGCTCTCAACAGAACACATATCCTGTTCGTGCCGACGCTTTATCTCCTCGATTCGACCTTGAGCGTTCCCGAAGGGACGATGAATGACGTCCTGCAGGAGCACCTTGCGGTCATCGCGCAACTGCGCCGGAGCAATATCCAAAAGGCCGCCGGCCTGTTGCGCGAACATCTGGAGACGGCGGCCGCGCGCTGGCTGCAGCGCTTCGAGATATTCTCAAGGGCCGACATGGCGCCGTTGCCTCCCTACTTGTCGCCTTTCAGGGAAACAAACCCGATCTGATCGGGTACATGTTGCGGATGATCCGCAGCACCAGCGAGGGATTGCGAACCAGATCGCGGTCAAACAATTCGAAGGGCTGTGGTTCACGAAAGATCGTCGCGAACCGGCTGCTCATCAAGCCCGCGAGCTTTTTTGCCATTCAGCCTTTGCTCGGCGGACTGCCTTTGAGCAGGCGCCAACAAGAGGAGCAGTTCATCGGTGTCTGTCCGATTATTTGACAGAAAACCGGAATTTAGGAAACATATGGACAGGCGCCCGTTTTTCCGTTTATTGGAAATATGTCCCAGGCCGCGCAGCGTAAGCCAACCCTCATTCCGCCTTCGTCTGCGGAGGCGGTGCTTGCAGAAAATGCCGGCGACGCGGCTTTTGCCTCGACCCTTGCAAAGGGTCTGGTGGTGCTCGAGGCCTTCGAGGCCGGGGCATCGATGCTCGGCAACATGGAGCTTTCAGCGCGCACCGGTATTCCGAGGCCGACGGTTGCCCGGTTGACGCATACGCTCGCAGAACTCGGTTACCTGCGTTACGACCCGGACCTCGCGAAATTCCACCTTGGCGCCCGGGCGTTGCGAATGGCTCACCCCATTCTTGCCGGCATGCAATTTCGCCAGGTCGCGCGACCGCTGATGCAGGAACTCGCAGAGAGCGTACGCGGGACGGTCTCGATCGGCCTGCTCGACGCCACCGCGATGATCTACGTCGAGACTGCGAGATCGGGAAACGTCGGACCGCACGTCCCCGACATCGGCATGCCAATTCCGGTCGTGCGTACGGCGATGGGGCGCGCCTCGGCTGCGATATTGCCCGCCGCGGAGTCCGCGCTGCTGGAACAGCGAATAATGGCCGATGACGCCGACTCGTGGTCCGGCTATCGCGACAAGTACCGCGCCGGAATCCAGCAATGCGCGGATCGCGGATTCTGCACCTGCTACGGCGAGTACATGCCGTCCATTCACGCGGTCGCCGCGCCGCTGTTTCACGAGCGAAACTCGAGGCAATCCTTTGCCATCAATTGCGGAATTCCTGCTTTCCGGCTGCAACCCGGCCAGCTCGAATCCGAAATCGGTCCGCGCATCAAGGCCCTTGCCGCCAGCATCCGCTCGCTCGTCAACGAAGCCGAGCCGAATATCGAGCCGCGTGAACCACCCAAGAAGAAAACCGTGAAATGACCCCGGGGCCGGCCGCGTTCGCGAAAGGCAACGGACAAGGAAGTCGAAATGGCCGGGCCGCTTGAGGGATTGAAGGTTCTCGACATCGCGACGATCATCGCTGCGCCGCTGGCCGCGACGCTTTTGGCCGACTATGGCGCCGACGTCCTCAAGATCGAGATGCCGGGGCAGGGCGATGGGGTGAGGTCCTTTCCACCGCTCAAGAACGGCAAGCCGTTGTGGTGGAAGACCGCGAACCGCAACAAGAAATTCGCCACGCTCGATCTTCGTACGCCGGAAGGGCTGGCGCTGTTCAAGCAGATGCTGCCGCGTTTCGACGTCCTGATCGAGAACTTCCGTCCGGGAACGCTTGATCGCTGGGGACTCTCAAAGGAAGTCTTGTGGTCGATCCAGCCGCGCCTGGTCATCCTGCGCGCGACGGCCTTCGGACAGGACGGGCCCTATAGCAGCAGGCCCGGATTCGCCCGGATCTTCGAGGCGATGGGCGGGCTGACCTACATTACCGGCGAAGCCGACGGCGAACCCACGCATCCCGGTTACCCGCTTGGGGATTCGATCGGTGGCCTGTTCGGCGCCGTCGGCGTGCTCGCGGCCTTGTGGAAGCGAGCGAAAGACCCGGAGGCTCCCGGTGAAGAGATCGACCTGGCGCTGACCGAGGCGGTGTTTCGGCTGCTCGACGTTCTTCCGATCGAATACGACCAGCTTGGTTTCGTTCGCAGCCGGATCGGCAATGCCAACGGCTATTCCGCGCCGGCGGCGGTTTTCCGGACCAAAGACGATCGCTGGGTCACGCTGGCGGGCTCGACCAATGCGCTTTACGCGGCGAATTGCCGGGCGATCGGAAGGCCCGAGCTGATCGAGGACGTGCGCTTCTCAAATAACGATCTGCGCGTGAAGCACGCGCGAGAGCTCAATGAAATCTTCTCGGCATGGTGCGCCGAACATACCATCGACGAGGTGCTCGCGGAATTCGCGGCCGCGCAGGGGACGATCGCGCCGATCTATTCGATCGACCAGATCGCAACCGATCCGCAGGCCACGGCGCGCGAAATGATCACCCGCGTTCCCGATCGGGATTTCGGATCGGTGGCCATGGCGAATGTCGTTCCGCGCTTCAGCATCGATCCTGCGCGACTGCGAAACTCCGCCGGAGACGTCGGACAGGACAATCGCGAGGTCTATCAGGATTGGCTCGGCCTTTCAGAGCAACAGATCGAACGGCTCAGCCAGAAGAAGGTGATCTGATGGCTTAAGCAATCCATCGACGCCTCTCCGCGGTGACGGCAAGAAGCACCTGCGGACGGGCAACAACAAAACAGAAAAAGGGAGGACACATCATGAAAGTCACACGCCGAACGCTGCTGGGCACGGTCGCCGCCTGTTTCGCTGCGGGTTCGCCATTCCAGGCGCTGGCAAAGGACGATTGGCCTACGCGCCTTGTGCGGTTCGTATCGCCCTACGGGGCGGGCGGGGCAAACGACATCTCGCTGCGTATTCTGGCCGAACAGTTCGGGCGCAGTCTGGGCCAGCAATTCATCGTCGAGAACAAAGCAGGCGCGGGCACGCGCCTCGCCAACGAAGCCGTCGCGCATGCGGCGCCGGACGGATACACATTCCTCTACGCGGCAGCGCCCTATGCAACGGCCGAAGCCCTGTACGGAAAACTGAATTACGAGCGCAAAGAGCTGCAGCCGGTGGCCATGGCCGTCATTGCCCCGCTATTTCTCATTATCAGCGCAGACGCGCCTTTCAAGACACTGCCGGAGCTGATCGCCTACGGCAAGTCGCAGCCCAATGGCCTGACGTTCGCTTCGCCGGGCGCTGGTTCACAACCACATCTCGCGGCTGAGCTGCTGTTTAAGGACGCCGGGGTCAAAGGGCTCAACATCCCTTTCCGCGGCGACGCCATGTCTTACACGGAGCTGCTGGCCGGCCGGGTCGATGCCACGCTCACCGCGATCAGCACGGCCTTGCCGTATATCCAGAGCGGCAAGTTTCGCGTGCTCGGCGTGGCTTCCGCCGATCGCAGCTCGATCTATCCGCAGGCTCCGACCTTGCGTGAGCAGGGCTTTCCCAGCGTGGTTGCTGCCGGCTGGTACGGCTTCATGGCGCCGGCCGCGACGCCGCGCCCAATCGTCGATCGGTTGCAGGATGAAGTTATCCGTACGCTTGCCGATCCCGAGGTGAAGCAAAAACTGCTGGCGCAGGGACTGGAGGCCCGTGGCGGCACGGCTGCCGAGTTCGGCAAGTTCATCGACGACGAGACGCGCAAGTGGAGCGGGGTGATCCGCGAGGCGGGTCTCAAGGGAGAATAGGGCGCGCGCGTGACGGCGAGCTTCACTGTCGACGATGTAATGAAATCGAGATGCAGGAGGACAAACGCAATGAAGAATAAAGTTCTCAACCTGGCGGCGGTGTCCGCGACGACCATCGCCCTGTCGATCTCCTCCGCTTACGCGCAGAAGAAGTACGATACCGGCGCCACCGACACGGAAATCAAGGTCGGGCAGACGGTGCCGCTGAGCGGACCGGCCTCGGCCTATGCCACGATCGGCAAGACCCAGGCCGCTTATATGAAAATGATCAACGACCAGGGCGGGGTGAACGGACGCAAGATCAACCTGATCCAGTATGACGACGCTTATAGCCCGCCGAAAGCGGTCGAGCAGGTCCGCAAGCTGGTCGAGGGCGACGAGGTGCTGCTCACGTTCCAGATCATCGGCACGCCGTCCAACGCCGCGGTGCAGAAATATCTCAACACCAAGAAGGTGCCGCAGCTGTTTGCCGCCACCGGGGCCGCCAGGTTCACCGACCCCAAGAACTTTCCATGGACGATGGGTTTCAACCCCAGCTACTTCGTCGAAGGCCGGATCTACGGCCAGTTCATCCTGAAGAACCATCCCACCGCGAAGATCGGCGTGCTCTATCAAAATGACGATCTGGGCAAGGACTACCTCAGCGGCCTGAAGGCCGGGCTCGGCGACAAGGCGGCCAGGATGATCGTGGCCGAGACATCGTATGAAATTACCGAGCCGACGATCGACTCGCATATCCTGCGGCTGAAGGATGCCGGCGCCGATCTGTTGTTCAGCGCGTCGACGCCCAAACAGGCGGCACAGGCGATCAAGAAAACCGCCGAGATCGGCTGGAAGCCGGTCCATATCATCGACATCAACGCTTCTTCGGTGAGCGCGGTGCTGAAGCCCGCGGGGCTGGACAACTCCAAGGGCATCATCAGCGTCGGCTATGTCAAGGATCCGGCCGATCCTGAGTGGAAGGACGATGCGGGGATAAAGCGCTACCTCGCATTCATGGAGAAGTATTTTCCGGACGGCGACAAGAATTCGAATTTGAACGTCTACGGCTACATCACCGCGCAGCTTCTCGTGCACGTGCTGAAACAGTGCGATGACGACCTCACCCGCGAGAACGTGATGAAACAGGCCTCCAATCTCAAGAACGTGGAGCTCGATCTGTCGCTGCCGGGTATCACCGTCACGACCACACCGACCGACTACCGCGTCAACAAGCAATTGCAGATGGTGCGGTTCGACGGCGAGCGCTGGGAAAAGCTCGGACCGATCATCACAGACGACGCGAAGGAGTAGGCCTCTTTCATCCGGGCCGCGAACCCAGGCGCGACGGTTTGGTTTGGTCTCAGCGCGGCGTTTCAAGTTGATTTGAAACGCCGCGCTGATTGCTTGTCCATGGCTTCCGCCAGAGTCCAGGGCTTCAACCGGCTTGCGCAGGATTTACGCAGTTAGAAGCTCTCGACGATCCTTCCGTCGAACTCAGGCAAGCTCGAAGCGATCGAGATTCATCACCTTGGTCCACGCCGCCACGAAGTCTTTCGCAAACTTCTCCTTCGAGTCCGCGCACGCATAGACTTCCGCCAGCGCGCGAAGCTGTGAGTGCGAACCAAAGATCAGGTCGACGCGGGAGCCGGTCCACTTGACCTCGTTCGTCTTCCGGTCGCGCCCCTCGTACACGCTTTCGGAGCCCGAGGACGGCTGCCATTGCGTGCTCATATCGAGCAGGTTGACGAAGAAGTCGTTGGTCAGCGTCTCGGGCCGCTTGGTGAAGACGCCGTGCGCCGGCTGTCCGGCTTTCAGCACGCGCAGGCCGCCGACCAGTACCGTCATCTCGGGCGCCGTCAGCGTCAGCAATTGCGCCCGATCCACCAACTGCTCTTCGGGGGACAAGCGCGGCTTGCCGCCGAGATAGTTGCGGAAACCGTCGGCGGTCGGTTCGAGCGGCTCGAAGGAATCGACGTCGGTTTGCTCCTGCGAGGCGTCCATGCGTCCGGGCGTGAAGGGGACCTTCACGTCCTGCCCGGCGTCCTTCGCGGCCTTCTCGATCGCGGCGCTGCCGCCGAGAACGATCAGGTCGGCGAGCGACACTTTCTTGCCGCCCGACTGCGAAGCGTTGAATTCCTTCTGGATCGCTTCGAGCTTCCCGAGCACCGTCGCCAGTTGAGCCGGCTGGTTGACGTCCCAATCCTTCTGCGGGCTAAGGCGAATGCGTGCGCCGTTGGCGCCACCGCGCTTGTCGGAGCCGCGGAACGTCGAGGCAGAAGCCCAGGCCGTCGAGACCAGTTGAGACACCGACAGCCCGGATGCCAGGATCTTTGCCTTCAGTGCGGCAATATCCTGCTCCCCGATCAGTTCATGATCGATGGCGGGAATGGGGTCTTGCCACGGCAACTCCTCCTTCGGAACGAGCGGGCCGAGATAACGCACGATCGGGCCCATGTCGCGGTGGGTCAGCTTGAACCACGCCCGGGCGAACGCGTCTGCGAACTGATCGGGATTCTCGTAGAAGCGTCTCGAGATCTTTTCGTAGGCAGGGTCGGCCTTCAACGCGAGGTCGGTGGTCAGCATGGACGGCGCGTGACGCTTCGACGAGTCGTGCGCATCCGGCACGGTACCTGCGCCTGCGCCATTCTTTGGTGTCCACTGATGCGCACCGGCCGGACTCTTGGTCAGTTCCCATTCGTAGCCGAACAGGTTCCAGAAGAAGTTGCTGCTCCACTTCGTCGGCGTCGTGGTCCAGATGACTTCCAGGCCGCTGCTGATCGTGTCGCCGCCCTTGCCACTGCCATAGGCGCTCTTCCAGCCCAGGCCCTGGTCCTCGATGCCGGCAGCTTCCGGTTCTGCGCCCACCAGTGTCGCATCGCCGGCGCCGTGGGTCTTGCCGAAGGTGTGACCGCCGGCAATCAGCGCGACCGTTTCCTCGTCGTTCATCGCCATGCGGCCGAACGTGTCGCGAATATCCTTGGCCGCCGCGAGGGGATCCGGCTTGCCGTTCGGCCCTTCCGGATTCACGTAGATCAGACCCATCTGCACGGCAGCGAGGGGATTTGCGAGATCGCGGTCGCCGCTGTAGCGCTCGTCGGCCAGCCACTTGCCTTCGGGCCCCCAGTAGATGTCCTGCTCGGGCTCCCAGGTATCGGCGCGGCCGCCGCCGAAACCGAACGTCTTGAATCCCATCGACTCGAGGGCGACATTGCCCGTGAGGATCATAAGGTCGGCCCACGAGATCTTGTTGCCGTACTTCTGCTTGATCGGCCACAGCAACCGGCGCGCCTTGTCGAGGTTGACGTTGTCGGGCCAGCTATTGAGCGGCGCGAAGCGCTGCTGTCCGGCTCCGGCGCCGCCGCGGCCATCGCCGATGCGGTAGGTGCCGGCGCTGTGCCACGCCATCCGGATGAACAACGGCCCGTAGTGACCAAAGTCGGCCGGCCACCACTCCTGCGAGTCCGTCATCAAGGCATGAAGGTCCTTGATCACGGCGTCGAGGTCGAGGCTCTTGAATGCCTTGGCGTAGTCGAACGCCTCGCCCATCGGATCGGACAGCGGGGACTGCTGGTGGAGAACCTGAACGTTGAGCTGGTTTGGCCACCAGTCATGGTTTGTGTATGCGCGAATTCCGCCCGTAAACGGGCATTTAGGTGTGTCGTCCATCATTGCCTCCTTTGGTAGTTCCCAGTTCCGATTAGAATCAATCTACGCAACATAACTCATCAGGGGAAATTGACTTTGATGATTGCTACGATAAGATATTCTGATGATCAATGTCACCCTCCGGCAGCTTCGCTATTTCGATGCGCTGGTGCGTCATGGCCATTTCGGGCGTGCGGCTGAAGCATGCGCGATTTCGCAGCCGGCGTTATCGATGCAGATCAAGGAAATGGAGGAAGTTCTGGGGGGTGTACTCCTCGAAAGGAGCGCACGGCAAGTCGCGCTCACGAAATTCGGCGAAGATCTTGCCCAGCGCGTCCGCGACATCCTGCGTTCGGTCGATGAACTGGGGGACTTTGCGCGTGCATCGCGGGACCGGCTCGTAGGCCAGTTGCGCATCGGCATGATCCCGACGGTTGCACCTTACCTGTTGCCCAAGGTCATCGGCGACCTCACGCGGATGCATCCCGAACTCGACATCCACGTCCGCGAGACGGTGACGCCGAAGCTGATACAGGAACTCGCGGAAGGCCGGCTCGACACAGCAATTGTTGCCCTGCCGGTGTCCGAACGTTCGCTGACCGAGGTCGCCTTGTTTGCGGAAAATTTCCTGCTGGTCCGGCCGGGCGAGGATGAGGGAACGCCGGTGCCGAGCAGCGAAACGTTGCGCGAAATGAGGCTGCTCCTGCTGGAAGAAGGCCATTGCTTTCGCGATCAGGCGCTGTCGTTCTGCAACATGCAGTCGCCGCCCCGCGAAGTGCTGGATGCCAGCTCCCTGTCCACGCTCGTTCAAATGGTCGGCGCCGGCATCGGCGTCACCTTGATCCCGGAAATGGCCGTGGCGGTGGAAACACGCTCGGCGTCGGTATCTGTCACTCGCTTCAAGAATCCGCAACCCTCGCGAACCATTGGCATAAGCCCGCTGGCCAGACAGCTCCTGCAAATTTCCGAAGTGGTCGGTCTCTCGGCCGAGGCGTTGCGCCAGCAGCACGCCGCCGGATCTTTGTCGCGTAATCCCCGGAACCAGATAGCACCCTGACGAGCCGTGCGCGGCCTGGGATCTGCCGCGTGGCACCGGGCAAGCATGGAAGCACCGGTCATCCGGCCAGCAGGCGCCGGCAGGTTTCGGCAAAGACCTGCGCGCCGATCACGATGTCGGCGTCGTCAGTGTTTTCCGTCCAATGATGACTGATGCCACCGATCGAAGGCACAAACAGCATGCCGGCCGGCATGATGGTGGCGAGAATCTGGGCGTCATGACCGGCGCCGCTCGGCATGCGGATCGATCGGCCGCCG
>LNAP01002637.1_pt2 | contig 59290 bp, 67 predicted proteins | sample 602601 | NCBI WGS metagenome assembly LNAP01 (sample SAMN02440304, study PRJNA202911) | soil metagenome | biome: Subtropical and temperate rainforests or woodlands; isolation source: soil samples (1 kg each in a 20% v/v slurry with milli Q water) were... ...
GCTGGCCGCTGCTGTCAGCGCCTGCGCCAGCACGGCGCAAACGCCTGCCAAGCCCAAGGCGCCGGACGTAGCGGCGAACAACACCGATTGGTATCAGGTACGTACCCAGAGCGAAGTGGTTGTGTTCGACGACTACGCCGTGTTCAGCCAGTACCTGCAAACCGGTCAGGCGCCTGTGCTTAAGCCGCTGGATAAAAAGGACAACTTCGGTCGCTCGATCATTCTTGGCCTGAAAGCGGAAGACCAGAACCTGGCCCTCAAAGACGTGGCTGCGGCTCGTTTTCTGGAGGTCAGCCTGGTGCCGGGCAATCCGTTCTACGGGGAAATTCGTAAGGACGGCATCATCTACGTGTTCGCCCGTTACGGCGACATGATGGATATGTACAAAACCGGCGAGCCCACCTTCAGCTACACCGAAATCGGCGGCGGCCCAAAAGGCGAGCGCGTGGTCTACGGGCTGATGAAAGAAGAAAAGAAACCAGAGAAACAAATCGCCCTGTTCCATCAGAAATACCCGAAATAAACGGGTCTTTCTGAGCATAAAAAAGGCGACCTTCGGGTCGCCTTTTTTATGCCTGTCGCTCGAGTGTCTGCCGTGCAAATCTTCTTTGTGTGTAGGGCATTTCTTTTCTTGGCACCCTTGTTGCAATTCCTCCGTTACCTACCGCATAGCGTCAAAAAAACTGCGGTCACCGGAGAAGCGTCATGAGTCAGGGTGTCGAGTTCAATCGCCTAATGTTGGAAATGCGCTCCATGCAAATGGAGGCCATCGCGGCAGCGCCAGCGGAAGTCGGTGCGCCGAGCTTTTCCGACATGCTTGGCCAGGCGGTCAACAAGGTCAACGAAACCCAGCAAGCCTCAAGCCAGCTCGCCGAAGCCTTTGAAATTGGCAAAAGCGGCGTCGATATCACCGACGTGATGATCGCCTCGCAAAAGGCCAGCGTGTCGTTCCAAGCGGTTACCCAAGTGCGCAACAAGCTCGTCCAAGCGTACCAAGACATCATGCAAATGCCGGTCTGAGTTCCAGCCAACCCCCGCCGAACAAGCAAGGTCTGGACCCGGAATAGTGAGAGTGAGTTAAGAAATGGCAGAAGCAGCGATCAGCAACGTACCGGTCAAAACCGACTCCAACGAGCCCAAGAAGCCGCTGTTTGGCTTGGCGTTCCTGGAGAACCTGTCGCAGATGACCATGCTGCGCCAGGTGGGTCTGTTGGTCGGCCTGGCCGCCAGCGTGGCCATTGGTTTTGCCGTGGTGTTGTGGTCGCAGCAGCCGGATTACCGTCCGCTGTATGGCAGCTTGGAGGGTATGGACGCCAAACAAGTGACGGAAACCCTGGCTGCCGCCAATATTCCGTACACCATGGAGCCAAATTCTGGCGCGCTGCTGGTTAAGGCCAGCGATGTCTCCCGTGCCCGTCTGCAACTGGCGCAAGCTGGCGTCTCCCCGCGTGACGCCAACGTCGGTTTCGAAATTCTCGACGGCGAACAAGGGCTTGGCACCAGCCAATTTATGGAAGCCACCCGCTATCGCCGTGGCCTGGAAGGCGAGCTGGCGCGCACTGTCTCCAGCTTGAACAACGTCAAAGGCGCCCGTGTGCATTTGGCTATTCCGAAAAGCTCGGTGTTTGTTCGCGACGACCGCAAGCCCAGCGCCTCGGTGCTGGTTGAGCTGTACCCGGGCCGTGCGCTGGAGCCAAGCCAGGTGATGGCGATCGTTAACCTGATCGCCACCAGCGTGCCGGAATTGAGCAAATCGCAAATTACCGTAGTCGATCAGAAAGGCCGTCTGCTTTCCGACCAGCAAGAACTCTCCGAGCTGACCATGGCCGGCAAGCAGTTCGATTACAGCCGCCGTATGGAAAGCATGTTCAGCCAGCGCGTCGACAGTATTTTGGCGCCGGTGCTGGGCAATGGCCGTTACAAGGCTGAAGTGTCGGCCGATGTCGACTTCAGTGCGGTCGAGTCGACCTCGGAAATGTTCAACCCTGACCAGCCCGCGCTGCGCAGCGAACAGAAAGTGAATGAAGAACGCTCCAGTGCCGCCGGTTCACAAGGCATCCCGGGCGCAGTGAGCAACCAACCGCCAGGCCCGGCCAGTGCGCCGCAACAAGCTGCCGCTGCCGCGCCAGCCCCGGCAGGCCCGATTGCAGCTGGTCAGCCGCTGCTGGATGCCAATGGCACGCAAATCATCGACCCGGCCACCGGCTTGCCCAAACTGGCGCCATACCCGGCCGACAAGCGCGAACAAGCGACCCGTAACTATGAGCTGGACCGCTCCATCAGCCACACCAAGCAACAGCAAGGCCGCCTGCGTCGCCTGTCGGTAGCGGTGGTGGTGGATGACCAGGCCAAGATCAATGCGCAAACCGGCGAAGTGACCCACACGCCGTGGACCGCCGCAGACCTGGCGCGCTTTACTCGCCTGGTGCAGGACTCGGTTGGTTTTGACGCCGCCCGTGGCGACAGCGTTAGCGTGATCAACTCGGCCTTCACTGCCACCCAAGGCGAAGAGATTGAGTCGATTCCGTTCTACACCCAGCCGTGGTTCTGGGATGTGGTTAAACAAGTACTGGGTGTGCTGTTTATTCTGGTGCTGGTATTTGGTGTGTTGCGCCCGGTGCTGAATAACATCACCGGTGGCGGTAAAGGCAGCAACGCCCTGGGCCATGACGGCCGCGATGGCGATGTTGAGCTGGGCGGCATGGGTGGTTTGGATGGCGAATTGTCTGCTGATCGTGTCAGCCTTGGTGGGCCAGCAAGCATCATGCTGCCAAGCCCGTCCGAGGGGTATGATGCGCAACTCAATGCAATCAAGGGTCTGGTAGCCGAAGACCCGGGTCGCGTCGCACAAGTGGTTAAAGAGTGGATTAACGCCACGCCAGCCAAGCTAACCAAGGTCGATAAGGCCGCGATTCTGCTGCTTTCTCTCGGCGAAACCGACGCTGCCCAGGTATTGCGGCACTTGGGGCCTAAGGAAGTACAGAAAGTTGGCGTGGCCATGGCGCATATGCGCAATGTGCAGCGCGAACAGGTTGAGCAGGTGATGGGCGAGTTCGTCGATACCGTCGGCGACCAAACCAGCGTTGGCGTTGGCGCCGACAGCTATATCCGCAAAATGCTGACCCAGGCGCTTGGCGAAGACAAAGCCGGCAGCCTGATCGACCGCATTCTTCTGGGTGGCAGCACCAGCGGCCTGGACAGCCTGAAGTGGATGGAGCCACGCGCCGTGGCCGACGTAATCCGCTACGAACACCCACAAATTCAAGCCATCGTGGTTGCCTACCTCGACCCCGACCAGGCCGGTGAAGTGCTCGGTCACTTCGACCACAAAGTGCGCCTGGATATCGTCTTGCGTGTGTCGTCGCTGAATACCGTGCAACCCGCCGCGCTAAAAGAGCTCAACCAGATTCTCGAGAAACAGTTCTCTGGCAGCGCCAACACGTCACGCGCCACTATGGGCGGCGTAAAGCGCGCGGCCGACATCATGAACTTCCTCGACAGCTCGGTAGAAGGCCAGTTGATGGACTCGATCCGCGAAGTCGACGAAGACCTGTCCTCGCAGATCGAAGACCTGATGTTTGTCTTCGACAACCTGGCCGACGTCGACGACCGCGGTATTCAGGCGCTGCTACGCGAAGTCTCCTCCGACGTATTGGTACTGGCACTCAAGGGCGCCGACGAAGCGATCAAGGAAAAAGTCTTCAAGAACATGTCCAAACGTGCTGCCGAACTGCTGCGCGACGACCTCGAAGCCCGCGGTCCGGTGCGCGTCAGCGATGTCGAAGGCGCACAAAAAGAAATTCTCACCATCGCCCGCCGCATGGCCGAAGCCGGGGAAATCGTCCTTGGTGGTAAAGGCGGCGAAGAAATGGTTTAAGGCACAACATGGCCGAGCGAACTGATCCGCGCCAAGGATGTTGGCGGCTTCAAAAGCTGGGCGCTACCGAGCTTTGATCCCGAGGTCGAGTCGCCCGCGGCAGAGCCAAGCCCTGCGCCGGCTGAAAGCGCCGGCCAGGCAGCGGCCGACGCCGAGGTTAATCAGCAGGGCGAAGAGGTGCTGCTGGAGGACGTCAAACCGCTGACGCTCGATGAGTTGGAAGTGATCCGCCAGGAGGCTTACAACGAAGGCTTTTCTACCGGCGAGCGCGACGGTTTGCGCTCCGGTCAGGTCAAAGCCAAGCAAGACGCCGATACCGCCTTGGCGGCAAAAATCGCTAGCCTTGAACTGCTGATGGCGCAATTGCTCGACCCGATTGCCGAGCAAGATCAGCAGCTCGAGGTCGCCCTGGTCAACTTGGTCAGCCATATGACCCGGCAAGTTGTGCAGCGCGAGCTGAACACCGACTCCAGCCAAATCCGCCAAGTACTGCGCGAAGCCCTCAAGTTGCTGCCCATGGGCGCCGCTAATGTGCGCATCCATATTCATCCGCAAGACTTCGACATGATCAAAGCCCTGCGTGATCGCCACGAAGAGACCTGGCGCATTCTCGAAGACGAAACCTTGCAGCCCGGCGGCTGCCGCGTGGAGTCTGAGCAGTCGCAGATCGACGCCACCATCGAAACCCGCCTGACGCAGATGCTCAAGCAACTGTTCGAACAGCAGCGTGAACAAGCCACCTCGCCGGCCGAGCCGGATATCCAGATTGACCTGGATGCCGTGCCAGCCAGCACTCCGCCTGAGACCCCGCATGAAGCTTGAGCGCCTGAGCTTCGTCAAACGCATGACGGGCTATAGCGACGCCATTCAGTTACCTGCCCAGCCGATTGTTGAAGGCCGTTTGCTGCGTATGGTCGGCCTTACCCTGGAAGCCGAAGGCCTGCGCGCGGCGTTGGGCAGTCGCTGCCTGGTGATCAACAACGGCAGTTATCACCCGGTACAGGTCGAAGCCGAAGTGATGGGTTTTGGCGACGGTAAAATCTACCTGATGCCAGTCGGCAGCCTGGCCGGTATCGCGCCGGGCGCGCGCGTGGTGCCGCTGCCCGACAGCGGCCGGCTGCCGATGGGCATGACCATGCTGGGCCGCGTGCTGGATGGCACCGGTCGCGCCTTGGACGGCAAAGGTGGCATGAAGGCAGAAGATTGGGTGCCGCTGGATGGCCCGACGATCAACCCGCTTAATCGTCACCCCATTGATGAACCCTTGGATGTGGGCATTCGCAGCATCAACGGGTTGCTGACGGTGGGGCGCGGCCAGCGTCTTGGTCTGTTCGCCGGTACCGGCGTGGGTAAGAGCGTGCTGTTGGGCATGATGACGCGCTTTACCAAGGCCGACATTATCGTCGTCGGCCTGATCGGGGAGCGCGGCCGTGAGGTAAAGGAATTTATCGAGCACATCCTTGGCGAGGAGGGCATGAAGCGCTCGGTGGTGGTCGCCTCACCTGCCGACGACGCGCCGTTGATGCGCCTGCGCGCCGCCATGTATTGCACCCGCATTGCCGAATACTTTCGCGACAAAGGCAAAAACGTTTTGTTGCTGATGGACTCGCTCACCCGTTTCGCCCAGGCCCAGCGCGAGATCGCCTTGGCCATTGGCGAGCCGCCGGCCACCAAAGGCTATCCGCCGTCGGTGTTTGCCAAGTTGCCGGCACTGGTCGAAAGGGCCGGTAACGCCGAACAGGGTGGTGGCTCGATCACGGCCTTCTACACTGTGTTGTCAGAGGGCGATGACCAGCAAGATCCCATCGCCGATGCGGCGCGAGGTGTGCTCGACGGCCACTTTGTGTTGTCGCGGCGCTTGGCTGAAGAAGGCCACTACCCGGCCATTGATATTGAAGCGTCGATCAGCCGGGTGATGCCATCGGTGGTCGATGCCGAGCATATGCGCAATGCCCAGCGCTTTAAGCAGCTGTGGTCGCGCTATCAGCAAAGCCGCGATCTGATCAGCGTGGGGGCTTATGTGCCCGGCGGTGACCCAGAAACCGACTTGGCCATTTCCCGTCATCCGGCGATGGTTCAGTACTTACGCCAGGGGCTTAATGACAATGAAGGCCTGCAGCCCAGCAAAGACTTATTGGCAGCGGTGTTTGCACCGGTGCCACCGCGTGGCTGATACCAAGCCGCTAAGGACGCGCAGTTAAATGGCAGTGCAAAGTCGAGCGGCGCGGTTGGCGCCGGTGGTGGACATGGCCGAGGCCGATGAGCGTGAAGCGGCGCGTAACCTGGGCAAGTGCCAAACCTTGCTGAACCAGGCCGAAGGCAAGTTGCAGAGCCTGCACCAGTACCTGACCGACTATCAGCAACAGTGGATTACCGAGGGCAGCCAAGGGGTTTCCGGGCAGTGGCTGATGAACTACCAACGCTTTCTGGCGCAACTGGAAACCGCGATCAACCAGCAAAATCAGAGCGTGGCGTGGAACCGCAGCAACCTCGATAAAGCCCGGGAAATCTGGCAGCAGCGTTATGCGCGGCTGGAAGGTTTGCGCAAGCTGGTGCAGAAGTATCTTGATGAAGCCCGTGTGGCCGCTGATAAGCGTGAGCAGAAATTGCTCGACGAGTTATCACAGCGGCTCTTGCAACGTGAGCGCAATTGAATTCAGCTGCTAGAGTGGTGAAGGCCGCAACCGTCTGTGTTGCCAGGCTTTTTAATATTCAGTGGTTTATTCGGGGTAGGGGAGCTTTATGGCCATCACTTCATTGCCGTCCAGCGACGGGCAAGAGCTGACCATTCGTATTCAGGGACGTTTCGACTTTGGCGCCCACCAAGCATTTCGCGACTCTTACGAACGGGTGAATGTTTCACCCAAACGCTATGTAATCGACCTCGACCATACCACCTACCTCGACAGTTCAGCCCTGGGCATGTTGTTGCTGCTGCGCGATCACGCGGGCGGCGACCACGCGCAGATCAGCCTGGTGAACTGCAACGCCGATGTGCGCAAAATTCTCGCCATTTCCAACTTCGAACAGCTGTTCAAGATCATCTAGGGATACCGCTGATGGACCCGCGCCTGTCCATCCTGATCGCCGAGGACAACGCTGCTGACCGTATGCTGCTGTCGAGCATCATCAGTCGCCAGGGGCATCGGGTGCTGACCGCCAGCAATGGGCTGGAGGCGGTGGCCATGTTCGATCAGGAGCAGCCCGACCTGGTGTTGATGGACGCCCTGATGCCGGTAATGGACGGCTTTGAGGCGGCGCGGCGAATTAAGCTCAAGGCCGGCGAAGCGCTGGTGCCGATCATTTTTCTCACCTCGCTAACCGAGGGCGAGGCGCTGGTGCGCTGCCTGGAAGCGGGCGGTGATGACTTTCTGGCCAAGCCTTACAACCGGGTCATTCTCGACGCCAAAATCAAGGCCATGGACCGCTTGCGCCGCCTACAGGCCACCGTACTGGAGCAGCGTGATCTGATCGCCCGGCACAACGAGCATCTGCTTACCGAGCAGCGGGTGGCCAAGGCGGTGTTTGACAAGGTGGCCCACTCCGGTTGCCTGGACGCGCCGAATATTCGTTATCTGCAATCGCCCTTTGCCGTCTTCAATGGCGACCTGTTGTTGGCCGCGTTCAAGCCCTCGGGTGGTATGCATATTCTGCTGGGTGATTTCACCGGCCACGGTTTGCCGGCGGCAATCGGCGCCATGCCACTGGCCGAAGTGTTCTACGGCATGACCGCCAAGGGCTACTCACTGTCGGAAATCCTTCGTGAGGTAAACGCCAAGCTCAAGCGCATTCTGCCGGTGGGCGTTTTCTGCTGTGCGACCTTGCTCAACGTCAGTTTTCAGCGGCGTGTGGTGGAAGTGTGGAACGGCGGATTGCCGGATGGTTACCTGCACCGTATTGCCACCGGCGAGCGCTTGCCGTTGGTGTCGCGCCATCTGCCATTGGGGGTGCTGGAGCCCGCGGAGTTCAAAGACGCCTGCGAAATCTACCCGATGGAACTGGGCGATCGGCTGTTTCTGCTATCTGACGGCGTGTTGGAAACCAGCAACCCGGCCGATCAATTGTTTGGTGAGGCGCGCCTGCTCAACGTTTTCGCCGCCAATCGCCAGCCCGACCTGCTGTTCGATGAAATTCAATTGGCCCTCACTGCCTTTCGCGGCCAGGCACAGGACGATGTCAGCATGCTTGAGGTGTGTCTGGTCGAGGCCGATTCCTTGCCGCGGCCAGCGCTGGCATTTACCGACAGCCGCCAGAGCAGCCCGCTGGATTGGGCTGCCAGCTTTGAATTCCGCGCGCAAACCCTCAAACGTTTCAATCCCCTGCCATTCCTGTTGCAGCTGCTGCTGGAAGTGCAAGGCCTGCGTCTGCTTGGGGGCGCGTTGTACAGCGTGCTGGCTGAGCTGTACTCCAATGCCCTGGAACATGGTGTGCTGGGCCTGGACTCGCAGCTCAAATGTGATGCCGCCGGTTTTGCTGCCTACTACCGCGAGCGGGGCGAACGACTGGCTAACCTGGAGCAGGGCTACGTGCGCTTTCATTTGCAGGTGCAGCCCGAGGGCAGCGGCGGTCGCCTGGTGATTAAGGTCGAAGACAGTGGTTTGGGCTTTAATGTGCAAGACGTAATTGAGCGCCAACGCACGACACAAAGCCTTTCCGGGCGTGGCCTAAGTCTGATACGGAGGCTGACGGAGCGCTCAACTTGGTCAGACGATGGGCGTGGTGTCAGCGTAGAGTTCTCGTGGAGCGATCAGGCATAATCGCTGGCGTTCGCTCAGGGGGAGTTCCGGTGGCTGATATTCATCTCGACAGTGCCGTGTTAGCTGGCTTGCAGGACATTATGGAGGCCGAGTATCCGTTGTTACTGGATACCTTTGTGGCTGACTCCGAAGAGCGTCTGCGTTTGTTGCATGCCGCCTTGGACAATAGCGATGCCCATGAACTGCGCCTGGCTGCCCATAGCTTTAAAGGCAGCTGCAGCAACATGGGCGCGCCGATGCTGGCCAATCTGTGCAAACAACTGGAAGACGACTCGCACACCGAGGTGCTCGCCGATGCCCCGCACGTGCTGGAGCAGATTGAGCGCGAGTTCGCCATTGTGCGCATCTTGTTGAAGTCCGAACGCCAACGGTTTTCCACCCGCTAAGCTGGCGCTGCCTGCGATTTCGCAGGTATTTCAGCGTCGATACAAACTTGGCCCACAGCTTGCTATATCTCTGGCACGACCCACCCCGCACGGAGAGTGCAAGATGTCCGTTGCCTCAGATCCACTTCTCAATTCCGCCCCTGTAGCCAAGCCGCAAGCAGCGCCAGCGAAGCCTCAGCCCAAACAGGCCGAGCCCAGCAACGACGATGCTTCCAGCTTTGCCAAGGTGTACGCCAAGGAACGCCAGGACAAGGCCGTCGACCGCAACGAAGCGGCGGCAAAAGCCAAAAATGCCAAGTCCAATGACAAGGCCGACGACAAAGAACCGGCCGAGCCAACGGCGGCAGCGGCAACGCCGCCCGAGTCCACGGTTGCCGATAGCGGCAATCCCTTGCCGACAGACGCAGCCGACGCCGAGCCGGTTATCGACCCGATGATTTTGCTGGCCATGGCCGGCCAGCAATTGCCGCAGCCGACCACGGACGAAGCCGGCTTGCCGACGTCCGGTGAAGGCGAGGACAGCCTGGACATTCCGCTGTCGTTGTCGACCTTGGTCACGGCGCCAGTCACCCAGACTGAAGACGACGGCCACGATCCGCAGGTGGATGCCATGAGTGAGTTGCCAGGAGTCGACCTGGTGCTTCAACTGGCGGCCAAAGCCCAGGAGGCGGTGCAGAAGACCACTAGCAACCCATCCGCCGCCCAGGCGGGGCAAACGGGTGGTCAGGACTTCGCCGCGGCAATGGCGCAGCTCACGGCTAACACCGAAGGTGGCGAGAGCCAGGTCACCGATGAGCTGGGGCTGTTGGATAAAGGCAAGGATGGCATCGAGGCGCTGAAAGACAGCAGCACCGACGTGCACGCCGACGCCTTCGCCAACAAGCTCAGTGCGCTGAATCAGGCGGTCAGCCAGCAAGTCACCCAGGCACAACGTACGCCGCTGGTGCCGGGCGCGCCGGTGTCGATGCAGCAGGGCGTGTGGACCGAAGACGTGGTGGATAAGGTGATGTGGATGTCTAGCCAGAACCTCAAGTCGGCAGATATTCAGCTCGATCCGCCGGACCTCGGGCGCCTGGAAGTGCGCATTAACATGACCCAGGACCAGGCCACCCAGGTGACCTTCGCCAGCCCCCACATGGCTGTACGTGATGCGGTGACGGAATCGATGAACCGCCTGCGCGACATGTTCACCCAGCAGGGCATGACCATGGACGTGAATGTCTCTGACCAATCGCTTAATCGCGGTTGGGCCGGGCAGAACGGTGGTGATGGCCAACAAAGTCGTGGCGGTTCGAGCAACAACCGCTTTGCCGGTGGCGACGAAGAAATCAGCGTGAGCACCAGCGAAATCCGCAGCAGTGGTTCGCTGAGCGGTGGTCGCGGCCTGGTGGATTACTACGCCTGAGGCACTGTGTGATCGACAGCAAACCCTAGCCGCTGCGCCTGATCTCAAGGCTCGGCTGAACTAGACTGACAACGCCCGCGGCCATTGGCTCGCGGGCGTTGTCGTTTTAAATCGGCGTTTTTCAGTGACAGGGTAGGGCGGGGCTGGTATATCGCTGCGCCCAACGAGCGGCGTAAATACCCGGCGGTAGAAAGACTTGCTGGTATATTCCGCCCGCATCCTCCGCTATGTTTGTTGCATCCACCGGCGATCAACTGTCGTGCAAACAGCTTGTTAGCACCTGTGCCTGGCAAGCTGGCATAACACTTGCTCCTAACCCTTTGAACACGGATAGAATTCCGATCAGTGACGGATTATTGGCATGGCTAAGAAAGAAAAAGCGATGGCGCGGCACCCGCTCCCGGCAAGGGCAAGCTGAAGCTGATCATTCTGATCGTGGTTGGGTTATTGATCGCTGTTGGCGGTTCCGTGGGCGCGACCTGGTTCTTTCTGCACAAAAGTGCGCCGGCCGCTGAGGCGGGCAAAGAAGGCGAGAAGGGCGCCGCCGAAGAGGGCAAAGGCCCGGACGGCAAGCCGCTGAAGAAAGAGGCGATTTATGAAGTGCTGGCGCCGGCCTTTATCGTCAATTTCAACGTTAATGGTCGTCAGCGCTATATGCAGGTCAGCGTTGCCCTGATGGCGCGTGATCAAGCCAAGCTTGATGCGCTTAAGGCTCACATGCCGGTGCTGCGCAATAACCTGGTGTTGCTGTTCTCTGGGCAGAGCTTTGAAAACCTGGCCACTCCGGTTGGCAAGGAAATGCTCCGCCAGTTGGCCACCGCCAGCGTGCAGGAGTTGGCGAAAAAAGAAGTCGGCGACACCACCGTCGAGCAAGTCTTGTTTACTAACATCGTTCTTCAATAGTCGCCCTTCGATAGGAAGCTGCAGATGGCCGTCCAAGACCTGTTGTCCCAGGATGAAATCGATGCCCTCTTGCATGGTGTCGATGACGGCGCGGTGGAAACCGAAGACGCCGCCGTCCCTGGCAGCGTCAAAAGTTATGACCTGTCCAGCCAGGACCGCATCGTGCGCGGGCGCATGCCCACCCTGGAAATGATCAACGAGCGCTTTGCGCGCTATACCCGCATCAGCATGTTCAACCTCTTGCGTCGCTCCGCTGACGTAGCGGTGGGCGGCGTGCAGGTGATGAAATTCGGTGAATACGTGCACTCGCTGTACGTGCCCACCAGCCTTAACCTGGTGAAGATGAAACCGCTGCGCGGCACTGGCCTGTTTATTCTCGACGCCAAGCTGGTGTTCAAGTTGGTGGATAACTTCTTCGGTGGCGACGGCCGTCACGCCAAGATCGAAGGCCGCGAATTCACCCCGACCGAATTGCGCGTGGTACGCATGGTGCTCGACCAAGCGTTTATCGACCTTAAAGAAGCCTGGCATGCCGTGCTGGATGTGAACTTCGAGTATATGAACTCGGAAGTGAACCCGGCGCTGGCCAACATCGTCAGCCCCAGCGAAGTGGTGGTGGTATCCACCTTCCATATCGAGCTCGACGGCGGTGGCGGCGACCTGCATGTAACCATGCCGTATTCGATGATTGAGCCGATCCGCGACATGCTCGACGCAGGCTTCCAGTCCGATGTCGACGATCAGGATGAACGTTGGGTTAAGGCCCTGCGCGAAGACATTCTTGATGTCAGCGTGCCCTTGGCCGCCACCATCGCCCGCCGCCAGCTCAGGCTGCGCGACATTCTGCATATGCAGCCTGGTGATGTGATTCCGGTGGATATGCCCGAAGAAATGATCATGCGTGCCAGCGGTGTACCGGCTTTCAAGGTCAAGCTTGGCGCGCATAAAGGCAACCTGGCCTTCCAGGTGCTGGAACCGATTGAACGCTGACAGGCATCACCTCTCAGCCCTCCATTAGCACGACCGCGCAAGACGAGGAACCCATGGCAGACGAAGAAGAAACCTCCCCCGAAGAGCAGGCATTGGCAGACGAATGGGCTGCGGCGCTCTCCGAGGCGGGCGATGCGGACCAGGACGACATTGATGCGATGCTCAACCAGAGCGCCGCAGCCAATGCTCCGCCACGCGCACCGATGGAAGAGTTCGGCAGCTCGCCGAAATCCAACCTGCCGGTGAGCATGGAAGGCCCGAACCTGGATGTGATTCTGGATATTCCGGTGTCCATTTCCATGGAAGTGGGCAACACCGAAATCACCATTCGCAACCTGCTGCAGCTTAACCAGGGCTCGGTGATTGAGCTTGATCGCCTGGCCGGTGAGCCGTTGGATGTGTTGGTTAACGGCACCTTGATCGCCCATGGCGAAGTGGTGGTGGTTAACGAGAAGTTTGGTATTCGTCTGACCGACGTGATCAGCCCAAGTGAACGTATCAAGAAGCTGCGCTAAGCCATGAGCAAACTGTTTTCCCGCCTCGTTGGCGCCTTGCTGGTAGCGACACTGCCGTTGGTGGCTGAGGCCGCCGAACCTGGAAAAACCATTGCCACGCCGATGGCCGAAGGCAGCATGGGTGGCCAACTGGTGCAGGTGTTGCTGGGGCTGCTGCTGGTGATTGGCATGATCTTCGTGCTGGCCTGGTTACTGCGTCGTGTGCAGCAAATCAGCCCGCGTGGTGGTCAGGTGATCAAGCTGGTGGCCAGCCAGGCGTTGGGGCCGCGTGAGCGGCTGGTGCTGGTGCAGGTCGGCGATGAGCAGATTTTGCTCGGCCTCAGCGCCGGGCGCATTACCCCGTTGCATACGCTAAAAGAGCCGGTGCACTTGGCCGAGGCGCAAGCCGCAACACCGGAGTTCGCCAAGCGCCTGATGGAGCTGTTGGGCAAGGATCAGAAGGACAAACCGTGATGAGTGTGTTGCGCCTGCTGTTGGCGCTTGGCTTGAGCCTGGCGGCCCCGATGGTCTTGGCGGCTGATCCGTTGACCATGCCGGCCATCACCATGACCACCAACCCGGCGGGGCAGCAGGAGTATTCAGTCAGCCTGCAGATTCTGCTGCTAATGACCGCGCTGACCTTTATTCCCGCGTTCGTCATGCTGATGACCAGCTTTACCCGCATCATCATCGTGTTCTCCATCCTGCGTCAGGCCCTGGGCCTGCAACAGACGCCGTCTAACCAGATCCTCACCGGCATGGCGCTGTTTTTGACCATGTTTATCATGGCACCGGTGTTTGACCAGGTGAACCGCGATGCCTTGCAGCCTTACCTGAACGAGCAGATGACCGCCCCCGAGGCCATCGCCAAGGCCGAAATTCCAGTAAAGAATTTCATGCTCGCGCAGACGCGTTCCTCCGATCTTGAGTTGTTTGTGAAGCTGTCCAAGCGCACCGATATCGCGTCTCCCGAGCAAGCACCACTGACTATTCTGGTGCCGGCGTTTGTGACCTCGGAGCTGAAAACCGCGTTCCAGATCGGTTTTATGATCTTTATTCCGTTTCTGATCATCGACCTGGTGGTCGCCAGTATTCTGATGGCGATGGGCATGATGATGCTCTCGCCACTGATCATTTCCTTGCCGTTCAAGATCATGTTGTTTGTCTTGATCGACGGCTGGGCCCTCATCATCGGCACCTTGGCCAGCAGCTTTGGCGGCACATAAACGCCAGCCCGGGCCAGGAGAACGCACATGACCCCAGAAGTAGCCGTAGACCTGTTTCGTGAAGCCTTGTGGCTCACCGCTGTAATGGTGGCGATCCTGGTGGTGCCAAGCCTGGTGGTGGGGCTGATTGTCGCCATGTTTCAGGCGGCCACGCAGATTAACGAACAAACCTTAAGCTTTCTGCCGCGCTTGCTGGTGATGCTGGTGACTCTGATCTGGGCGGGCCCCTGGCTGATCCGCTCGTTTATGGAATACATCACCAACCTCTACACCAACATTCCCTTCTTGATCGGCTAAGTCATGTTCGAGCTGAGCAGCGCGCAAATCGGCGGATGGGTGGGTAGCTTTATGCTGCCGTTTTTCCGTATCGCCGGTTTGCTGATGACCATGCCCATTATCGGTACCCAATTGGTGCCGATGCGTGTGCGTCTGTACTTGGCGCTGGCCTTTACCTTGGTGCTGTTCCCCAACTTGCCGCCAGCACCGCAAATCGACGCGCTAAACCTGGCGACCGTGCTGCTGATCGCCAAGGAGGTTTTGGTCGGGGTGATGCTGGGGTTTGTCTTGCAGCTGTTTTTCCACGCCTTTGTGGTTGGCGGGCAGATTCTCGCCACGCAAATGGGCTTTGGTTTTGCCTCGATGGTCGACCCTACTAACGGCGTTTCCGTGGCAGTGATTGGGCAGTTCTTCACCATGTTGGTGACCTTGCTGTTTCTGGCCATGAACGGGCATCTGGTGGTGTTCGAGATCATGGCTGAAAGCTTTGTGACCCTGCCGGTCGGCACCGGCCTGAGCACCAACCACTACTGGAACGCTGCCACCGGTCTAGGCTGGGTATTGGGCGCCGGCTTTTTACTGGTGCTGCCCGCGATCACCGCGCTATTGATCGTCAACATCGCCTTCGGTGTGATGACTCGCGCGGCGCCGCAGCTGAACATCTTTTCCATCGGTTTTCCGCTGACCCTGGTGATGGGCTTTGTGATTATTTGGATCAGCCTGTCGGACTTTCTTTCTCACTACCAACTGATGATTACCGATTGTCTTCATTTGCTGCGCGAACTGGTGGGAGCCAAGTAAGCCATGGCAGAGAACGAGAATGGCGCGGAGAAGTCAGAAGAGCCCACGGACAAGCGTCGCAAGGAGACGCGAGAGAAGGGTCAGATCGCGCGCTCGCGCGAGCTCAATACCTTTGCCGTTCTGGTTGCCGGCGTTGGCGGTCTGATGAGCTATGGCGGCGCTATTGGTGACGCCATGATTAACATCATGAAGGACAACTTCACCCTAAGCCGCGAACTGCTGATGAACAATGGCAGCATGGCGTTGCAGTTTGAAAATGCCATTTACGTCGCGTTACTGGCCTTGTTTCCGTTTTTTATCGTGCTGTTGGTGGCGTCGATCGTCGGCCCTATCGCGTTGGGTGGCTGGCTGTTTTCCCCGCAGTCGATGGCACCCAATTTCGGCCGTCTTAATCCGTTGCCGGGCATCAAGCGCATGTTCTCCGCCAAGGCCGGCTTGGAGCTACTCAAAGCGCTCGCCAAGTTCGCCCTGGTGCTGATGGTGGCGCTCGCCGTGCTCAACGCCGATACCCGCGACCTGTTGGCCTTGGCCAATGAGCCGATGGAGTCGGCAATCATGCACAGCATTCAGGTGGTCGCGCGCAGCGCCATGTGGATGGCCTGGGGGCTGATCTTTATTGCCGCCGTAGATGTGCCATTCCAGCTTTGGGATAACCGGCAAAAAATGCTGATGACCAAGCAGGAAGTGCGCGACGAGTACAAAGACAGCGAAGGCAAGCCTGAGGTTAAACAGCGTATTCGTCAGATGCAGCGCGAGATGGCTGAGCGCCGCATGATGGCCGCCGTGCCGCAGGCCGACGTGGTGATCACCAACCCGACGCACTTTGCCGTGGCGCTCAAATACGACCCGCAGGCGGGTGGGGCGCCGGTGCTGCTGGCCAAGGGCGGCGACTTTTTGGCGCTGAAAATTCGTGAGATCGCCAACGAGCACAAGGTCATGGTGCTGGAGTCTCCAGGGTTGGCGCGGGCTATCTACCACTCCACCGATCTGGACCGCGAGATTCCTGCCGGGTTGTATTTAGCCGTGGCGCAGGTGTTGGCCTACGTCTACCAACTGCGCCAATTCCGCTCCGGCAAAGGCAAGCGGCCCGATCCGCTAAAAGACCTGCCCATTCCGCCAGACCTTCGGCGCGACGAATAGTCCGACGCCTACGTGCCGTAGAAAACGCTCCCGCCTTTAGGAAGTTGGACGACTTCTTGCAAAAGCCTCGCTATCGACGTGTATGCGTCAAAAGTTTGAATGGCGAGGAACGGGCTTGTGGCATTAGATCGCACACAGTTGGTCGGTAACGTACGTAGCAACCTGTCCGGCCTGCGCGACGGCAACTTGGGTATTCCCCTGATGCTGTTGGTCATGCTCGCGATGGTGATGCTGCCGATCCCGCCATTCCTGCTGGACGTGCTGTTTACCTTTAGCTTGGCCTTGGCCATCGTTGTGCTGTTGGTGGCGATCTACGCCCTACGCCCGCTGGATTTCGCTGTATTCCCCACCATTCTGCTCGCCGCTACCCTGTTGCGCCTGGCGCTGAACGTGGCCTCCACGCGGGTGGTGCTGCTCCACGGTCAGGATGGTCACGACGCCGCTGGTAAGGTGATTCAGGCCTTTGGTGAGGTGGTGATCGGCGGCAACTATGTGGTCGGTATCGTCGTGTTTGCGATCTTGATGATCATCAACTTCGTGGTGGTCACCAAGGGCGCTGGGCGTATCTCCGAGGTAAGCGCACGTTTCACCCTCGACGCCATGCCCGGCAAGCAAATGGCCATCGACGCCGACCTTAACGCCGGCCTGATCGACCAGATTGAAGCGAAAAAACGCCGGGTTGAAGTGGCCCAGGAAGCGGACTTTTACGGTTCCATGGACGGTGCCAGTAAGTTCGTACGCGGTGACGCCGTTGCCGGTCTGCTGATTCTGTTTATCAACCTGATCGGTGGTATGGCCATCGGTATCCTCCAGCACAACCTCAGCTTTGGCGACGCAGGCCGCATCTACACGTTGCTGACCATCGGTGATGGTTTGGTGGCGCAGATTCCTTCGTTGCTGCTGTCCACCGCGGCGGCAATTATGGTGACCCGTGTTTCTTCCTCGGAAGACATGGGCGAGCAAGTAACCCGGCAGATGTTCGCTTCGCCGCGCGCCCTGGCAGTGGCCGCCGGCTTGATCATCGTGATGGGTCTGGTGCCCGGCATGCCGCATTTCTCCTTTCTCAGCCTGGGGCTGGTGGCCGCTGGTGGCGCCTACTGGATCGCCAATAAGCAACGCAAAGTCAAAGTTGCGGAAGTTGCGGAAGTGCAGCGCCAGCAAGAACTGCTGCCGGCGCAGCGCGCCCAGGAAGTGAAAGAGCTGGGCTGGGATGACGTGACACCCGTGGATATGGTCGGCCTGGAAGTGGGTTATCGCCTGATTCCCTTGGTGGACCGTAACCAGGGAGGGCAATTGCTGGCGCGGATCAAAGGCGTGCGCAAAAAACTATCGCAGGAGATGGGCTTTCTGATGCCGTCGGTGCATATCCGCGACAACCTCGATTTGGCGCCCAACGCCTATCGTTTAACGCTGATGGGGGTCAGTCTGGCTGAGGCCGAGATCTATCCGGACCGCGAGCTGGCTATCAACCCTGGTCAGGTGTTCGGCACGCTGCAAGGCGTGGCCGCCAAAGATCCGGCGTTCGGTCTGGAAGCGGTGTGGATCGACCAGTTCCAGCGCGACCAGGCGCAGTCGCTCGGTTACACCGTTGTCGACGCCAGTACCGTGGTCGCCACCCACCTTAACCAAGTGCTGCACAAGCACGCCCACGAATTGCTCGGTCATGAGGAAGTGCAGCAACTGCTGCAATTGCTCGCCAAAGCTTCGCCGAAATTGGCAGAAGAGCTGGTGCCGGGCGCGGTGTCGATATCGACCTTGCTGAAGGTGTTGCAGTCGCTGCTGCAAGAGCAAGTGCCGGTACGCGATATCCGTTCTATCGCCGAAGCGATCACCAATGTGAAGAGTCAAGATCCCGCCGCGATGGTCGCGGCGGTACGTGTCGCGTTGTCCCGCTCAATCGTGCAAAGCATTGTGGGACTAGAGCCGGAGCTGCCTGTGATCACCTTGGAGCCAAGGTTGGAACAGATATTGCTCAACAGTCTTCAGAAGGCCGGTCAAGGCTCCGAGGATGGCATTCTCCTGGAGCCAAGCATGGCCGAGAAGCTGCAGCGGTCCCTGGTGGACGCCGCGCAGCGCCAGGAAATGCTCGGCAAGCCAGCCATCCTGCTGGTAGCCGGTCCGGTCCGGGCGATGCTCTCGCGGTTTGCACGGTTAGCAGTACCTACCATGCACGTGTTGGCGTACCAGGAAATCCCAGACAACAAGCAGGTCACCATCGTTGCCACGGTGGGTCAGAACTGAACTGAGGCTTAGACGCTTTTTCGCCGCCGATATGCGTCAGGTCATGAAGATGGTTCGCGATGAGCTGGGCGCCGATGCGTCCATCATCGGCACGCGCCGGGTCGCCGGTGGCGTGGAATTGACCGCCGCTCTGGACTACCAGGCGCCGATGATTCCTGCCCGCCAGCCTAACCCTGAGCTGGAAGTCGAACTGCGCCGTACGCAGTCGATGTTGGTTTCGGCCCAAGCTGACCTGGCGACTCGCGTGTCTGGCGAGAAGATGAAAGACGGCCAGCTGTTTGCCAACGAGTCCATCATCGCTCCAGAGCTGCCAGCATCGTTTGTGCGTCCTGAGCGGCCAAAGCCTGCCGCTGCCGCGGTGGCTCCGGCACCTGCACCAGCACGGGCGGTGGCAACCGACCAGCGCAGCCTGGATGCCATGCGTTTCGAATTGAATGGCCTGCGCGAGTTAATCGAAGTGCAACTGGGCTCCATGGCATGGGGGCAGATGCAAAGTCGTCGTCCGCAACAGGCTGCGCTGTGGAAACGTCTGCAACGCATGGGCCTGCCAGCGGAGCTGTCGCGCGTGCTGCTGGAGCGGGTTAGCAAAGTGCCAGAGCAGCGTCAGGCGTGGCGCATGATCCTCGCTCACTTGGCCCACGCCATCAAAACGCCAAAGGTCGAAGTCTTGGAGGAGGGTGGTGTAATTGCGCTGGTTGGTCCGGCTGGTATGGGCAAAACCACTACACTGGCAAAAATGGCCGCGCGTTATGTTTTGAAATACGGCGCCCAACATGTGGCGTTGGTGAGCATGGACAGTTATCGCATTGGTGCCCAAGAGCAACTGAAAACCCTGGGCCGGATTCTCAATGTGTCGGTGACTCAGGTAGATCCAGGTCAGTCTCTGACCCAGGCGCTTGAGCCGTTGGCGCGCAAACGTGTGGTGTTGATTGATACCGCCGGCTTGCCAGGCAACGATCCGGCGCTGCATATGCAGTTGGAAACGCTGGCCGGTCGTGGGGTCAAATCGAAAAATTATCTGGTTCTGGCTGCTACTAGCCAGAGCCAAGTGCTCAAGGCCGCCTACCATAGCTATAAGCGCTGCGGCTTGAGCGGCTGTATTGTGACCAAGGCCGATGAAGCGACCAGTCTCGGTGAAGTTATAAGTCTGGCTATCAGCCAGCATCTACCGGTAGCCTATCTGGCAGACGGCCCGCGCATTCCAGATGATCTGCATGTGCCACGCAGTCACCAGTTGGTAAGTCGTGCGGTGAGTCTGCAAGCGCCTCAGGATCCGAGTGAAGATGCCATGGCCGATATGTTCGCCGGGCTTTACCAGAACCCGTCGCGTCGGGCGGGTTAAGCAAGAACGTTTTAACCGTTCAGATTGCCCTAAGTGGTCTGAACGTAATCAGCCAAGTGGCCCCAGTCAGAGCTAGACAAGGTGTGTGGATAACATGGGTATGCATCCCGTACAGGTGATCGCGGTGACCGGCGGCAAAGGTGGCGTCGGCAAGACCAATGTATCGGTCAATCTTTCCCTGGCCCTGGCTGACCTCGGTCGGCGGGTGATGCTGATGGATGCCGACTTGGGGCTGGCCAACGTCGATGTGCTGCTGGGCCTCACAGCCAAGCGCACGTTGGCCGATGTCATCAGTGGCGAGTGCGAACTGCGCGACGTGATTCTGCAAGGGCCGGGCGGTGTTCGCATTGTGCCCGCAGCCTCCGGCACGCAAAGCATGGTGCAGCTCACGCCGATGCAACACGCTGGCCTGATTCAGGCCTTCAGCGATATCAGTGACAACCTCGATGTATTGGTGATCGACACCGCCGCCGGTATCGGTGATGCGGTGGTGAGCTTTGTGCGCGCCGCTCAAGAAGTGATTGTTGTGGTGTGCGATGAGCCCACGTCCATCACCGACGCCTACGCGCTAATCAAACTCTTGAATCGCGACCACGGCATGAGCCGTTTCCGCGTATTGGCCAATATGGCGCATAGCCCACAAGAAGGTCGCAACCTGTTTGCTAAGCTGACCAAGGTGACTGATCGGTTCCTCGACGTCGCCTTGCAGTATGTTGGCGCTGTGCCGTATGACGAATCGGTACGCAAGGCGGTACAGAAGCAACGAGCAGTTTACGAGGCCTTCCCTCGCTCCAAGTGTGCTCTGGCCTTCAAAGCCATCGCACAGAAGGTCGACACCTGGCCGCTACCAGCTAATCCGCGTGGACACCTTGAGTTCTTCGTGGAGCGTCTGGTTCAGCAACCGCTTGCTGATACGGCTGTATGACATCAAGCAATGGGCTCCGTATGTATAGCAAGGCACAGGCGCAGGACTCCCAGCACCAGTTGATCGAGCGTTACGCCCCACTGGTCAAACGCATTGCCTACCACTTGCTGGCGCGTTTGCCGGCAAGCGTGCAGGTGGAAGATCTTATTCAGGCAGGCATGATCGGTCTGCTCGAAGCCTCAAAAAAATACGACTCCAGCAAAGGCGCTAGTTTTGAAACTTTCGCCGGCATTCGCATCCGCGGATCTATGCTCGATGAAGTGCGCAAGGGCGATTGGGCACCGCGTTCGGTGCATCGCAATAGTCGGATGGTCAGTGACGCAATCCGAAAAATTGAGGCCAGAACGGGCAGAGACGCTAAAGATCAAGAAGTTGCGGCCGAACTCCAATTGAGTCTCGAAGATTACTACGGCATTCTTGGCGACACTTTAGGCAGTCGCCTGTTCAGTTTCGACGATCTGTTGCAAGACGGCGAACATACAGGGCTGCGTGAAGACGCTGGCATTACCCACTTCGAGCCTTCGCGCGATCTGGAAGACGACCGTTTCCAATCAGCGTTGGCAGCGGCCATCTCTGGGCTGCCGGAGCGTGAGCAGTTGGTGTTGTCGCTGTATTACGACGAAGAACTGAATCTTAAGGAAATTGGCGAAGTGCTGGGGGTCAGCGAATCGCGGGTCAGCCAGTTGCATAGCCAGTGTGCCGCTCGTTTGCGTGCACGCTTGAGCGAGTGGCGCGCGAGCTGAGCAGTACTGCCAGTTTCTCGATTCAACGCGTATCCAGGTGCTGGGTGCGTTTAGGACTGTACGGAGGTCGACTTGGACAAAAACATGAAAATCCTCATCGTTATGCGACGGATCATCAAGAACCTCTTGCGCGACTTGGGATTTACCAACACCGCTGAGGCTGATGACGGAACCACGGCTCTACCCATGCTGCATAGCGGTAGCTTCGACTTTCTCGTAACTGACTGGAACATGCCGGGTATGACCGGTATCGACCTGTTGCGCGCGGTTCGCGCCGATGACCGACTCAAACACCTGCCGGTGTTGATGGTTACCGCCGAAGCCAAGCGCGATCAGATTATTGAAGCGGCGCAAGCCGGGGTGAATGGCTATGTTGTTAAGCCATTCACGGCCCAAGTCCTGAAAGAGAAGATCGAAAAAATCTTCGAGCGTGTTAACGGCTGATACCAGCCGTGGGGGCATTATGGCGCACGACGATCTACCCATGGGCGACCTTGAGTCGTCCCTAAAAACCAATGCCCGTGAGCTCGTTGAGAGCCTTGAAAAAGGTAATTTTGGCGAAGCGGTGCAGCTGATCCATGAGCTCAATAAAGTTCGTGATCGCGGGCTCTATCACGAAGTGGGAAAACTGACGCGTGAGCTGCACAACGCCATCGTCAATTTTCAAGTCGACCCGCGCGTACCGCATGCCAAGGAAGTGTCGCAAATCACCGATGCCACCGAACGCCTGAACTATGTCGTGACGATGACCGAGAAAGCGGCCAATCGCACCATGGATCTGGTCGAGCAGAGTGCGCCACTGGTTAACGACCTGCACTCTGAGGCGGGCACGCTAAGCGCCGACTGGAGCCGTTTTATGCGTCGCGAGTTGGGCGCTGAGGCATTCCGTGAGTTGGCCAAACGTATTGAACTGTTCCTGGCCAATAGCGAGCGCGATAGCGCGAAACTGTCAGGCCACCTCAACGACATTTTGCTGGCGCAGGATTTCCAAGACCTTACCGGTCAGGTGATCAAGCGGGTAACCCAGTTGGTCACGGAAGTGGAAAGCAATCTGCTGAAACTGGTGCTGATGGCCAGCCAGGTGGATCGTTTTGCCGGTATTGAGCACGACCATGCGGTATTACGTGCTGAACAAGAAAAACAAAAAGAGCCTTCTCGTGGTGAAGGTCCGCAGATTCATGCCGATAAGCGTGAAGACGTCGCCTCCGATCAAGATGACGTAGACGATCTGCTATCCAGCCTAGGGTTTTAGGGAGCACACAGATGAGCTTCGGCGCCGATGAAGAAATCCTCCAGGACTTCCTGGTAGAGGCCGGCGCTATCGGAACAACTGGTCGAGCTGGAAAGCCGCCCGGATGACTCCAACCTGCTCAACGCGATTTTCCGCGGTTTCCACACCGTCAAAGGTGGCGCCGGCTTCCTCCAGCTCAATGAGCTGGTGGAGTGCTGCCATATCGCCGAAAACGTGTTCGACATCCTGCGTAAGGGTGAGCGACGCGTTGACTCGGAGCTGATGGACGTCGTCCTCGAAGCCTTGGACGCGGTCAACGGCATGTTCTCCGAAGTGCGTGAACGCACTACACCTACTCCTGCATCGCCTGAGCTGCTTGCTGCGCTGTCGCGCTTGGCCGAGCCGCAGAGCGCGGCTGAGAAGGTTAGCGCTGCTGCACAAGCGGTAGCAGAGCCAGAACCCGAGCCCGAGCCAGAAGTGGCGCAAGCCCCTGCAGCTGACTCCGGGGATATCACCGACAGTGAATTCGAGCAGTTGCTTGATGCCCTGCACGATGAACCCAAAGCACCTGCCGCCGCCTCCAGTGGCGACGAAATTACCGACGACGAATTCGAATCGCTGCTCGACCAATTGCATGGCAAGGGTCAGTTCGCGGCGGCCGCCGCAGCGGCGCCTGCACCGGCGGCACCTGTCAGCGCGCCTGTTGCCAGTGCTGCACCTGCTGCAGCTGGCGGTGGCGATGAAATTACCGACGATGAATTCGAAGCACTGCTTGATCAGTTGCATGGTAAAGGCAAGTTTGTTGAACCCACTGCCGCGCCTGCACCCGCTCCTGTAGCGGCGGCCACACCGGCTGCCAGTGGCAACGGCGACAATATTACCGACGACGAATTTGAAGCGTTGCTCGACCAGTTACACGGTCAAGGCAAGTTCGTTGAGCCCACTGCTCAGGCGCCGTTGCCTGCTGCTGCCAAGCCAGCTGCACCAGCGGCCAAGCCTGCTGCCAAAGCTGAGCCGGCGAAAGCCGAACCGGCCAAACCTGCTCCTGCTGCAAAAGCTGCGCCTGCACCGGCACCAGCCGCTGCGCCAGCCGCTGCCGAAAAAGCCGGCCCGGCCAGCGAAGCGGAAACCACCGTGCGGGTCGATACCGCGCGCCTCGACGAGATCATGAACATGGTCGGCGAGCTGGTGCTGGTGCGTAACCGTTTGGTGCGCCTGGGCTTGAATAGCGGCGACGAGAACATGTCTAAGGCTGTCTCCAACCTCGACGTGGTGACTGCCGATCTGCAAACGGCGGTGATGAAAACCCGCATGCAGCCGATCAAGAAAGTCTTCGGCCGTTTCCCGCGCTTGGTTCGCGACCTGGCGCGTAGCTTGAAGAAAGAAATCAATTTGGAACTGGTTGGTGAAGAAACCGACCTCGACAAAAACCTGGTTGAGGCGCTGGCCGACCCGTTGGTGCACTTGGTGCGCAACTCGGTGGACCACGGTATCGAGTCGCCAGAAAAACGTGAAGCGGCGGGCAAAAGCCGTGGCGGCAAAATTGTGTTGTCCGCGCAGCAAGAGGGCGACCATATCCTGCTGTCGATCTCCGATGACGGCAACGGTATGGACCCCGACGTCTTGCGCGCCAAGGCGGTTGAGAAGGGCGTGCTGGACAAAGACGCCGCCGATCGCCTGAGCGAAGCCGAATGCTACAACCTGATTTTCGCCCCGGGCTTCTCGACCAAAACCGAGATTTCCGATGTGTCTGGTCGTGGTGTGGGTATGGACGTGGTGAAAACCAAAATCGCCCAACTCAACGGCATCATCAATATCTACTCGGCCAAGGGCCAGGGCACCAAGATTGTCATCAAGGTGCCGCTGACCTTGGCGATTATGCCGACCTTGATGGTCATGCTCGGCAACCAGGCTTTTGCTTTCCCGCTGGTCAACGTCAACGAGATATTCCACCTCGATCTGTCGCGCACCAACGTGGTCGACGGTCAAGAAGTGGTGATCGTGCGCGACAAGGCACTGCCACTGTTTTACCTCAAGCGTTGGCTGGTCAGCAGCGCCATGCACGAAGAACAGCATGAAGGCCATGTGGTGATTCTGTCGGTGGGCACCCAGCGTATCGGCTTTGTCGTCGATCAACTGGTGGGCCAGGAAGAGGTAGTAATCAAGCCGCTGGGCAAAATGCTACAGGGCACTCCCGGTATGTCGGGGGCAACCATCACCGGTGACGGGCGCATTGCCCTGATTCTCGATGTGCCGAGCATGCTCAAGCGTTACGCGCGCCGTATCTGATACGGCGTGTCACTACGCGTGAAGACAGCAGGGGGTGTGGCATTTACTCGGAGTAAATAACCCCTTCGCCTGCTTTGCGCAGCACCAAGCGCGATGGCCCACTGGGGCCTCGGGCGGGTTCAAAGGAGCGGTTATGGCAGTTAAGGTTCTGGTAGTGGACGATTCCGGCTTTTTCCGCCGGCGTGTCTCGGAGATTCTCTCCAGGTCGTCGGCACTGCCACCAATGGTCGCGAAGCAATCGATCAGGCCCTGGCCCTCAAGCCTGACGTGATCACCATGGACTACGAGATGCCAATGATGGATGGCATCACTGCCGTGCGTCATATCATGCAGCGTTGTCCAACGCCGGTACTGATGTTCTCCTCCCTCACCCACGAAGGCGCACGCGTTACCCTCGATGCGCTGGATGCGGGTGCGGTGGATTTTCTGCCGAAGAACTTCGAAGACATTTCGCGCAACCCCGAGAAGGTTAAGCAGTTGCTGTGCGAGAAGGTGCATAGCATTGCTCGCAGTAACCGCCGTTACAGCGGCCTCCCTAGCGCTCCAGTCGCACCGGCCGCCGCGCCAGCACCCAGCCCTGCGCCGGCCACGAGCAGCGCCCCCGCACGGCCTGCACCTGCTGCGCCACGCCCTGCGGCTCCGGCGTCGACCCCCAGCGCTGCACCCAAGCGCAAATCTTACAAACTCCTGGCTATCGGTACCTCTACCGGCGGGCCGGTAGCGTTGCAGCGCGTATTAACTCAACTGCCAGCCAACTTTCCCGCGCCTATCGTGCTGATTCAGCACATGCCGGCGGCCTTCACCAAGGCCTTTGCCGAGCGGTTGGACAAGCTCTGCCGTATCAGCGTGAAGGAAGCCGAGGACGGCGATCAGTTGCGTCCCGGCCTGGCCCTATTGGCGCCTGGCGGCAAACAGATGATGGTCGATGGCCGTGGCACGGTGAAAATCTTGCCGGGCGATGAGCGCCTGAATTACCGCCCTTGTGTCGACATCACCTTCGGCTCCGCGTCCAAAGCCTACGGCGACAAAGTGCTCGCCGTGGTGCTCACCGGCATGGGCGCCGATGGCCGTGAAGGTGCGCGCTTGCTCAAACAGAGCGGCAGCCAAGTGTGGGCGCAGGACGAAGCCAGTTGCGTGATTTACGGAATGCCCATGGCCATCGTCAAAGCCAATCTGGCGGACGCGGTCTATAGCCTCGATGACATCGGTCGGCACCTGGTGGAGGCCTGTGTCTGATGGATGTACTCAGCCTTATCGGGGTGATTTTGGCGTGCGTTGCCATTCTGGGGGGCAACTACCTGGAAGGCGGCCACGTCGGTGCGCTGATTAATGGCCCGGCATTTTTGATTGTGGTGGGTGGCACCCTTGGCGCCGCGTTTTTGCAAACGCCAATGACCGTTTTCAAGCGCTCGCTGATCATCGTGCGCTGGATTATTTTTCCGCCGCGTATCGACTTGGCGGGTGGCATCAACCGTGTGGTGGGCTGGAGTCAGACTGCCCGCAAAGAAGGCTTGCTAGGGCTGGAAGCGGTGGCTGATGTCGAGCCCGACCCCTACGCGCGTAAAGGCCTGCAATTGCTGGTAGATGGCGCTGAGCCGGAGGCCATTCGCAGCATTCTTGAAGTCGACCTGTACACCCAGGAGGGCCGCGATATCCAGGCTGCCAAGGTGTTCGACAGCATGGGCGGCTATTCGCCCACCATCGGCATTATTGGTGCGGTGATGGGGCTGATTCACGTAATGGGCAACCTGGCAGATCCGAGCATGCTTGGCAGCGGGATTGCCGTTGCTTTTGTCGCCACCATTTACGGTGTGGCGTTCGCCAACCTGTTGCTATTGCCGATCGGCAATAAGCTCAAAGCCATCGCGTTGCGTCAGTCGCGTTACCGGGAAATGCTCCTGGAAGGAATTCTCTCCATCGCCGAAGGGGAAAATCCGCGCTCGATCGAGCTCAAGCTGCAAGGCTTCATGGACTAAAGGTCTGGCTGAATATGGCCCGTCGGCGGCATCAGGAAGAACACGAAAATCACGAACGTTGGCTGGTGTCCTACGCGGACTTCATCACCTTGCTGTTTGCGTTCTTTGTCGTGATGTATTCGATCTCGTCGATCAACGAGGGCAAGTACAAAATTCTGTCCGACAGCCTGGTCGGTGCGTTCAATCAACCAGACCGGGCGATCAAGCCGATACCGGTGGGCGATGAGCGGCCGCTGACCACCGAGCCGGAACGGCCGTTGGATCAAGACACGCCGGCTGGCGAAGACCCGAGTAAAGCGCTGCAAGAAATCAGTGATGCGGTGAAGGCGGCATTTGGCGACCTGATTAAGAGTGACCAGTTGACCGTGCGCGGTAACGAGTTGTGGATCGAAATCGAGCTGAATTCCAGCCTGCTGTTTCCCAGCGGTGATGCGATTCCCAACGATATGGCGTTCACCATTATCGAAAAGGTTGCCAAAATTCTGGCGCCTTACGAGAATCCCATTCATGTGGAAGGGTTCACAGATAATCTTCCGATTAAAACCGCGCAGTTTCCTACTAACTGGGAGCTGTCTACGGCGCGGGCAGCTAGCATTGTAAGAATGATGGCCATGGATGGGGTAAACGCCGGGCGCTTGGCTGCGGTGGGTTATGGAGAGTTTCAGCCGATAGCGGATAACGCCACGGCAGAGGGAAGAGCGCGCAATCGCCGGGTGGTGCTGGTGGTGTCACGCAACTTGGATGTGCGTCGCAGTGTAAGTGGTGTAGGCAGTGGTCACGCGCAGCCGGATGCCGCCTTAGAGCGGGCTGGCACACAACCTGCACCACCGCCAGCGGTGCAGCCGCCTGTGGGCGGTGCTGTCAATTCCCCGTCGCCGACCCCTTAGGTTGGCGCTTGTTCTCGGTAAGCCCTTGGCGCCGGGAGGATAACGAACATGAGAGTCTGGGCAGTAGCCAATCAAAAAGGTGGTGTCGGTAAGACCACCACAAGCATCGCACTGGCGGGCCTGCTGGCTGACGCCGGCAAGCGCGTGGTTGTGGTCGATCTTGATCCACACGGCTCCATGACGAGTTATTTCGGGCACGACCCCGATTCGCTGGAGCACAGTGCCTTTGACCTGTTTCAGCACGGCGGCAACGTACCGCAAGGTCTTCCGGGCCAATTGCTATTGCCTACCAGCCATCAATCCATTTCGCTAATGCCGTCGAGCACCGCCTTGGCCACCCTTGAGCGCCAGTCGCCAGGGCAAAGCGGACTGGGCCTGGTGATCGCGAAAAGTCTGGCGCAGCTGTGGGACGACTTTGATCACGCCATTATCGACAGCCCGCCCTTGCTGGGTGTGCTGATGGTTAACGCCCTGGCCGCCAGCCAGCAGTTGGCAATTCCCGTGCAGACCGAGTTTCTCGCGGTAAAAGGCTTGGAGCGCATGGTCAGCACCTTGGCGATGATCAACCGTTCGCGTAAGCAGGCGCTGCCGTACACCATCGTGCCAACCCTGTTTGACCGCCGTACACAGGCCTCACTTAGCACCCTGCGCACACTGCGCAACACCTACCCAGATCATTTGTGGCCGGCCTACATCCCGGTCGACACCCGTTTGCGCGATGCCAGCCGGGCTGGGCTGACACCTTCACAATTTGATGACAAAAGCCGTGGTGTGCTGGCCTACCGGGCGTTGCTTAAACATTTGCTCAGCAATGAGCTAGCGGCGCAGGTCGCGTGACCATGGTGTTTTTTGCTATCAAGGCTGGCTCAAGTCCGCAGTGCATGCGGCCGATATATGAGTCAGTGAATTCTTACGGGTTTTATCTATGAGTCGTCCTACAGCAACCGCTACGCGCCCGCAGCTGGCCTTGCAGTCCTATCTGGACGGCCTGCTGCAGGAAGCGGCTGCCGAATTGGCGGACGCCTTCGCACCTGAACCTGTTCTCGCTGTGGTTGCCCCTGTTGCTGCCCCAGCGCCAGTTCGGCCCATCGCCGCTGCGCCTGCACCGATTGCTAAACCCGCGCCAGTGATAGCTGACGACGCTATTTCTCTGGATGAATTTGAAGCGGCGGTGCTTGAAGAGCAGGTGCGCGACGCCCGTTTACAAGCCCCGGTCGCTGCGTCCAAGCCCACTGCAGTGAAGCTGGAACGGCCGACGCTGGTGTTGCCGACTCTGGAAATGTCCAAGCCATTGCTAATGCCAACCTTGCTGGTTGAGCCTGAGCCAGTGGTGGAAAAGCCGGTTGAAAAACCCGTGGTGCTGGCGCCGCCGGTAATCGAATCCGTTGTCGCCCAGCAAATCCAAAACGATATGACGCCCACGCCGCCGCCTTTGCAGTTGGAAGGTCAGCCAAGCTGGGGCGAAGAGCCGTTTGAGTGCCTGTTGTTTGATGTTGCTGGCCTGACGCTGGCCGTGCCGTTGGTATGCCTCGGCTCGATTTACCCCCTGGTTGGCCAGGAGCTAACGCCATTATTTGGCCAGCCTGACTGGTTCCTCGGTATTCTGCCGTGCCAAGCTGGCAACCTGCGGGTGCTGGACACTGCGCGTTGGGTGATGCCCGACCGCTACCGCGACGATTATCGCCAGGGCTTGCAGTATGTGATTTCCGTGCAAGGCTACGAGTGGGGGTTGGCGGTTCACCAAGTCAGCCGTTCGATTCGCCTGGACCCCAAAGAGGTCAAATGGCGCACCCAGCGTAGTCAGCGGCCATGGTTGGCCGGCACGGTGATTGAGCATATGTGTGCATTGGTGGATGTGGCCGTGCTGGCCGAGCTAATCGCCAGCGGCGCCTCGAAACGTATTGGCACTGATGGCCGTGTGCACTGAATGATTGAACAGCCTCGCCAGTGTGGGGCTTTATGCTAAACAGCGGGGTAACCCGTATGCCGCCTAAGCGGTTTTGATGAGGTTAGGGATATGAAGAAATCGTCTGCGCAAGGCTCCGAAGATCCCATTTTGCAGTGGGTGACGTTCCGTCTCGATAACGAAACCTACGGCATCAATGTGATGCAGGTTCAGGAAGTGCTGCGTTACACCGAGATCGCTCCGGTGCCGGGTGCCCCTAGCTACGTGCTGGGCATCATCAACCTGCGCGGCAACGTGGTGACTGTTATCGACACCCGCCAGCGCTTCGGCCTGGACTCCGGTTCTGTCACCGACAACACCCGTATCGTCATCATCGAAGCCGACAAGCAAGTAGTCGGCATCATGGTCGACAGCGTGGCAGAGGTGGTTTACCTGCGCCAATCGGAAGTGGAAACCGCGCCTAACGTCGGTAACGACGAGTCGGCCAAGTTCATCCAGGGCGTTTGCAACAAGAACGGCGAGCTGCTGATTCTGGTTGAGCTCGACAAGATGATGTCCGAAGAAGAATGGTCCGAACTGGAGAGCATCTAACCCATGCTCGACGTCGCGCTGTTGGTGCTGGCTCTGGCGTGCGTTTCGCTGGGCGGCACCTGCATCTGGCTGGCCGGGCGGCAGCGCGAATTCGTTCGTCAGTTCGAGCACCAGGCGCAGCGCGATGCGTTGCGCGACCAGGCCATCAAAGAATTGAAAAAGCGTTTGGATACCTACCTCACCGGTAGCATCCGTATGGGTGAAGAACTGTACGAACTGCGCCGCACTGTGGCGCCGATTCCCGACAAGCTCACCCAGATTGAACAGCGCGACCCGAGCAATCTGTCCTTTACTCAAGCTGCGCGTTTGGTGGGCTTGGGGGCCAGTGTTGACGACCTGACCCAATCCTGTGGATTGAGCCGCGCCGAAGCCGAGTTGGTCAGCAAACTGCACCAGGCCAAACGCTAAACGCCGCCGCGCCTACAACGGCGGCGCCGGGTTAGCTCAACAACGGCGTAGTCGGCGTCACGTCCTTCTCGCCGCCATCATCCGGCACAAACCCTTCTGGGCATTTACCCTTCAAGTACCAGGCAAAGGCGATGATTTCGGCGATGCTCTTGTAGAGCTCTTCGGGAATCGCATCACCCAATTCCATCCGCGCCAGTAGCCGTACCAAGTCGGCGTTTTCGTAGATCGGCACTTCATACTCGCGGGCAATCGCCAAAATGGCTTCGGCCAATTCGTCGTCGCCTTTGGCGGTGAGGTTGGGCGCGCTCTGGCCGTCGTAGCTCAGGGCGATGGCCTGGCGGGGGGCTTGGCGTTTCATGCTTTGTCGTCAATCCAGCGTTGTTCTAGGGTGGTGCGCGGGCCTTGCGGGGGCAGGCCTTGTGCGCATTCAAGATCGCCAACGTTAAGGCCGGCGGCGGTCAAGCGGTCGCGCAAGGTGCCCAGTTCTTTGTCGATCAACCGCACGGTGCTGGCCTTTTCGGCCCAGAGCTGGCTGGTCAGGGCGCCACGTGCCAGCTGTGCTTGCACTTGCAGCGGCCCCAATGGCGCCAGGTCAAACGCCAATTCGATACGCCAAACCGGCTCCTGTTGACCTTTCTTAGCGCCTTTGCCGTTTTGTTTTTCCTGCGTTTCTTCTTCGCGTTGCAGCTTTAGTTGCAGCGGGACCAAATCCTGTTGGTTGCGCATCGGCACTTCCATTTGCCAGGTAGTTAATAGAGTGCCTTCGGGCGTCAATTGGCTTTGCGCCAGGCTCGACAGTTGGTGGGTCTGTAATCGCGAGACCGCTGCCGCTGCGAGTTTTAACAGGCCTTCGAGGTCGTTCTCTTTTTCCAGTTCCTGCTGCAATTTACTTGGCAGGGGAAAGCTCAGGCCTTGCTGTTTTATGCCGGTCTGGCCGAGCGCGCCGAGGGCGTTACGCAAAAACACCGGCAGTGCCTGACCGAGATTGCCGCCGATGGTATTGGGGTTGATCGAGGCGCCGCTGGGCAGCGCCGGCAAAATCTGCGCAATCAGGCGCAGCAGATTGGCTTTCATATCCTGCGGCAGTCCAGCGGCGTTACCGCTGAGTAGCTTGGCCTCGAGAAACATGCCGCTTTTTTCCAGCGCCTGGGACAGGCCTTTGGAGTCGCTGAGCTGGGCGCCATCGGGCAGGGAGCCGAGCAGTTTGTCGATGCTGCCGCGCACACCTTCGGGTAACCCTTCTTTACCGCTGAGCCCTTGCAGGGATTTCAACAGGCCTTCCAGTGAGCCTTGGCGGGTTTGCTGGTTGCCTAACTGTTGGGCGAGCTCCAACTGATCCAGGCGACCGCTCAACGGCAGAAACGCCAGCGATTGATTGCTTTGTACCTGGGCGGTGAGCAGGCTGCCGGGCGGCAACGTCAGCGCGGTTTCCAACGACAACTTGCTGCCGGCCAACGGCGTATTGAGCAAACTGACCAGCACCTTATTAAGCAGTTGTTGCGTCTGCGGTTGCACAAACGCTTGGCTGGACTCGACTTTGCCTTGCAGCACGGTGCCGGGTGGCAACACGTCGGGGTCAAGGCTCGTCAGCGGGTTACCGCCGGCGGCGACCTGCATCAATACCGACAAGCGCGTGTCCGAGAGCGCGGTAACGCCCACCGTGCTGCCTTGGGTGAGCGGTTGGCTAGTGGTGGCTTGCAGGGTGGCTTGCTGGCCGCTGTTGAGGGTCAGCCTGAGCAGCACTTGCTGGAAGTTCTGCGACAGACTCTTGACGTCGATCACTTCGGCCGTAGCGCTATCGCCCACCGCCAGCAGATCACCCAATGGCTGCAAGAGTTTTACTGCCGCGTCGGTTACCGAGGTGTTCGGCCGCGGCGTCGGGGAGGGCGCGGAGATTGGGCGAGTGCTACTGATTTCGCTCATCGGCGGTTTACAACCTGTCGAAAAAGCCAGCTTCGAGGGGCGGGCGTGACATGTATAATGCCGCCCCGTCCGGGTCGGCCGTGCTGTGTGGCTTGCCTGAGTATAGCGGCAGCGCCTACCTGGACTTGATAGCACATGCAGGCACAAACCTGCTCCGCAGATTCTTCATTCAGCCCCTAGCTAAGGTCAGCCTATCCTTGAATAGCCCCGTACTCGAAGCTGTGGCGCTCGCCTGCGAGCGGGATTGGCGCATGCTCTTCGAGCGCCTGGAGCTGCGCCTTGCCGCCGGGGAAATGCTGCAAATCAGCGGCCCCAACGGCAGTGGCAAAACCAGTTTGCTGCGTTTGCTGTCCGGATTGATGCAACCCACCGCCGGTGAGGTGTTGCTCAATGGTCTACCGCTGACCAAGCAACGCAACGAGCTGGCGCGCAATCTGTTGTGGTTGGGCCACGCCGCCGGTATCAAAGGCCTGCTTACCGCTGAAGAAAACCTCACCTGGCTGTGCGCCTTGCACCAGCCGGCCAGCCGCGACGCCATCTGGCAGGCGCTGGAGCACGTCGGGTTGCGCGGTTTTGAAGATGTTCCCTGTCATACCCTGTCCGCCGGCCAACAGCGCCGCGTGGCCCTGGCGCGCCTTTATCTCGACGCGCCGCCGTTGTGGATTCTCGACGAGCCGTTTACTGCGCTGGACAAAGCAGGTGTCGCACAACTGGAGACACACTTGGCCCAGCACTGCGAAAGGGGCGGCATGGTGGTGCTCACTACCCACCACAGCCTGGCCAATACCCCCGCGGGTTACCGTGAACTCGATCTGGGGCAGCGCCAACTATGAGTAATGTGTTCAGCATGTTGCTGGTGCGAGAAGCTCGATTGCTGTTTCGCCGCCCGGCAGAGTTGGCTAACCCTTTAGTCTTCTTCGCCATCGTCATTGCTTTGTTCCCGCTGGCGGTAGGCCCGGAAAGTAAAATGCTGCAGGCCCTGTCGCCTGGGTTGATCTGGGTGGCGGCGCTGTTATCCGTTTTGTTATCTCTCGATGGTCTGTTTCGCAGCGACTTCGAAGATGGTTCTTTAGAACAGTGGGTCCTTTCGCCGCACCCCCTGGCTCTTCTTGTTCTGGCTAAGGTGCTGGCACACTGGCTGTTTTCCGGTTTGGCCCTGGTTTTGCTATCGCCTGTTCTGGCGATGATGCTGGGCTTACCCTCAGCTTGCGTGCCCGTGCTACTGCTGACGCTCTTACTGGGAACCCCAGTTTTAAGTTTGCTAGGCGCTGTAGGCGCAGCGCTCACGGTTGGACTTAAGCGAGGAGGGCTTTTACTGGCACTGCTCATTCTGCCGCTGTACATCCCCGTTCTGATTCTGGGTAGTGGCGCACTACAAGCTGAGTTGCAAGGATTGCCGAGCATTGGATATCTGCTATGGATGGCCAGTTTGGCTGCTCTGGCTGTAACACTTAGCCCTTTTGCGATCGCCGCAGGTCTGGAAATCAGCGTTGGCGAATAACTATAAGTTGATCGAGTTACCGTGAAGATGAAGTGGACGTGGTTTCACAAGTTGGGTTCGCCCAAACCTTTTTATGAGATCAGTGGCCGTTGGCTACCTTATATCGCGACTGCTGCGGCGATTCTGCTGTGTGTCGGCCTGGTCTGGGGGCTGGCTTTCTCGCCTCCACACAGCGAGCAAGGCAATAGTTATCGGATTATCTATATCCATGTTCCCGCCGCGTTCGCCGCCCAATCCTGCTATCTGATGATCGCTGTTGCTGGTGCCGTGAGCTGGATCTGGAAAATGAAGATGGCAGATATTGCCCTGCAACAGGGAGCCATTATCGGTGCCTGGTTGACCTTCGTTTCTCTTATCACCGGCTCTATCTGGGGTAAACCAACTTGGGGCACCTATTGGATTTGGGACGCCCGCCTAACGTCCATGCTGATCCTCCTTTTCCTCTACTTCGGCATCATTGCGCTGGGGCAGGCTATATCCAATCGCGAGAGTTCGGCGAAGGCGTGCGCCGTGCTGGCTCTGGTGGGCGCGGTGAATATTCCCATCATTAAATACTCAGTAGATATGTGGAACACCTTGCATCAACCCGCCACTTTTAGTGTGACCGGCAAGGCAGAGATGGATTCGCAGATGTGGATTCCATTGCTCATTTGCGTACTCGGCATGTACCTGTTTTTTGCCGCGATTCTGCTGATGCGTATGCGTCTGGAGGTGCTGAAACGTGAATCACGCAGCTCCTGGGTTAAAGCGGAAGTGGCGCGGCTGGTGGGGAGGCTTCCATGAGCTTTAACTCTTTCGCGGAGTTCCTCGCGATGGGCCACCACGGTCCTTACGTTTGGTCGGCATACGGCATAAGCCTGGCGGTGATCGCCTTGAATATCGCCTTGCCCATTTTGTCCCGTCGTCGTTATTTGCAAGAAGAGGCGCGTCGTTTGCGCCGGGAGAGTAGTCAATGAATCCGGTGCGCAAAAAACGCTTGTACGTGGTGATTGCTATCCTCGCCGGTGTTGGCATCGCGGTTGCGCTTGCGCTCTCAGCGTTGCGGGAAAACATCAACCTGTTCTACACCCCCACACAAATCGTCAACGGCGAAGTGCCCCACGACACCCGTATCCGCGCTGGCGGCATGGTGGAGAAGGGTTCGCTGGTGCGCACCGGTGACTCGCTGGATGTGCAGTTTGTGGTCACCGATTTTGCCAAAAACGTCACCATCCGTTATCGCGGCATCCTCCCGGACCTGTTCCGCGAAGGGCAGGGCATCGTTGCCCTCGGTAAGCTAAATGCCGATGGCGTGCTGATTGCCGATGAAGTGCTGGCCAAGCACGATGAAAAATATATGCCGCCCGAGGTCACCAAAGCCCTGAAGGAAAGCGGCCAATCAGCGCCGCAAGATGGCGCTGCTTATGCACCGGCAACCGAGGCTAAACAACCATGATGACCGCCCTGATCGTGCCGGAAATTGGCCACCTGTCGATGATCCTCGCCCTGTGCATGGCCCTGGTGCAGGCGACCTTGCCGATGATCGGCGCCTGGCGCGGTGATCGCCAGTGGATGGGCCTGGCCCAGCCGGCAGCGTGGGGCCAGTTCGCCTTTTTGCTGTTGGCGTTTGCCTGTCTGACCTATGCCTTTATGACCGACGACTTCTCCGTCGCCTATGTCGCCAACAATTCCAACAGCGCCTTGCCCTGGTACTACAAATTCAGCGCCGTGTGGGGTGCGCACGAAGGTTCGTTGCTGCTTTGGGCGTTGATTCTCGGTGGCTGGACGTTCGCTGTTTCGGTGTTCTCCCGCCAGTTGCCGCAGGTAATGCTGGCGCGCGTGCTGGGCGTGATGGGCATGATCAGCATCGGCTTTTTGCTGTTCTTGATCATCACCTCCAACCCCTTTAGCCGCCTGCTGCCGCAAAGCCCGGTGGACGGCCGCGACCTTAACCCATTGCTGCAAGACATCGGCCTGATCGTGCACCCGCCGATGTTGTACATGGGCTATGTCGGCTTCTCCGTGGCGTTCTCCTTTGCCATAGCGGCGTTGCTCGGTGGTCGTCTTGACGCCGCCTGGGCGCGCTGGTCGCGGCCGTGGACCATCGTGGCCTGGGCCTTCCTCGGTATTGGTATCACCCTCGGTTCCTGGTGGGCGTATTACGAGCTCGGCTGGGGCGGCTGGTGGTTCTGGGACCCGGTGGAAAATGCCTCGTTTATGCCCTGGCTGGTGGGCACCGCGCTGATTCACTCGCTGGCGGTTACCGAGAAACGCGGCGTGTTTAAAAGCTGGACCGTATTGCTGGCGATTGCGGCGTTCTCGTTGAGCTTGCTCGGCACCTTCTTGGTCCGGTCCGGCGTGTTGACCTCGGTGCATGCCTTCGCCTCGGACCCTGAGCGCGGCGTGTTTATTCTGGCTTTCCTGCTGGTGGTCGTTGGCGGTTCGTTAACCCTGTTTGCCCTGCGTGCGCCGGTGGTGAAAAGCCAGGTTGGCTTTGCGCCGTGGTCGCGGGAAATGCTTTTGCTGGGCAATAACCTGGTGCTGGTGGTGGCCGCGTCGATGATTCTGCTTGGCACCCTCTACCCGCTGGTGCTTGATGCCCTGACCGGCGCCAAGCTGTCGGTCGGCCCGCCGTACTTCAACGCCCTGTTTGTACCGCTGATGAGCCTGTTGATGGTGGTAATGGCCGTTGGTGTGGTGGTGCGTTGGAAAGACACCCCGGTGAAATGGCTGCTGGGCATGCTTAGCCCGGTGCTGATCGCCAGCGTGGTGCTCGGTGGCGTGGCCTCGATGGTGCTGGGTGATTTCAACTGGGCGATTCTTGCCGTGTGCCTGCTTAGCGCCTGGGTGTTGCTGGCAGGCGTGCGTGACCTGCTGGATAAAACCCGCCACACCGGTTTGCTCAAAGGTGTGCGCAACATGACTCGCAGCTACTGGGGCATGCAACTCGCCCACCTGGGGATCGCCGTGTGCGCCTTGGGCGTGGTGTTGTCCAGCCAGAATAGTGCCCAGCGCGATATGCGTCTGGAGCGTGGCGAGTCGATGGATTTGGGCGGCTACCACTTTATTTTCGACGGTGCCGAGCACTTCCAAGGCCCGAACTTTACCTCCGACCGCGGCACCGTGCGGGTGATCGAAGACGGTAAAGAAGTCGCCGTGCTGCACCCGGAAAAACGCCTATACACCGTGCAGCAATCGGTAATGACCGAAGCGGGCATCGACGCCGGGTTTACCCGCGATATCTACATCGCCCTTGGCGAGCCGCTGGATAACGGCGCTTGGGCGGTGCGTATTCACGTTAAACCCTTTGTGCGCTGGATCTGGTTTGGCGGCTTGCTCACCGGCTTTGGTGGTCTGCTGGCGGCAACGGACCGGCGCTACCGGGTCAAAGTTAAAACCCGAGTGCGTGACGCCTTGGGCCTCAGCGGAGCACAGGCATGAAGCGTGGGTTGTTATTGATTCCACTGGCGCTGTTTCTGCTTGGCGCGGTGTTCCTTTATCGCGGTTTGTACCTCGATCCCTCGGAATTGCCTTCGGCACTGATTGGTAAGCCGGTGCCGGAGTTTTCCCTGCCGGCCGTGGAAGGGCAGAAGACCCTGACCCGCGCCGATCTGCTGGGCAAGCCGGCGCTGCTTAACGTATGGGCCACTTGGTGCATTTCCTGCCGCGTGGAGCACCCGGTGCTGAACAAGCTGGCCGAACAAGGCGTGCGCGTTTACGGGGTGAACTACAAAGATGAAAACGCCGCTGCGTTGAAATGGCTGAAAGAGTTCCACAACCCCTACCAGCTGAATATCAACGATGCCGAAGGCAGCCTGGGGCTGAACCTGGGCGTGTATGGCGCGCCGGAAACCTTCCTGATCGACAGCAAGGGCATCATCCGCCACAAGTTTGTTGGTGTGATCGACGAAGTAGTCTGGCGTGAACAACTGGCCGGTCTGTACCAGGCACTGGTTGATGAGGCTGGGCAATGAAGCGCTGGCTTGTCGCTCTAGTTTTAGGGTTCAGCCTGGTTGGCCTGGCTCAGGCCGCTATCGACACCTACGAGTTTGCCAACGAAGCCGAGCGCGCGCGTTTTCGCGAGCTGACCCAGGAACTGCGCTGCCCCAAGTGCCAGAACCAGGACATCGCCGACTCTAACGCGCCCATCGCCGCCGACCTGCGTAAAGAGATTTTCCGCATGCTCGGCGAGGGCAAGAGCAACGAGCAGATCGTCGACTTTATGGTCGACCGCTACGGCGAGTTCGTGCGCTACAAACCGGCGGTTACCGCGCGCACTTTGGTGCTGTGGTATAGCCCGGCGGCGCTGCTGGGTATCGGTCTGCTGGTGATGGCGGTGTTGGTAGTGCGTCGGCGCCGCACGGTGACTGGGGCGGATACCACCTTGTCCAGTGATGAGCAGGCGCGCCTGGATGTGCTGCTCAACGCTGAGCCCTCTGCTAACAATCCTTCTTCTGTGGCTGCGGATAAACCTCTCCAATGATCGAATTCTGGCTCAGTGCCGGCCTGCTGTTGCTGGTGGCCTTGGCATTTCTGTTGATTCCCGTATTGCGCGGCCGCCGTGCCCAACGCGAGGAAGACCGCACCGCCCTGAACGTGGCGCTGTACCAAGAGCGCGTTGCCGAGCTGCAAACCCAGCAACAAGCCGGCACCCTGACTGACGAGCAGCTGCAAGTGGCTAAGGCCGAAGCGGCGCGCGAACTGTTGGCCGACACCGAAGGCGCTGATACCGGCCGCACGTCCAAGCTGGGCAAATGGATTCCCGTTGCCGCTGCCGTGCTGGTGCCGGTGCTGGCGCTGGGTATGTATTGGCATTGGGGTTCGTTGGAAAAGGTCCAGCTCGCCCAGGAATCCACCCAGGCGCCGCGCACCATTGAAGAAATGACTGCGCGCCTGGAGCTGGCGGTCAAAGCCGAGCCGGATTCGGCCGAAGCCTGGTACTACCTCGGTCGTACCTATATGACCCAAGAGCGCCCGGCCGATGCCGCCAACGCTTTTGAACGCGCCATTAAAATTGCCGGGCGTCAGCCGGAATTACTCGGGCAACTGGCCCAGGCCAAGTACTTTGGCAGCGATAAAAAATGGTCTGCCGAGCTGCAAGGGCTGACCGATGAAGCACTCAAGGCCAATCCCGATGAAGTCACCAGCCTGGGCTTGCTCGGCATTGCTGCCTTTGAAGACAAACGTTTCCAGGACGCGGTGACCTATTGGGGCCGCCTGGCCAAACTGTTACCCGCCGATGACCCCTCGCGCAGTGCTATTGAAGGCGGTGTTGCGCGCGCCCGTGAGCAATTGCCAGCCGACCAGCAAGTGGCTGAGCAACCGGTTCAACCGGCCGCCGCCGAGAGCGGGGCAACGCTGAAAGTGCGCGTGCAATTGGCGCCGGAGCTGCAGAGCAAAGTGCAGCCGGGTGACAGCTTGTTTATCTTCGCCCGTGCCGCTTCTGGCCCGCCGATGCCGCTGGCGGTAAAACGTCTGACCGTCGCCGACCTGCCTGCCGAAGTGACCCTGGCCGACAGCGACGCGATGATGCCGCAACTGAAACTCTCCAACTTCCCTCAGGTCATACTGCAGGCTCGCATCTCGCGGGCAGGCAATGCCAAGGCGGGCGAGTGGATTGGTCGCAGCCAGCCCTTGGCCAGCTCCAGTACGGATCAGCAACAGCTGACCATTGATACGGCAGACGGACAGGCACAATGACAATTAAAGTGGGCACGGCGCGTGGCGCTGCAGCGGTAATGCTTCTGGTGCTGGCTGGCTGTACGACGCCGTCGGTGACGCAACAACCGCAGCCGCAACCGTTCCCCATGCCGCCGAGCACCAGCCCGGACACCCCGCAACGCTCCACCCAACAACCGAAAAGCCCGGCGCTGCCCATCCCGGCGCCAGCCACCACGCGCATGAAAGCCCACCCACACTTCGCTCCGCCGCCGGGGGTTAGTAGCTACTGGGACACCAAACTCGGCGTCTACGTGTTGGATAAAGTGCCTGGCCTGTACTACCGCGAACGCACGTATTACCGCTGGAACAATGGCTGGACCTGGGCCACCTACGCCAACGGGCCGTGGTCGCCGGTGGATAGCAACGGTTTGCCACCGGGGCTTAATAGCCTGCATCCCTGAGCGCTTGATCGGTAGGGTGTGCTGCGCGCACCAAGGCGTTTACGCGGCAGTCGCTCGGTGCGTACAGCACACCCTACGGGCGCAAGCCGTGCGCCCTGAAAACAGTTCCCCCACCGATCACTGCGCCACTGTAACTGGGCGCAATGCCGCGCCATTCCTATACTGCCGCTCAGAATAAATAACCTCGTAGGTTGGGTTGAGCGCAGCGAAGCCCAACGATACACACCCGTTAGCCACACAAAGATGCGTAATCGGCCGCCCTTAACACGCGGTCTTCCCGACTTGGCATTTTCGTGGAGTCGGGCAGGTGCGTATCGTTGGGCCTCGCTGGCGGCTCACCGCACGCGGACCGACCCAACCTACGTCAGGAATAAATAGGAGGTGGCTGTGCCGCAGCGTGAAGGCCAGGCGTTTGCCTGGGGGTGTTTGGTGGTTGCCATGGCCTTGTGGGGGAGTTCGTTTATTGCCTTGAAGTTGGCATTCAGCGAGATCCCGCCGATGTGGGTGATCTTTGGCCGTATGGGCCTGGGCAGCTTGGTGTTTCTAGCTGCCTGGCGCTGGCGAGGCCGTATTGAATACCGCGCCGGCGATTGGAAATACCTGCTCGGTCTGGCCGCCTGCGAGCCCTGTCTGTATTTCATCTTTGAAGCCTTGGCGCTGCAACGCACCAGTGCCTCGCAAGCCGGCATGATCACCGCGTTGTTGCCCTTACTGGTAGCCGTCGGCGCCTACCTCACGCTGCGCGAGCGCATCACCCGCACCACCTTGGCCGGCTTTTTATTGGCCGTGGCTGGCGCCGTCTGGCTGAGCCTGGCGGGGGAGGCCGACGTTCACGCGCCCGCGCCGCTGCTGGGTAACTTCTTCGAGTTCTTGGCGATGCTCTGCGCCACTGGCTACACCTTGTTGCTCAAGCACCTATCCAGCCGCTACTCGGCGTTTATTCTTACGGCGTTGCAGGCCTTTGTCGGGTCGTTGTTCTTTTTGCCGCTGGCGTGGCTGAGTGCGGATTTGCCCAGCGCTGTCAGTGCTCAGGGCTGGGGCGCGGTGGTGTATCTGGGCATCGTGGTTACCGTGGGTGCGTATGGCATGTACAACTTTGGCGTCAGCCGACTGCCCGCCAGTCAGGCGTCCGGTTTCACCAACTTGATTCCGGTGTTCACCCTGTTACTGGCCGCGCTGTTTCTCGGCGAGCGCTTGAACGCCTGGCAGCTTGTGGCGGTGGGGTTGGTATTTATCGGTGTGGGCCTTAGCCAATGGCGACGCGACCCCGTAGTGCCGGCGCCTGCCGGTATTCTTGATTAAAGGAACGTCATGAGCGATTCAAGAGCGTGGGCCCGCGAGGCCATTCGAATTATCGAGGCGGACTTTCAGCGCAGCGCTGACACCCACCTGCTTTCCTTGCCGCTGCCGGGTTTGCCAGGCGTCGAGTTGTATTTCAAAGATGAATCCAGCCACCCCACCGGCAGCCTCAAACACCGCTTGGCGCGTTCGCTATTTCTCTACGCGCTGTGCAATGGCTGGCTAAAACCGGGGGCGCCAGTGATTGAAGCGTCCAGCGGTTCGACGGCCATTTCCGAGGCCTATTTCGCTAGGCTGCTGGGCCTGAAATTTATCGCGGTAATGCCCGCCAGCACCTCCAAAGAAAAGATCGCCCAGATTGAGTTCTACGGCGGCCAGTGTCATTTGGTTAAAGACCCGACGCAGATTTACGCCGAGTCCGAGCGCCTGGCTGAGGAGGGCGGCGGCCATTTTATGGACCAGTTCACCTACGCCGAACGGGCTACCGACTGGCGTGCCAACAACAATATCGCCGAGTCGATATTCCAGCAGATGCGCTTCGAGCATTTCCCCGAACCGAGCTGGCTGGTGTCCAGCCCCGGTACTGGCGGCACCTTGGCAACCCTTGGCCGCTACGTGCGCTACCGGCGCCATGCCACCCGCATCCTGTGCGCCGACGCCGAGCGCTCGGTGTTCTTTGACTACTACCGCACGGGCGACGCCAGCCTGCGCCTGGACTGCGGTTCGGGCATTGAAGGTATTGGCCGGCCACGGGTTGAAGCCTCGTTTCTGCCCTCGGTGATTGACGCCATGTGCAAGGTGCCCGATGCCTTGTCGCTGGCCGCCATGCATTACCTGGCGCGGCGCCTGGACCGGCATGTCGGCGGCTCCAGCGGCACCAATTTGATCGGCGCGTTGCTGGTCGGCCAACGAATGGTCGCGGCGGGCGAGCGCGGCTCCATCGTTGCCGTGCTCTGCGATGGCGGCGAGCGTTATGCCACCACCTACTACAACGCAGACTGGCTCAAGGCCCGAGGCTATGACCTGGAACCCTTGGTCGAACAGATTGCCGCCTGCGCCGAGCGCGGCGAAGCGTTGCCTGAACTGCTGACGGCGGGGCTCTGAGCATGAACGACGTTGCGCTGATCATTCGCTCTGCGCAAACCGACGATATCGCCGAGATGACCGCGCTATTGCTGGAGCATGGCCCCAACCCTTGGAACTACCTGCCCGAAGACGAGGTGCGCGCGCACCTGCAAAGCATCGCCGATGGTTCGGTGGAAGCGGTGCTGGCGCAGCGCGGCGAGCAGATTGTCGGGTTTGTCAGCTATCTTTGCCGACCACCAACCCACGGCGCGGATTGACGAGCCGCAGGGTTATATCTGCGAAGCGGTGATCCATCGCGATATGGCCGGGCAGGGCCTAGGTAGCACTTTGTTGGACAAGGCCGTGGCGCATTTGGGCGAGAAGGGTTTGGTGGATATCTACATCGACCGGCATGAAGAAAATGCCGCGTCGGCGGGGATGATGCGTAAGGCGGGGTTTAGCGAATTGCACACCTACGCCGATCCCGAGCGCCGGCCCAATGGGTCGCGGCGTACGACGATTTGTTACCAACGGCTCGGTGGTTGAGCGTCGGTGCACCTGGGTCCCCGCCTTCGCGGGGACGACGGAGTAAACCTCATTTTTCCCGTCGTCCCCGCGAAGGCGGGGACCCAGGTACGCTGTTTTGAAGTTGACTGTTAAGCCGCAAACCCACCATCAATAGTCAAGTTGGCACCAGTGATGTAACCCGCTTCCGGACCTGCCAGGTAGCTAACAAAGCTGGCGATCTCTTCCACCTGGCCATAACGGCCCAGCGACATCCCTTGTTTCAGCGACTCGGCAAAGTCGCCGCTGTCGGGGTTCATATCGGTGTCCACCGGCCCCGGCTGCACGTTGTTAACGGTGATGCCACGGCCACCCAAATCGCGCGACAGACCCTTGGTAAAGCCAACGATGGCCGATTTGCTCATGGCGTAGATCGAACCGCCGGCAAACGGCATACGTTCGGCGTTGGTGCTGCCGATGGTGATGATGCGGCCGTTGTTGCGCAGGTGCCGAGCGGCTTCCTGACTAGCAATGACCACGCTGCGCACGTTGATCGACAGGGTGCGGTCAATGTCTTCCATGCTCAGTTGTTCAATCGGTGCCACCGCCAACACGCCAGCGTTGTTTACCAAAATATCCAGACCGCCAAAGGTTTCTACGGCTTGGCCAATCGCGCCGCGAATGGCTTGTTCATTGGCGCTGTCGGCGCGGATGGCGATGGCTTTGCCGCCGGCTGCTTCAATTTCGCTGACCAGGCCTTGAGCCGATTCAGCGCTCTGGCTGTAGGTGAACGCCACGCTGGCGCCGTCACGGGCCAGACGTTTAACAATGGCTGCGCCGATACCGCGCGAGCCGCCTTGGATAAAAGCCACTTTGCCGTTAAGGGATGCTTGAGTAGTCATGGTGTGTCTCCAGATTTAGGTGAGTAGATAAGGGGTACGTCATTTGGTGTTGGGGCCAGTATCGGGATCGGATTGGCTTCTGAATAGCTAGTAATACGGATATGCTTTCGATCCAAACGGTATGGAATCGGCCATGGACACCCTTAACTGCATCGAATGTTTTATCCGCAGCGCCGAGGCGGGAAGTTTTGCCAATGCCGCGCGGCGCCTGGGTTTAACCCCGGCGGCGGTGGGCAAAAATGTCGCGCGGTTGGAAGCGAGCCTGGATGTTCGGCTGTTCCAGCGTAGTACCCGCAAGCTGAGCCTGACGGAGGCGGGGGAGTATTTTCTCGCCGAGGCGGCGGGCGGTCTCAGCACGTTGCAGCTGGCCATGGGCAACCTGACCACCCTGAAAAGCCAGCCGGCCGGCACCTTGAAGGTGAGCATGGGCTTGTCGTTTGGGCGCGAATATATGGTGCCGCTGCTCGGCGAATTTCTGCAGCGCTACCCACGGGTGGTGCCGGATTGGCATTTCGATAACCGCCAGGTTGACTTGATTGCCGACGGCTTTGATGCGGCGGTGGGTGGCGGCTTTGACTTGCCGCAAGGCGTGGTCGCCCGTGAGCTGGCGCCGGCGCACCGGATTTTGCTGGCCTCCGCCAGTTACCTGGAACAGGCCCCGGCGCTGTGCTCGCCCGCCGATTTGCCGCAGCATGCCGGCATCCTGATTCGCTCGCCGCAGACCGGCCGCGTGCGGCCTTATCCACTGCGCAACCGTGAAGGGCTATTGGCGCCTATCGATATTCAGCCACGCATGACCTTGAGCGACCCCGAAGCCGCCTGCGCGGCGGCGCAGATTGGCCTAGGCATCGCTCTGGTCAGCGTCGCCCATGCCTTGCCGTATTTGGAGAGGGGAACCGTGCAGCGGGTGCTGCCGCAGTGGTACGTGGATACCGGCGCGACGACCCTGTATTTCGCCGGGCAAAAGCTGCTGCCACAGAAGACTCGGGTGTTCGTCGATTTTGTCGTTGAGCAGTTTAAAGCCCGTGGCTTGGAAACGCGGCTGTCGGCGTTAACCGGGCCGGCGCGGGAATAACGCTGGTAGACAGCACACCCGCGTCGTCCCCGCGCAGGCGGGGACCTGGGGCGCCAACGCTATTCTGCGCAGATCCCCAACATATCCCGCGCCACGGCTTCGGCGATACGAATGCCGTCCACCCCAGCCGACAGAATCCCACCGGCATAGCCCGCGCCTTCCCCGGCTGGAAATAACCCGCGCACGTTAAGGCTTTGCAGACTCTCGTCACGGGTAATGCGCAGCGGCGATGAAGTGCGGGTTTCGATGCCGGTAAGCACCGCGTCGTGCATGGCAAAGCCTTTGATCTGCTTGTCGAACGCCGGCAATGCTTCACGAATGGCTTCAATGGCAAAGGCGGGCAGGGCGTCGGCGAGGTCCATCAGGTTGATGCCGGGCTTGTACGACGGCTCGACGCTGCCCAGGGCGGTGGACGCTTTGCCGGCGATAAAGTCGCCGACCAATTGCCCCGGTGCGTTGTAGTTACGCCCGCCCATGACATAAGCGTGCGACTCCAAACGCTCCTGCAACTCGACACCCGCCAGCGGGCTGCCGGGGTAGTCCTCTTCCGGGGTAATGCCGACGACGATGCCAGAGTTGGCGTTGCGCTCGTTACGCGAGTATTGGCTCATGCCATTGGTGACCACGCGCTCGGCTTCTGAGGTGGCCGCGACCACCGTACCGCCCGGGCACATGCAAAAGCTGTAAACCGAACGACCATTTTTGGCGTGGTGCACCAGCTTGTAATCGGCGGCGCCGATTTTCGGGTGACCGGCGAATTTGCCCAGGCGCGCTTGGTCAATCAGCGACTGCGGGTGTTCGATACGAAAGCCCACCGAGAAGGGCTTGGCTTCCATAAACACGTCACGGCTATGCAGCATACGGAAGGTGTCTCGGGCGCTGTGGCCGAGGGCAAGAATCACATGGCGGCTGTGGATCTGCTCGCCGCTGGCCAGGGTTACCCCGGTGAGTTGGCCGTTTTCAATCTGCACGTCAGTGACGCGTTGTTCAAAGCGCACTTCACCGCCCAGGGCAATGATTTGCTCGCGCATATCGGCCACCACGCCGGTCAGGCGGAAGGTGCCGATATGCGGTTTGTTGACGTACAAAATCTCTTCCGGCGCGCCGGCTTTAACAAACTCGTGCAGCACTTTGCGGCCGAGAAATTCTGGCTGTACAGCTTGCCGTCGGAGAAGGTGCCAGCGCCGCCTTCACCAAACTGCACGTTGGACTCGGGGTTGAGCACGCTTTTGCGCCACAGCGCCCAGGTGTCTTTGGTGCGTTGCCGTACTTCCTTGCCGCGTTCGAGCACGATGGGTTTAAAGCCCATTTGCGCCAGCAGCAAGGCGGCAAAAATACCGCAAGGGCCAAAGCCAACTACCAGGGGGCGCTCAGCCAGTTGCTCGGGCGCGTGGCCGACAAATTTATACGAGGTGTTCGGGGCGATATTGATATGGCGGTCGTCGCTGAATTTTTTCAGCAAGGCCGCTTCGTCGCTCACGGTGAAGTCGATGGTGTAGATAAAGCACAGCTCGGCAGATTTTTTCCGCGCGTCGTAGCTGCGCTTAAACAAGGTGAAGTCGAGCAATTGGCTATCGGTTATGCCCAGGCGTTGGACCAGAGCAGGGCGCAAGGCCTCGTCGGCGTGGTCGATAGGCAGCTTGAATTCGGTAATTCGTAACATAGGGCGGTCCAGTATCAGGGCCGGAGGTAACCCGGCAGCTTGGCAAGGCGGCGATTATAGCCGCGAAAGCGCGCTGCCCTGAAATCGTCGCAGGATCGGCGCACCTGGACCCCGTATCGCCGGACCGCTGCCTGCGCGAGGATGACGGAGCTCTTTTCGGCAACACCTGGGTCCCTGCGCAGGCAAGGCCCCAGGTGCGCGGCCTACGCCTTGGCCACTGCCACGCGCCCGGTTTGCAGGATATACACCCCACCCAAAATCGCCGCCACCGCGACCAAGTCCAGCGCCTTGACCGGCTCATGGGCGAGAAAAAAGCCAATCAACAGGGCAATCACCGGTGGAATATAGGTCACCGCCGAGGCCTTTACCGCACCCAGTCGCTGCACGATGAAGTAATAAAGGATGTACGCCACCCCGGTGCCCAGCAGCCCCAAACCCAGGGCCAGACCAAGCATGGCGCGGGTATCGGTGGTAATGCGTTCAATGCCGGTGAAGTCGGTTACCAGGGCAATCAGCACCAGCGCCGTACCAATCTGGTAAGTGCACAGTGCCAGTGGGGTGATCGCCAGGCCGGTGAGAAAACGTTTGGCGTACACAAACGAACAGCCCACGCACAGCGAGCCGGCAACCATATACAGCACGCCCTCAATATTCAGCCCGGCGGCATCCCACGGCCGAGCGATCAGCAGCACGCCGGCAAAGCCGAATAACACGCCCAGCGCAGTGCGACGGTTGAGCGGTTCTTCGCGCAGAAACACAAAGGCGCAGGCAAAGGTAAACAGCGGAATCGCCCCGCTGAGCATACCGGCCACGCTCGACAGCAGCAGCGAGGCGCCCTTGGCATAGGCGTAGTAATAGAGCGCCGTCGCCATTAGCGCCATCACCAGAAAATGCCGGGCATGGCGCAGGTGCGACCAACTCAGGGCGCCACGCGCCAGCGCCACGACTAGCAACGGCACAAAGCCAAACAGCACTCGCAGCAGCACAATCTGCTCGGCGCTGATCAGCAGTGATGCCCATTTGGTGAAGATGAAATTAGTCCCCCAAATCAGCCCGAGCAGGGCAAAGGCAAGGTAGGCGATATGTTTGATGGCGAACTTCATGGCGAGGCGTTCCAGGTGCGGGCGAGGCTATCAGGGCGGCTGATTGTCCGGGCCGCCAGGGCCGTGCTACAACCTATTAAGAATTCACCATGGGATAGAAAAGCTACGCCATGAGCCAAATGCCACCGCTAAAAGCCTTGCATTACTTCGATGTTGCCATGCGCCAGAATAGTTTTTCTCTTGCTGCTGATGAGCTGTGTGTAACCCCTGGCGCGGTGGGACAACAGATTCGCAAGCTTGAGGAGTGGCTGGGCATCAGCCTGTTCACCCGGCATATCCGCCAACTGCAACCCACTGCCGATGGCCTGGCGTATTGGGCGCGTATTCAGCCAGCCTTGGCGCAGATCAGCAGCGCCAGCCGCCAGTTGCGCGACAGCCGCAGCCATGGCGTGTGGGTGAATATGCCGCCCAGTTTTGCCGCGCGCTGGTTTGCGCGGCGTATGTCCGGGTTTGTGGCGCGTAATCCGCAGGTAGCCCTGCACCTCAACTCGTCTGCCGCGGTGGTCGACTTCAATGCCGAACCGGTGGACCTGGCTGTGCGTTATTTCGACGGTAACGACCCGGCGTTGGAAGCCCATTTGCTCTGTGCCGACGACGCCCGCGTTTACTGCAGCCCCGAGTACGCCAAACGCCTGAACCTGCGCAGCAGCGCCGATGTGGGCAGGGGCACGTTGTTGCACAACACCTTGCACCCGCATTGGGAAAACTGGCTGCAGCGCTTTAGCGGCTTGTCGGCGAAAGCCCAGGCGGCGATTCCCGGTTTGTATTTCGACCAGTCGCTGGTGGCCATTGAGGCCGCCAGCCGGCACCAGGGGCTGCTGCTGACCAGCGCATTGTTAACCGAAGAGGAAGTGGCGGCGGGCAGCCTGATCGAACCTTTTAGCGAGCGCCTGCAACTGAGCAAGGGTTACTACGTCGTCCACCCGCAAGGCACCGCATTGCGGGCGGCGGTACAGGCGTTGAAGCAGTGGCTAATCGACGAAGCTCAGGCCCGCACCTAGGGTGGGGCTGGGCCGGCCATCCTGCTGTTATTGGGACTGGGGAATAGTCTGCTGCTGGCGCTCCAAACGCTCCAGCCGCTCTAATCGTTCAAGCTGCTCCGCGTTTTCCAACCGCTCGCGCTTGCGCAAGTCTTCGTCGTACAGATCCTTTTTGTGCTGCAACTCGTCCTGGCGCATTTGCTCTTTTTTCTGCGCGCGGCGTGCGTCTTCGCTGTCGGGGATGCCGGTGACCGTCGATGCCGATGGCGCAACGTCGGCATCTGCCTCGGCATCGGCATCGGCTGGCGCGCCTTCTTCGGTCTCGGCTTGTTCGCTGTAGGGGATATTCAGTGCTCCGCTGGGCGGAACGGGTTCAATGATTCGCGTGGTTTCCCCTGCACCCTCGGGGCAGGGCACGGTGGCGTAGCTGGTGCTGCCATCCGGGGCGACGCATTTGTAAACCTGTGCCTGGGCGCAGACAGGCAATAGCAGTAGCGCGATTACGGCGAATTTCAAAGTGCTTCCCTCACTTTGGCGTGTCGAGGCGGCAAGACTAGCAGGACTGATTCGGCGAATACACGCTGGCACTTGGCCGCAATGTTGGGCTTCACCTCTGGTTCAACCCAACCTACGGAGCGAACGCAGTTTGCTCCGGAGCCTGTGTCCTGTGCGCAGCAAAGCCTCGACGCTAGGCCAACATACCTAACCAGGCTGAAGCCAACAGCAACATGGCCATCGCCTGGTTGAAACGGCGCATGCCAGCGTCGCTGCGGCAGAAGCGGGTAATACCACGTCCCAGCGCTGCCCATACTCCCAGACAAGGCAGCGCGATCACGAAGAACAACAACGCCAGCAGTGCCACGCGGCTGGTTTTATCCGCTGCATGGGCGGTAAACACGCCTACTACCGCTAACGCCATCATCCAGGTTTTTGGGTTCACCACTTGCAGACCCGCGGCGGCGGCCATGCTCAGGCGTTTGCCGGCTTGTTCACGGGCGTTGTCCAGGCCGACGGCGGGGCTGCGGAAAATCTGCCAGGCCAAGTAGCTCAGCCAGGCGATGCCGGCCCAGGCCATCAGCTGTTGTACCTGTGGGTGCTGGGTGAGCGCATCGCCAATACCCAGCCCGACCAGCAACACCAATAACGCGGCCGCCGCGCAGGCGGCAAACACCACGGGCAGCGCGGCGGCGAAACCAAAGCGCGCGCTGTTGCTCAGCACCAGCAGGTTGGTCGGGCCAGGGGTGATGGAGGCGACAAAGGCGAATAACAGAAACGGCAGTACGTCCACGGACTGGCTCCAATAGCGTTCAGGAGCCTGGATGGTTGCAGGGGCAGGGCGCTCAGTCTGGATGATTTGTGCAGCGTTTGCGGTAGTGCGCCGGGGTCAATTGATAGGCGCGGCGAAACCAGCGGCCAAGGTGGCTTTGGTCGGCGAAGCCCAGGGCGCTGGCGACGTGCACCGGGGTTTCACCACGGGCCAGCAAATGCCGGGCTTTGGCCAGACGCAGTTGAATCAGGTAGGCGTGCGGCGCCATGCCAAAGGCGGCTTTGAACGCGCGGGTTAGACGAAAACGGTCGACGCCGCTGATGCGCGCCAGCTCATCCAGGCCGATATCGTCGTGCACATGGGCATGCAGATAATCGCGGGCGCGCTGGGCCACTAGCGGTAACCGTGGGTCGAGCAGCTGCGGCTGGCGCCAATGCAGGTGTGCGGTCATCTGCGCCAGCAGGCCGTCCAGCGCGGTTTGCCGAACGATGCGTAACTCGTTGCCGTGCAGTGCTTGGAACGCGAGCAAGGTGGCCTGCGCCAGCCGCGTATCACCGATCAGCGTACTGGCAAAACCCGGCAGGCAGCTGGTGGGCGCCTGCTCGAACAGCGCGCGGAGCTCACGCTCCAGCCAGTGCGGGTCAAGGTACAGCATGGAATAGGTAAAGCCTTCGGCCGAAGGCGCAGTACCGTCGTGGATCTCACCGGGCTCGAGCATAAAGACCTGGCCGGGGGTGCTGAGATGGCGCTGCTGCCGGCAACTGAACTGCTGCACGCCTTGTTCGGTAACGCCGATCAGGTAGCTGTCGTGCCAATGCGGGTCGTAGGCATGGCCCTGGAAATGGGCGCGGATGGTCTCGATACCGGAGTCGGCGTCTTGGCTGAGATCAATCCAGTTGCTTGCGGGCATGGGCTGGGACCGGTGGAGCTCGAGGGGCTGGGTAGTATGCCTTTGAGGGAAATTAAGGTCTGGAAGTTTTGTGCAGCCTTTATCACCTTGCCCCCCAACCCCTCTCCCGCGAGCCTAAGAGGGGGACGTACGCGCACAATTCTAGGGGTGCGCGTTGGCCACCATCGAGTTAAACCAGGGCCGCACATAGCAGGTGGAAATAAGCGTGGTGTCGCAGCGCCCGTTGGTCAGCGCGTCGCGCAGTTTGCCGATATCGGCCTGCTCCACATAGCGCCGGGCATCTTCCATATCGTCGGCCTGGCCGTAGCCGCCGTTGAGCATTTCACTCAGCGCTTCCTGTTTGCTCCAGCCTTGGATCACGGTGCGAAACATGGCGGCCATCAAGCCGGTGCGGTCGCTGCCGTGTTTGCAGTGCATCAACACCGGGCCGCGGGTTTCGGCGAGTTGCAAGACGTGGAGCACGCGCAGTACATCGGCGTCGTTAACGCGATCGGCGTGCAGGGGAATGTTGATCAAGCTGATGTTGCTATTGCCCAGCCATTGGTGGTCGTCGTCTTTGACGAAGGTAACCACGGTGCGCACTTGCAGGTGTTCCAGTGTCGGCAAGTTTTGCGGCTTGGGCAGGGCGCTGCGGTACAGGGTGGGCGACATTTCAAACAGCTTGAACGAGGGGTCCACCTGGTGCGCCCAGGTTTCCGTCTGCGGCGCCGCCAGCAGCGGTGTTTCGGTAATGGTGGAAGGCCGGTGATGGAACAGCAGGCCGGCGCCGACAACGGCGATAACACCTGCAATGGCAACAACCAGACGACGTGACTTGCCCATGGAAACTCCCCGAATAAGGGAGCCCATGCTAGTGAGCCGCGGGTGAAGCGCGGATCAAATCGATGTGAAAAAAGGGTGAAGCGTTTGCGCGGTTATTGATTGCGCGCGCCACCAAAATAGGCGCAACCGCGTTCGACTTTGCCGTTGCTGCGCAGCTCGGCAGACAAGAACGACACCGCGCCGCTGTTATCCACGCAGCGTTGCGGCGCGACCCAGAGTTCCAGGCGCAGGCCATTGGCTTCACTGGTGAGGTTAAAGCGGCCTTCGGGCAGTTGTTCTTCCAGGTAGGGCAGGGCCAGCGGTTCCTGGTTTGGCCGTTCAAGCACCATGCCTTTGGCGTTAACGCTAAGGCTCCAGCTCGGCTCACTGCCACTGGCGCGCAGCATCTGGCGCTTGAAGTTGGGGTCGTCGCAGCCGTGCCCTTCGCGTTGCACGCGGTACAGACGGGTGAGGTCTAGTTGGCCGTCGCTGCCGCTTACTTTACTGGCGTTGAAGGTGCCGCTGACGTCGGCAAACAGAGTGCCGTCAACGCGGTCGAGCAAGGTGGCGGACTCTTGCAGCAGACCGGTATTGCCACTGTCGTTGATCACAAAGCGGCGTTGTTCCTGGCACGTGCGCAGTAACAGTTTGCCGCCACTGACGCTTAACTCACCCTGCATGCGGGTGCCGGGCGAAACCGGCGCGTCGTCTTGGCCATCGAACATCGCGCAGCTGGCGAACAGGGGTAACAAGGCAAACAACAGGGGGCGTACAGCGCGCATCGAGGGGGTCTCCTGGCAAGTGCGGCCACGTTACCCACGCCCCGGCGCCGGCACAAGAGCGCAGGGCAAATGTTGCCGCGCGCTGTAGAGCGGATGTGCCGCTTAGCCGACGGTGTAAATTTGCCCGGTCTGTTTGCCTTCGACACTTTTTGCGTAGGCCAGGGCCACGTCCACTGCCGGCACCGGTTTAAAACCACGGAAAAATGGCCCGTAGCTGTCCATGGCTTCCACCAGCACGGTGGGGCTGATGACGTTTACCCGCAGGCCGCGCGGCAGTTCGATGGCAGCGGCTTTGACGAAGCTGTTGAGCGCGCCGTTGACCATGCTCGCCGAGGTGCCGGCGACAATCGGGTCGTCGCTGAGCACGCCGGAGGTGAGGGTGAATGAACCACCGTCGTTGATAAATTCGCGGCCGATCAGTAGCAGGTTGACCTGGCCCATCAGCTTGTCATTCAGGCCAATGGCGAACTGCTCCGCGTGCATCTCGGCCAGGGCGCCAAAGTGCACCGAGCCGGTGGCGCTGACCAAGGCGTCGAAGCGGCCGGTTTGTTCAAACAGTTGGCGGATCGAGGCGGCGTCGCGGATATCCACCTGGTAGTCACCGCTGGTGCGGCCGACACGGATCACTTCATGGCGCGCGGCCAGTTCACGTTCTACCGCTTGGCCAATGGTGCCGCTGGCGCCGATTAGGACAATTTTCATGGCAATGCTCCTCATAGAACAAAACTAGGTGGGGTGAGTGGCAAGCAGTGTAGATCGGCAGTTTGTGGGCGATAATCCAGCCAATTGGAAACCTTTAGTTCTCATAAGGAAACAATCGTTATGAGCGAAATGGATGATCTGGCCGCCTTTGCCACCTTGGTTGAGGCCGGCAGCTTTACTCAAGCCGCCGAGCGCCTGGGGTGCAGTAAGGGGCAGTTGTCGAAACGGATTGGCATGCTGGAGCAGGGGCTGGGCATCAGCTTGCTCTATCGCACCACGCGCAAGCTGTCGTTGACGGCCGCTGGTGCGGCGCTACTGCCGGAGGCGCAAGCGTTGGTCGCCCAGGCCACCCGCGCCCGGCAAACCCTGGCGCGCTTGCAAGAGGAGGCGGCCGGTACGGTGCGTATCACCGCACCGGTGTCGCTGGGCGATACCTTTTTCGATGCCTTGCAACTGCAATTCGCCCAGGCGTTTCCGCAAATTCGCATTGAACTGGAACTGAGCAATAGCTACCGCGACCTGGTGGCCGATGGCTTCGACCTGGCCATTCGTAGCGGCGAGCAAAGTGATGCGCGCCTGGTGGCCAGGCCGCTGTTGTCGATGCAGGAATTGACCTGTGCCAGCCCGGCCTATGTGCAAGCCCATGGCCAGGTGCTCACGGCGCAGCAGCTAAGCCAGCATGTGTGTTTGCTCAATAGCCATTACAGCGGCGCGGAAGAATGGCTGTACCACCGCCAACATGAACTGACCCGCGTGCAGGTCACTGGCCCGTTTGCCAGCAACCACTACAGCCTGCTGAAAAAAGCCTGCCTGGGCGGCGCGGGGATTGCGCGGCTGCCGTCCTACCTGGTGCATCAGGAGCTGTTTGACGGCCGTTTGGTGTGGTTACTGCGCGACTATCAGACGCGCATCACGCCAGTGTTTTTAGTGCACGCCTACCAACATGGCTTGCCCAAGCGCACCCAGGTGTTGGCGGATTATTTATTGGCCTGGTTTGAGCAACGGCGGCGGGAGTTGGATCGGTTGACTGCCCCGTAGGATATGCCGATGTTTTCCGTCGTCCCCGCCTTCGCGGGGACGACGGTATCTAAGGATTCGGTTTATAGGCGTTGGTCGGCTTTAAGCAGCGTTTCCAGGCACTGTTCCTTGATGCCGTAGAAGTCTTTGATGCCTTGAATCTTGCCCATCATCTCGGCCGGGTCGACCGCCTCGGCACGTTTTACCGCGAGGATCATTTTGTTTTTGTTGGTGTGTTCCAACGAGACAAATTCGAACACCTTGGTTTCATAACCGCAGGCTTCCAGCAGCAGGGCGCGCAGGCTGTCGGTGACCATTTCGGCTTCTTGGCCCAGGTGCACGCCGTACTGCAGCATCGGCCGCAGCATGCTCGGGCTGGCCATCTGTGGGCGGATCTGTTTGTGGCAGCAGGGCGAGCACATGATGATCGAGGCGTTGCTGCGAATGCCCAGGTGGATGGCGTAGTCGGTGGCCACATCGCAGGCGTGCAGGGCGATCATGATGTCGATGGCTGCCGGGGTGTAGGTGCGTACATCGCCGTGTTCAAAGCTCAGGCCTGGTTGCTCAAGACGAGCCGCGGCGTCGTTGCCCAAGCGCACCATATCTTCCCGCAGTTCCACGCCCGTGACCTTGCCCTGGCGGCCAAGGCTGTTGCGCAGGTAGTCGTGCATGGCGAAGGTGAGGTAACCCTTACCGGAGCCGAAGTCCACCGCGTGAATGGGCTCGTCGGTGCCGCGCTGTTGCAGCGGCGAGCCGGCGAGGGCATGGGAAAACACTTCAACGAACTTATTGATCTGCTTCCACTTGCGCGCCATGGCCGGCACCAGTTCGTGCTTGGCTGTGGTGACGCCGAGGTCGGTGAGAAATGGGCGGGTCAGCTCAAGGAAGCGCTTTTTCTCGCGGTCATGGCCGGCAACTGGCGCATCGCGCTCGGCGGCTTTGCCAACAAACAACCGGCTCTTGTTCTTCTTGCCAAAGGTCAGTTGCACATCGTCTGTGAGTGACAGCAGGTGGGCGTTTTTAAAGGCCGTGGGCAGCAGATCGGCGATCAGCGCCAAGGCTTCATCGACTGGAAAGTTTTTGGTGATATCGCGGGTTTTGTAGGTGTAAACAAATGACAGGCAGGCCTGGCTGCGCACTGTCACCGGGCGAATTGCCACGCGCTGCAACTCGGTTTCCTCACCCTGGTATTTGCTTAGCAGCACCTTGACCAAGGTGTTCTGCACCAGGCTTTTTTCCACGAGGGCAAGAAAGTCGCCACGGTCATCGCTGGCGGTGGCGGAGGAAACTTCGACTGACATGAATAGGCCCGGTTAACTGACTTGCGAGGGCCGGTAATGCTACAGGGTTCGCGCCATTTTGTGACGCCAAACCCGCTGGCCGTAGTAGCGAGCCAGCAGATGGTCGACGGACAGCACGCCTGGGCCACGGGCGATCAGCAACAGCAGTACCGCCGCCCAGGTGCCGTGGGTCGGGTAGGCGCCGGGGTAGACGAACAGCTGAATGGTCAAGGTCATGCCCAGCAATGCCAGTGACGAGAAGCGCGTGGCCAGACCGAACAGGATCAGCACTGGGAAGAAGTGCTCGCTAAAGGTCGCGGCATAAGCGGCGATGTCGGGCGGGATCAGCGGCAAGTTGTATTCGCTGCTGAACAGCGGGATGGTCGAGTCGGCCAAGTGCGGGTTATCGAATTGAAAGGTGCCGCTTACCAGGTCAACGGCAAAGCCTTCGATCTTGGTTTGCCCGGACTTCCAGAACACCGCGGCAATGGAAAAGCGCGCGATAAAGGCGATCAGGCTGTGGGGTATTTGTTGCAGCAGGTCGATCAAACGCTGGATTAGGCCCACTGGGCCGCTGGTGCTGTTCATGCTGTTACTCGTTGACGGTGTGAGTGAGGGTGGAAAGCGCGGTAATGGCGCCATGGCTGATTAACAGCGCCAGGCAGGCGCTGAGGTTGAAATCTGCCGGGCAGTCGGCGGCGGCCTCGCCCAGCGCTTGGCCGGCCTGCAAGCGCGCGATAAACGTGGCGCTGGCGGCATCAATGGCAATCACCAGCACATCCAGGTGCTGACGCAGTACCAGGCAATGCTCGGCGTTGTAGGCATCGACGCTTTCGATTGCCAGCTCACCTTGATGCGCGGCCCATAGCGAACGCGCGGCAAAGGGCGAAGAGAGCACAGCCAACGAGGGGTGCAGGGTGAACAGCAAACATGCTGGGTCTGCGCTGCTGGCCACGGCGTGGCTCAATTGTTCATGGCTTAGGGGCGTCATGTCCGCCGCGTGGTAAGCCTGAATACGCAGGGCTTCCAGACGGGCGACATCGCCCAGATAAGGCAGTTGGCGGGCAGGTTCGAAGGCCTCGATAAAGCTCGCCAGGTCATCGCCGTAGTGCACCAGCAGGCGTGAGCGTGGCGGCTGCGCTTGCACATAAAGCGACGCCATAGCGCGGAAAAACGCTTCGCCGACCAGTGCTTGAACCACCGGGTAACTGTCGGCCAGGGCGTTGATCAGCGAGCTCAGCACGTTATTGCGATACACGGCGAAACGTGGTGCCGGGTTCGAGCCGTTCCAGGTGTGCACACCGCTTGGCGCCTGGGCCTCGTCGCTGAACAAGGCGTTGTAGAAGTCGGCCTGGCGGCTCATTGCACGTTTTCCGCTACTTGCGCTTCCGCCAACAGCTGCGCCAGCGCGGGCACATCGTTGTCGCGTTCGATCAGGGTCGGCAGCGGACCAAGCTGCGCGATGATTTGCCCGTACAGCGCCCAGACGGCGTCATCTACCGGGGCACCATGGCTATCGATCAATAAGCGGTCGCCGTTGCCGTCGCGGTCTTCGGCAAAACCGGCCAAGTGAATTTGCTGCACCGCCGCCAGCGGCAGTTGTTGCAGATACGCCTGCACGTCGCGACCGTGGTTGATGCAGGAGATATACAGGTTGTTCACGTCCAGTAGCAGCGCGCAGCCGGTGCGCTGTACCACTTCGGTGATAAACGCCGCCTCGCCCATGCTCGAGTCGTTGAACTCGACATAGGTGGCGGGGTTTTCCAGCAGCATGGGGCGTTTGAGAAAACTCTGGGTTTGGTCGATGTGTTGGCAGACGCGCTCCAGGGTTGCCCGATCGTAGGCCACCGGCAGCAGGTCATTGAGAAAGGTTGGGCCATGGCTGGACCAGGCCAGGTGCTCGGAAAAAACCTCGGGCTGGTAGCGCTCGAGTAAGTTGGCCAAGCGTTGCAGGTGCTGGAGGTCCAGAGGGTCTTCAGCGCCGATAGACAGACCGACCCCATGCAGCGACAGCGGGTAATGCTGGCGAATCTGCCCGAGGTAGTGATGAAACGGGCCGCCAGCAACCATGTAGTTTTCCGCATGAATTTCGAAGAAACCCACGGCTGGCAGGCTAGCGAGAATGTCTTGGTAATGCTGGGGTTTGAGCCCTAAACCAGCGCGTGCGGGCAGGGTTGCCGCACGCGCTGGAGCGCTGGCGCGAGACGCGCTAAGGGGAGGCAGCAATGGCTGATTCATACGTGTGCGTCTGGGCAGCAGCGGATCAGGCTTTTTCTTTGAAGGCTTCGAGCTGGCCAAAACCAGTCGGCGAGGTGGGGCTGGCGGTTTTTTCGCAGGTGCCCTTCGGTACGGATTTCCAGGCGCTGCCTTGGTGGTCTTTAACTGAGGTGCCGGCGCAGCTCGTACCAGCGCCTGCGGCGCAATCGTTTTTGCCTTTCATGGCCACGCCAAAACATTTTTCTGTGTCGCCGGCGGCCTGGGCAATCATTGGCGCAGCGGCAAGGCTCAGGGCGCTGCCCAAGGCCAGGGCGAGGGCGGCGGAGTGCAGGGCTGGGGATTTTTTCATGGTGGTTCTCTTCTTTGTTTAGGAGGTAAAACGCCAGACTTTTTGCCTTTGAACCGAGCAGAGTTCAGTGCAGGGGCAGGAAAGTAATATGTGGCGCCAGTGAGCAATAGAGCACCAAGCCTCAGCCGCCGTAGGATGCGTCGGCCTGTGCTGTGTGTTCAGTGAAGTAGAGACGCGGTTGGCTTGCGCGTTACAGGCATAGAATTTTTTTTGTTGTTGTTGGGCTTCGCTGCGCGCACCGCCCTAACCGACGGGACCAGGCGTTACCCAAGTTGGCGTTTCTCGCGCCCAGAAAAAAGCCCCGCGTGGCATCGGCCAGGCGGGGCTTTTTAGTGCGCTGAGGTTAGCCGCCGAGGTAAGCGTCACGCACTTTCGGGTCGGTGAGCAGCGCTTCACCGGTGCCTTGCATGACGACATGGCCGTTTTCCAGCACATAGGCACGGTCGGCAATCTTCAACGCTTGGTTGGCGTTTTGTTCCACCAAGAACACCGTCACACCATCTTTACGCAGTTGTTCAATGATCTGAAAAATCTGCTGGATGATGATCGGCGCCAAGCCCAGGGACGGCTCGTCGAGCAGCAGCAGTTGCGGCTTGCTCATTAGCGCACGGCCGATGGCGAGCATTTGCTGTTCGCCACCAGACATGGTGCCGCCCCGCTGGTTGTAGCGTTCTTTCAGGCGTGGGAACAGGTGCAGCACCTTGTCCAACTGCTCCTGATAGTCACCCTTTTCGGTAAAGAAACCGCCCATGGCCAGGTTTTCTTCCACCGTCAGCCGGGCAAAAATACGCCGGCCTTCGGGCACCACGGCAATGCTTTTGCGCATGATGTCGCTGGACTCAAGCCCCACCAGCTCTTCGCCCTGGTAGCGAATGCTGCCGCTGGCCGCACGCGGCGAGCCGCAGAGGGTCATCAGCAGGGTCGATTTGCCCGCGCCATTGGCGCCGATCAGGGTCACGATCTCGCCTTTTTGCACTTCCACGTTGACGTTATGCAGCGCCTGGATCTTGCCGTAGAAGGTGGAAACGTTATCGAAATACAGCATGAGTTACGCC